>Ga0308160_10006188_pt1 | contig 12258 bp, 16 predicted proteins | sample PhyFR1_FD_201036 | JGI IMG/M metagenome (GOLD analysis project Ga0308160, IMG submission 201036) | Phyllosphere microbial communities from UC Gill Tract Community Farm, Albany, California, United States - DLSLF.R1 | ecosystem: Host-associated > Plants > Phyllosphere > Unclassified | place: USA... | reverse complement strand
TGACGCTGCCGCCCGAGTCGGAGGAAGTCGCCGGGTTTTACGGTGCAATGTTGGCTACGGATCATGTCGAGGACAAGGTCTTCCAGGCCAACTTTTTCCGCGACTTCAAGGCCATGCTCGATGAATATCCACCCGTGAGTATGCGTTTAACGATAGGAGGGCGCAGCACTGATCGAACCAGAAGGAGAAAGTCAAGGTTACTTCGCTAGAGAAGTGCGACTTCAAGCCGATGTACGAACATTTCGAAGCGGAGCGGGAGAAGAAAAAGTCGATGACCAAAGAGGAGAAGAAGGCGTGAGTGAACCAGCTCAAGAGCCGAACGACGCTTACATATAGTATGAAGGAGGCCAAGGATGAGCTGGAGAAGCCATACCTGTTTGCGACCATCGATGGACGGAAAGAAAAGGCAGGCAACTTCCGGGCGGAACCGCCAGGTCTATTCAGAGGCCGAGGTGAACACCCGCGGAAGGGTACATTAAAGGTGCGCAGCGCTGTGGAGATATTGGATTCACTCTGATCCAGCAGCACCGTCTGCGACCGGAAGACATCATCATCAACATCGGCAAGGAATGTCCGGTTCCGCAACCGAACATCTCTGGCGACTGGAAAGCTGTAGGTCTCTGTCATGCCACAAGGCTTCTAGGGCTCAGTTCTGACTTTCAGGTCCAGCACGACAATACTGTCACGTGGCTGGCGCACTGGAAAGAGAACGTCAACAACCAGGCTAAATATGTCTTCCTCTCAGCAGGATCATCGTGGAAGGGTCAAAGTGATCGAGCGAAATTTGAAAAGGCTCGGGAACTCATCGTGCGTGCTTTACAAGCGTCCCAGTATTTCATCCTGACCTCAGAGCCATGTCGACAAAATTAGAAAGGATTACTACATCGACCTCAAGTCGAAGATCACGGCAGACCGTCAAAGAGCAACGGCTTTGTATTTCATCGACCGACTAGCTCTTCGAGCGGGTAACGAGAAGGGGGAGGATGAAGCAGACACCGTCGGCTGCTGTTCGTTGCGATACGAGCATGTGACACTGGAACCGCCCAACATGGTCATCTTCGACTTCTTGGGCAAGGACTCGATGAGATTTCACCAAGAAGTCGAGGTCGACTCGCAGGTTTTCAAGAACATCAAGATCTTCAAGGCGGACCCGAAGACGAAAGGAGACGATTTGTTTGATCGCTTGACCGTAGGTGTCAAAGAGACACAGGTTTACCGACGCTGACCCAAAGACTTCCGGTCTCAACCAGTACCTCAACTCGCAGATGAAGGGCCTGACCGCCAAGGTCTTCCGTACGTATAACGCCTCTTGGACTTTCCAACAGCAACTCAAGAATACGCCGAAGAATGGATCGGTCCAAGAGAAGATCGCTGCGTACAACACCGCCAATAGAGAGGTCGCCATCCTCTGTAACCATCAAAAGACTGTGTCGAAAGGCTTTGCTGAGTCGCTTGCCAAGATGGGAGACAAGGTATGTCTTGATCCGTGCAATGTGAGCTCTCGCTGATACACAGGTCCGCGGACTCAAATATCAACGGATGAAGCTTCGGTATCAGCTCTTCTCGCTCGACACTGCCGCCAAGAAGCGCCATCGTGACCTGGTAGCGGATGAATCAGATATGGACGACGAGTTTATGGAGCGCCATGAAGACGAACTGCTGGAAAAGGCCATGGAGTCTGCCAAGAAGAAGTGGGAGAAGGACAATATCAAGGCGGAGGAGGGTCAAGAGGACAAGAAGCCAAAGAGCGTGTTGGACGAACGACTGAAGGAGATTAAGTCGGAGTTCAAGGCTTTAGCCAAAGAACGGAAGACGAAGAACGTGGAGCCGAAGAAGGGTGGTGAGTTCGGCAGACCCGCTTGGCATGACAATGACTGATGTAAGCCACGGAGGAAAAGCTTGTGGAGCAGATCAAGAAGATGGACGATCGAATCTCTGCGGCCAAGGTCCAAATGACAGATCGGGACAAGACGAAGGACGTCGCATTGGGTACTTCCAAGATCAATTACATCGTATGTGGTTTCGTTCTGGATTCAAATTCAACCGAGGAGCTAGACGCTGACGATTAGGATCCCCGTATCACTGTTGCCTGGGCGAAGAAGTATGAAGTACCGCTTGAGAAGCTTTTCTCGAAGACGCTGAGGGAGAAGTTCCCGTGGGCCGAGGCAGAGGCGGATGACGATTGGGTATTCTAGTTGGCAAAGGGTTGAAGGTCTGAAGTCTGAGGGCGTGAGCGGTGTATGTATCGATAAGTAGAGATTCGGTAGTCTCTCGTCATGATGAGCACGTGTTATGCGAAGATTCACATTGTGTGACCCGAAGGGCGTGAGGGGGTTGATACAAGCTAATTCTGTTTGCTCTATTCTGTTGGCGCGCTTTCAGCGCTCGCGGTGATGGCAGCCGGCCAAAGTCATTCAAACATTCTGCATCTAGACCGAGAAGGCCGGGTGGTTCGTCGTTCAATTCTTGACCACAGGTAGCACGAGCCTGGTCGTATTATGACTGCACGATGATGACGAGTTGAGAGTGTCGAAGATCCAGTGGCGACAACAAAATGTGCTGGTTGACCTTTCTGTTGGAAACACGAGACAAACGTCGACCGAGAACCGTGCACGCATGGATGATGAGGCGAGATAGTATACACGATCAAATATGGCTACAAAGACGGATGGCACTACCTACTGCCGTGGTACAAGAGAAACATCTCTATACGATCACCCTTCGCCCTCTCCCCAGCGCCGATTGGTCGATACCGATTCGGCCTACTCGGTCCTTCTCCGCTCACGACCTGACAGGCGTACTCGTGATGACTTTTCTCTTGGCCCGCTCTGACCCGGTCAAAGTCGGCTCACCGGTGAATACCAATACCTGATATTCCCTAAACTTGGCCAAACGGTCCTCTGAAACCCTAAAACTGCTGAGCAATTGCGGAACAGTCTTCTTCCTTTCTCCTCCGTCCCCGCTACCGCTCCCCGCTCTCGCCTTTTTGATCTTCGTGACCCTGCGCCTGACCCACCCACCGGGACCCATCTCTTCGTCTGCACCTAGCTCGGCGTCCATCTCTTCTGGCGGGGTATACATCGGCTCAGACGCGCCGTTGGTGTATGGACGTGTAAACTTGATCGATTCGTGTGAAGAAGTATGGGAAGGTTTCCTCGGTGGCGTAGGCATAGATTTTCCTCGGACCTGACGAAGGTGTTTCAATCCGGCGGTGGAGATGTCTTTCGGCATGGACCTGTCGTGAGTCGTCCTCCTTGGCAAAACAGCAAGCGAAAGACTTACCGACCTGGATCGAATAATAGCACGTTTGTGCCACTACGGGTCTCCTCGTAGCCTACAATAGTGCGAGAGTGGCCGGAGTGTTGCAGTATCAAAGGCAACTTGGCCGTTTGCCTGACACCCTTGCCCCGGCTCGTCCCGTTTGCGTCCGATCCCATCAGAACGTCAAAGGCGGATCGAGTCCCGTCTGAGTCGAGGGGCACACTCATATCGTGCAGCTCGGTCTCTTCATCCTGGTCATCAGTTGTATTTCTGGCGACGCAGGATACTAACAAAGTATCGCTTCACCCAGTCTACCAAAACCTCGCTGGGGTGCCGTGCGGAGGTGTCTCGCTTGTTCGACTTTGGGAAGTCGTCTACCATCAGTGCATGATCACAGGATCACGCGTGATCAGTGCTCACAAAGACGACACCTAGCATTAGCCAAAGCCATTGCTCATCGGACACTACTCACGGAATACCCATATGGCTGAACATGGCGTACAAGTCGGTCGTTCCGATCCACTTTCGCGTCCCCAACACCTTGCCCCTCAGTTGTCCACACCCTTCCCTATCGTATCCCGCATTCCAAGCCTCCTCGATCCACCCCTGCACACGTCTTACACCCGGATCCGCACCGTTCGCCCCCCGACCAAAGACCGCCCGGTAGCTCGGCTCGAACGGGACCAAAGCGGAGATCGCCATGAGTGCATTCCGGTAGCCGCACCCCCAGCCCGCATCGAAGCGAAGAGAATGACGGATATGGGTTATATCTGACGATACCCTCGATTTGACAGTGTGTGATGAGCGGAAAGAATCGTCCAACAGCTCTTTCAAAGCGGGCAGTGCACCAGGTGTATAGTTGTTGGGAATCATCGTGGGGTCGAGACTGCCTTCGAGCGGGTCCCACCTGATGTCAGGTGGAGCCATTTATGACCAACTTACCACTTATCCCCCATCTGAGGAGATTTCGACACCCAATCTCGATTCCAGCTTCCCGGACGAGCCGGTCCGTCCCATTCTGGCGAGACCCAGTCATCGTCGTCTCGTTGCGCGTTCGATTGCATCGTTCCATCTCCCCAAGTATCTTCTTCGTACATGTCTGCTTCAGTCGGTTCGTCGCGCCTTTGCGGCTGTACGGGGGTATTCTGGTCGTCTGAAATCAGCTGGTGCGGATTCAGGCAGCTCACCTAGACAGCCCATCACGTGGGTCTGAGCTTGGTCGAATGTCAGGAGGTCCAGTGGGTAGTCGCATATTGGGCATTCTTTCGAGTCTGCTTCCTCTGCGGGGCGTGTATGACTCTCGTCCGCACTGTAAGTCGGCTTGTCTTGATTCCACCTGGTGCTGACTGGACCTCCACCTTCGCTTCGTTCTGCTTCAAAGTGCGAGTTGACGTGGAATTGGAACGCCGTGTCGTCCGCTTGAACATTATCATCGCATACTGGGCATATAGTCATGGTGCAGATGCTTTGAGAGAGGAATTGTCAAGATCCAATGTCGTCCTGAAATGTCAATATGCGGTGCAAGAGATGAGACGACAAAGTGGAGGTGATAAATCACGTGATCAGCTCGCAGCACGCTCGAACCGTCGCGTCTTTATCCTTTCTCTCAGACTCTGTCCGCCCAACTGCGCAGACTCACACCATGTCGAATACCTATCAACGCTTACCGACGGAGGACGGCCCTTCCGTTGGTGATAACGACAATGAAGGGGTCTCGGCCCAAACGCCCGAGCCGGACTACTCGCACCGACCCCTACGCGCGGCTTCACAGGCCGAGTTCAACCGCCCACCGCCTAGCTGGTGGAAGCGGGCCTTACTCATATTATCGCTGGTGTTCATGTTGTGGTTGACCTTGAAGCTTGGCGGAATGGGCAACCAAAAGTCCAAGGTGATTTACGCGAGTCGGTTCGTTTTTCCTTGTGCTCTGGCCGGCTCTTGCGTCGCCCTTCTGCGTGTTTCGTCGATTGCGATCCTCTTTTCCCTTCCGAGCTCCCCTTGGGTCTCTCACCGTCTTCAGACAATCCATTATAGCTACCTCGCCGGCCTCATTGACGACACGACGCACAGAGCTGACACTGCAGATACAATGAGCAATATAAATACCGTCCGGCCGCATCACCCATAATCACCGAATACCTCAAAGACGGCCGGATGCGCTTGCGAGGCGCCAGCGTTGGCGGTGTAGGCGTTCGAGAGGAGGATATCCCAATTAGTCCCGAACGGAAAGCGTTAGAAGAGAAGAAGAGGATCAAAGAGGCGAGAGAGGCGGCAAAGACGAAGTTGAGGGAACAGGCAAAGAGCGTGAAGGCGAAGAGGAGAGCAAGGAAGGGGAAGGCGAAAGCGGAAATATGACCCGCTTGAGAGCATCAACAGCGCGGATGCAGCTCAGACCAGCGCCGATGCAGCTCAGACCAGCGCCGAGGGTTCTTCGCAGTTGCGCAACAGACAGTACATTTTCATCTCATTTCAAGCCCAAGATCTAATTGTTCCTCCTCGTGCCAAACCTCTACTTCCTCTGCTCCATAGCGAACGCGTAGGCATTCTGGAACAGCCTGAACCAAGGTCCCTTTCCTCCCCAGCCTTTCTCGCCCCTGCTCGTAGTTGGGAACCAAGAGTTGCTTTCGGCCGTGACGACTCGCTCGGGGTGAGGCATGATGGCCAATACCCGTCCGTTTGTCGTCTGTACAGCGGCGATACCTTCGGGCGAACCGTTCGGGTTCTTTGGGTACGTCGTGGCGATTTGCTTCTTGCTGTCGATATATCGCACAGGCACCAATCCATCTTTGGTGAGCGTCTCGAGTGAACCAGACGCCGCGAACGAAGCTCGTCCTTCGCCGTGAGCCACGGCGACGGGGAGGCAAGCGCCTTCCATATCCTTGAAAAAGACGGATTGCGCCGCCGACGCGTCGATCTGAACGGTCGAGACACGGCCCTCGAATCGTTCCGATCGGTTGGCCTTGAAAGCCGGCCATGACTCTGAACCAGGGATAATTTCCTTCAGCTGCGAGAAGAACTGACAGCCGTTGCAGACACCCAAAGCGAAGATGTCCTCTCGGGCAAAGAACGTCTTGAACTCTTTTCGCGCAGTCTCATTGAGCAGAACCGACTTGGCCCATCCGTTACCGGCACCGAGGACATCTCCGTACGAGAAGCCTCCGCAGGCCGCCAGACCGGCGAAAGACTCGAGCGACACCTTGCCGGTGATGATGTCCGACATGTGGACATCGACCGATTGGAATCCAGCGGCGTGGAACGACCAAGCCATCTCGATATGACCGTTGACACCCTGTTCTCGAAGGATAGCGACCTTTGGCGCACCTTCTGCGAGAGCCGGAACGTCCGGAAGGAAGTCGGCCTTGAAGTCGTAGATGATTCCTTCGTCGTCGTTGTCCAGAATCGAGTCGTACTCTTCCTTGGCCGCGATTGGCTGATCCCGCATAGCTTGCATACGGTAAGAGGTCTCCGCCCAGAGCTGTTGCAGTTCGCCTCGAGTGGAGGTGTAAATTGCTTCAGACTTGTGGATGAGAGTGATATTTTGGTCTTGTCGGCCCAGAACCTTACCGACGACGTGGATGTGACGGGTGGGGAAACCAGCTTTGACGAAAGCGTCTGAAAAGACGGGGAGATCGGCAGTGCGTACTTGCATGACTGTTCCGAGCTCTTCGTTGAACAGTGATGCAATATAGTCCCCCTCGTGAGAGATGGCATCAAGCGAGATCTCCACACCAGATCGACCAGCAAAGGCCATCTCAGCGAGAGTGGTGAAGAGACCACCGTCGGATCGGTCGTGATAGGCGAGGACTGTGTCGGTCTTCCTCAGCGCTTGGGTAGCGGTGAAGAAAGCCTTGATATCGCTAGCCTCCTCGACGTCGGGCGCCGTTGCACCGATTTGCTTGAAAACCTGAGCGAGGGCAGAACCACCGAGACGCTGCTTGCCACGGGCGAGATCGACGAATACGAGAACACTGTCGCCGGCGTCGGTTTGGATCTGAGGAGTCCACGTCCGCTCGACATGGTCGACCGGGGCAAAGGCAGTGACAATGAGAGACAGAGGCGCGGTGACCTGCTTGCTCTGTCCCTTTTCTCCGGGCCATTTCATCGACATGGACATGGAGTCCTTTCCGACGGGGACTCCGACGCCCAAAGCTGGGCAGAGGTCCATGCCGATCGCTTCGACAGCCTCGTAGAGCTTGGCTCCTTCACCTTCGTGCGAGGCAGCGGACATCCAGTTGGCCGAAAGCTTGACCTTGGACAAGCTCTCGACAGAGGCAGCGGCCAAGTTGGTAAGAGCCTCGGCAACGGCCATACGCGCAGAAGCACCAGCGTTCAAAAGAGCGAGAGGGGTTCGCTCTCCCATTGCCATGGCCTCTCCGACGACAACGTCGAAACCGTACGACGATCGCGTTACGGCGACGTCGGCAACGGGGACTTGCCAAGGACCGACCATTTGATCTCGCGTGACCAATCCAGTGACGGATCGATCACCAATGGTGATCAGGAAAGATTTCGATCCGACGGACGGAAGTCGCAGGACCCGGTTGATAGTCTCCGCCATCAGCGAGGTGGTGGGCGCTCCCTTGTATACCGGAAGATAAGTAAACAGCGAGGAATCGAATTCGTCTCTCTTTGGCGAGATCGTTGTAGCGTGTCGGTGCATGCGGGGCGGTTTACCAAAGAGCACCGACATGGGAATATCAATAACATTTTCGCCGAGCAAGCGGTCCGTAACGACAAGTTTGTCCTCAGTGGTAGCGGTACCGACGACCGAGAAGGGACATCGTTCTCGTTTGGCGATCTCCTCGAAGACAGACACGTTCTCAGGGGACACGGCAAGGACGTATCGCTCTTGAGATTCGTTGCACCAGATCTCCATCGGCGACATTCCCGGATCATCGACGAGGACATCTCGGATCTCGAAGATGGCACCAAGACCACAGTCGTGCACCAGCTCGGGGAGAGCGTTGGACAGACCACCCGCTCCAACGTCGTGGATCGACTGAATCGGATTTCCTGCACCGTCTCCTCGACTGATACAAGCATCAATGACCTGCTGGCATCGTCGTTCCATTTCCGGGTTTTCTCGCTGCACTGAGGCAAAGTCGAGATCAGCGGAACTGGCACCGGAGGCCAGGGACGAAGCGGCTCCACCTCCGAGACCGATCAGCATACCCGGTCCACCGAGAACGATGACCTTGGCGCCAGGTTCAATGCCGGTCTTGCGGGCGAATTGAGGTCGCACATTTCCAAGGCCTCCAGCAATCATGATGGGCTTGTGGTATCCTCTCCACTCGTCGGCACCCTTGGCGTCCGGGACGTTGAGCAAGAAAGTACGGAAGAAACCGCCAAGAGCGGGACGACCGAACTCATCGTTGAACGCGGCGCCTCCCAAGGGAGCCTCGAGCATAATGTCGAGGGCGGAAGCGATATGACTCGGTCGGCCGATGTCTGACTCCCATGGCTGGACGAAGTCGGGAATGAGCAGATCAGAGACGGTAAATCCGGCGAGACCAGCTTTTGGCTTGGATCCTTTGCCGACGGCTCCCTCGTCACGAATCTCACCACCGGAACCAGTTGCCGCACCGGGATATGGCGAGACGGCGGTAGGGTGGTTGTGGGTTTCGACTTTAATGAGAATGGGCATGGCCTCTTGCTTGACGGCGTAAGATCCATTTCCTTCTCCGCCGACCGCGAACCGAGGCGCCTCGTAGCCCTCAATGACAGCAGCGTTGTCTTCGTAAGCCGACAGCGTGCCGACAGAGTTGACCTGCTTCTCCGTGTTTCTGATCATGCCAAACAAGCTGTTCTCCTTGTCTTGCCCGTCGACCGTCCACTTCGCATTGAAAATCTTGTGTCGGCAGTGCTCAGAGTTGACTTGAGCGAACATGAACAATTCCGCATCCGTGGGGTTACGTCCGGCGGCGATGAAAGATTCAACGAGGTACGGGATCTCTGCCTCGGATAAGGCCAGACCAAGACGAACGTTCGCCTCACCGAGGACGGCGTGCGGATCCTCGGCGCCGATGATAGGAACGGTAATCAGCGAAGATGGCTTCGGTGGGGTTGGCGGGAAGACGGTCGCGGCGGAAGGGATGGACGTGTGGATAAGCTGGGTCATGCGGTCGTGAATTAAAGGTAGGACCGATTTGAGCGCCGGCAACGAAAGGGGCGCAGACGATTGAACGAGATACAGAGATCCTCTCTCCAAACGTGCGACGTGTTCTCCCAATCGACAAATCTTGGCGATGTCCGTAGCTTTCGACGACCAGGGGGAGATGGTACCGGCTCGCGGAAGAACGTAGAGAGCTAGAACGGTGTTGTCCTTGCCAGCTGCGTCAACTCCCGTCTCGAGGAAAGACTTGGTCTCCTGAAGTCGCTCATCATCACCGTAGGCGAGCAAGGCATCCAAGATTCCGCGCTCAGCCGAGTCGGATTTGCCCAAGGTGGCCTCAGCGTCGGAGGAGACGGGGTCGACAAGGTGAAGCTGGACGGCATCGATGGACGTGATGGAAGCTTCAGCAGCCTGGAAGGACTTAAGAAGGGTGGTACGTCGGGTTGAGGTGATGGCAGAAGAGCCGGCGAGGACCAACATCGTTGACTACTTTGGACGAGCCGAAGTTGAGTTAGCTAAGCCTGGAATCAGCCTTCAATTCCCTCTTGGTGGCAGAATCCTCACTTGAGTCGTTTCTTTGATCCAGGATCTGTGCTTCACTAGGTGAAGCGCGTACGTTCCAGTACTCGCAGGGTTGCTGCAGCTGTGGACTGAGACGGTTGTAGTCAAACGTCTCCGAGTCGAGGGTCAACGGCAAAAATCCCAGTCAATAATTACGTAATTGTGGGGATCTGCGCCTTTCCGCCGGAAATCACTGGTCCGTGGTGTGCTGGCTGTTGTTGCCTTTCGACGACTGCAACCGTGACTTTTGCTTTAATCATCCAGATGAATTACCTCAAATCGATCACCACCTCCGTCTTGGCATCGACGGGTGTATCGTTCCCCTTCTCTATTGGCGAACGAGTACCGGGGATTGAAGCGGGAGGTACGATATGGGAGCTGCGAGACGGTGTAAAGAAGGCAAGTCGCGGCCGGATTGGCGCTTGCACTGAAATCGTGTCAACTGTATGATCAGCGAGCTGACTCCCAGGACGATGGAACACTCTTGACTCTGTTCATCTTCGACTCGACCTTACCCCCTCTGCAACCTGGCAATAAAGACCGGAGGACCTTGCTCCAGCTGGCGAAGAATGCCCTCAAGAAGCTGAGGACAATACGGCATCCCGATGTGTGAGCTGCCGCGCGTTGTCCTCGACCGAAGATCGATAGTTGACGTGTACAGGATCAGATATATCGACTCGGTCGAGACAGAGACCCACGTCTACATTGCGACAGAACGGCTTAGACCGCTAGAAGGTGTCCTCCGAGATTGGGCGAACGGGGGAGCGTTGGGAGGGGGTCAAGGCAAGGGCAAAGGCAAGGAGGACTGGATAGGGTGGGGCGTCCGAAGTATTGCTGTGAGTTTGGCTCATCCGTTGATACGCTTTCAAGCTAATGGTAAGACCGCTTTGGCCTTCTTGAACTCGCCTCCTCTTTCGCTACATCATGCCTACATTCTACCCTCGACGATCTTCGTTACGCCAGCCATGGAGTTTCGACTCGGCGGATTCGAGCTTTTGACCGGGAAAGAAGACTCGCAAGGCGTATTGTGGGGCTTGGGAGGCGTTGCGCCCGGTAACGTCGGCGAAGTGTCAGCTCCCGAGGTGAAGAAGGGCGGTTGGACGGCTTTACGAGAGTACGCCGATCACTTGTCATGACAAGACCTTTATTGATCCCAGCGCCGACCCTTCGCAATCCGACACGTACCTCCTGGCACTCCTGCTGTTCACGCTCTACAATCCTCAATCACCTCTCCCTTCTCTGGCCACGCAACCCAGTCCGAGCATGGCTGGCGGGATCCCGAAAGCCCTCTTCCCGCTGTGGAAACGAATGCTCAACCCAAACCCGAAGACGAGGCTGTCGACTGCGTCTTTCGTCACCGAATTAGAATCGTCAGGATTCTGGGCCAACAACCCGGTCGCCCAACTCGTGGAGGGCTTAGACGGATTCGAGCTCAAATCCGAAAGCGACAAGCTCAGTCTCTTACGGACGATCCAGGAAGTTGCCGGCGCAGGAGGTATCCCGCAACCATTTCTGCTATACAGAGTCCTGCCGTCTCTGCTGCACTCGATATCGCTGCCAACAGCGCCCAGCGGAGCGATGCTGCCTCTTGTCCTGGAACTGGGAAAGCTGGTCCCGCCAACCGAATACTCGAAATTGGTGCTCGAACCGGTCATCAAGCTCTATGCGAGCCCAGATAGAGGGACACGGATGGCTTTGCTGAACGGTCTGGACGAGTATGTGGAGAAGCTGGATCAGAGAATGGTCGTGGAGAAGGTCTGGCCTCATCTGGTACGTCGGGGAAACATATTGATGCGTCTGCTGATCGCCAGATCACTGGTTTCGCCGACACTGTCCCAATTATCCGAGAAGCAACTGTCAAGGCTGTGTATCCCTTGGCCGGGAAGGTACTTTATATGACCTATGGCTTGGTATTCACACTGACAGCACAGCTCAATGACCGGATCCTGAACAACGATCTCTTGCGCCTGCTGGCCAAGATGCAGACCGATCAGGAACCATCGATCCGAACAAATACGTGCATTCTGCTTGGTCGACTTGCGCCGAAACTGGGGCCGAACACGAAGAAGAAAGTCTTGGTGGCCGCCTTCGCGCGGAGTCTAAAAGACCCATTTGTCCACGCTCGAGTTGCTGCACTCATGGCTCTCATGGCGACGGTCGAGTGTTTCGACAGAGACGACTTAGCAGGGAAAGTCGTGCCGAATATGTCGTTTGCTCTAGTAGACAAAGAAAAGTGCGTAGATGTGGCCGGACCATCACCCAGCATGTTTCTAATCTCAGATTGGTGCGAGACCAAGCGTTCAAGGCGATCGCGATGTTCCTGAAAC
>Ga0308160_10006187_pt1 | contig 12260 bp, 11 predicted proteins | sample PhyFR1_FD_201036 | JGI IMG/M metagenome (GOLD analysis project Ga0308160, IMG submission 201036) | Phyllosphere microbial communities from UC Gill Tract Community Farm, Albany, California, United States - DLSLF.R1 | ecosystem: Host-associated > Plants > Phyllosphere > Unclassified | place: USA... | reverse complement strand
TAACTGCACACGTATGATCAGCACTCAACCGTCACGATCTTCAGTTCGATGGCTCTTACCTGCAATATGGTTCAAGCACATCATTTACACCTTCCGGCAATTCATCTCCTTCGGCCTCTCTTCGATTAGCGTCGTCGATGAGCCGTTTGTGTCGCTCGTGGCCCTCGTGGACCATTCTGTCCGCTTCGGAGCGTTCCTTGGTCAAAACGTTGGAAAGAATCGCGGCTGAACGCCCAGTCGATAGGGGAACAATATTTTCCTTCTGAGCTTCAATCAAAGCAAAGTCGGTCGTGGGTGTTGCCGGTATTTCTCCTGATGGAGCCCTTGCCCCTGGTGTGGCAGGAGGCGCCAAAGTAGCCATCTCGATCTCCACACTATAATTATGTCGGTTTATGGTGGTATGCGTTGGATTTGAGGTCTACCCGGAAAAGGAATCGCTTCAGGCTGAGGAGGTTACATTAGGGTCGTTGTCAACACTTGACCAGGTCAAAACATGTTTGTTTACTTGTTTACACTTTGACAAGCGGCGTTCCGGTCTCAGATTACGTACAGGACTTGCTTGTCACGTGATAAATCACGATCCAGCGCGGTGGGCCATTGTTCCGCACGACCCTGTCAGCTACCAATCTCGACCACGATGATCTTGGCTTCGCAAACGTGCCGGATTGTTACATATGTCGTGGGCATAGATCCCTTCACCGTTGGCGTCTACGAATGCAGCATCTACCGCTCTCCTGCCGATTCTTACAGTACGAATCTCGCTTAGACGTGACCGCCGCGAGACTATAATTGTCTGTTGATTTCTGTGGATTAACTCCTATTGTTGAATACAACGCGGGCAAAAGAGTGAAAGGAAAGTCGTGAATACGTCATCAAGATAAGCTCGTGCGGGGTATTTAAGCTTCAGCTCCAGATATTATGCCTTCTTCCCTGCCTTCATGGCAGCGATTTTCTGTTTCAGGAGATACATATCAAAAGCTCAGTTAAACGATTGGAGCTTGAAACAACTTCAAAACCCTGACGTACCGCCTTCCGCTCCTCTCTTCGTCGAGCCATCTCGATCTCCTTCTCTTCCTTACTCATAGATGCCAGACTGACAAGAGGGGTAGCAGCCTTCTCAGGTGCATTCATTGCTGGGGATTGTGATCGAGGCGTATCGGGAGATGGAGGGACGGTAGTCACGACGGGTGAAGGTATCCTGGCTTTTGGGGCCGCAATCGGTTTTGTTTTTGGTGTCGCGACGGGTTCCGTGATCTTGAAGGCTGGTACCACCACTTCCGGCTCGTCTGGCACATCCATGTCGCCCCATCCTTCGTTGTCGTTGATCAGAGCTGGTAGCGACAAGCAAAGTCGGAATGAGTACGACGACTGAGACAACAGGCCGCGCCACTCCGAAGACATACGAGAAGGCACTGTCGATGTCCGCAAAGAACTCGCAGGCACGGCCGAGGTACGCCGAGACCCCTTCGAGCTTTGTGTCGGCACCTGACGCACTGGCACCTCCATGGGCGTTGGGGCAGCCTCAAAGGCGCCTGCAAAAGAAGGCACGACGCATCAGTTCAGAGTGTCTTCTGACCATGGCGCAAAAAACTCACTCCAGTCATCGGCATCAGCATTCACGTCCATTAGATCTCCGTCACCCCATGCATCCCCGACTGAGCCAGCCTCGTCCTCTTCGAATTCGGCTGCCAGAGCGTCGACAACCGATCGTCCTTCGCTTTGATGTTGCTGTTTCATACGAGACGAACCGCCCAGCTGCATGCCACCGGACTTGGCCGAGAGAGCACCGAAACGGCTTCCTTGTCCGAGACGGGGCGATGTAGCTGATGGACGAGCAGCGTCGCCAAAGCTTGCTCTAGGGGTAGCAGCAGGCGAAGGAGCGGTCGAGTTGAAGATCATTGAAGCTTGGCGAGGGATCTCGAGCGGCTTTTGTACCTGCTCGGGTGTGACGGTCATCTGGCTATGAGCCTCGTTCGAAGGCAATTGCCGGTTGAGTGACGAAATGGCCCAACCAGCCAAAGCTCCTGCTGCGCCTGCTGCAGTACCAACGATTCTGCTTCCACCAGCCTGTGCAGCGCTTGCCTGAGTCGTAGTGGATGGACCATTCGCGGGGTTCCAATTGGCGTTCTCCGTCATCGCAGTCTCGGGCTAAGTATTGCACAAGAATGAGGTCAGTCCAAACCGATGCTAGACACCCGCGTTGGGAAATGCTTACCATAGCAGCTGCGGCAGCCTCCAGCTTGCCCATGAACATTTGCATCGCCTTGAACCCTTGGTCCCGAACGAGCCTGAAAGAAGCCATCGTGAATAAACCGAGCTACCTTTCAGACGCTGGAAATCAGTCTGCTTACTTTTCCTTGTCGATCATGGTAAACGCCATGTTCGGGATAACCCTGCCCGCTAGATCGTCCTTGTCGTAGAATTCTACCGTAGCCATAAGCGCCATCAGACCCGCGACCCGGGCGTGTACAAACGTATCCTTGAGACTCCTGGCAAAGGCGGGAACGAGGACCTTCTTCTTCGTATTCGGTCCGAGGAGAGGGGCGAGACGACCGAGCAAGATACACGTATTGGTTCTGATGGAGGGTTCCGGGTCGACTTGCATTTTCGCCAAAAGTCTCAGCAAGTCGTTGTTCAATAATCTGTCGTTGAGCTGCAAAGCGTAGCCACTTCGTCAGCTGATTTCCCTGGACCTCAAACGCGCCCGCTGAGGTATTCACCTTTGGCGCAATAACGGGGATCGCCTTGACCGTAGCCTCCCTGATTACAGCCACGGTATCCGCGAACCCAGTGATCAAATGCGGCCACACCTTGTCCGAAACCACCGACTTCTCCAATTTGTCTCCATATTCTGTCAGCCCTTCTAACAGAGCCATCCTCGTGCCCCTATCCGGGCTGGCGTACAGCTTGACCACGGGATCGAGCACGACCGCGTTATACCGATGAGGGGGTACGTCCTTTCCTATGCTCAGCACGAGGGGGAGGATATGGGAAGCTGGTGCCGAAGGGAGTGACAATGAATGCAACAGCGAAGGCAAGATCTTGGAGATCAAGAACGGAGGAGGAAGGATCTGGACGCTCTCCTTGATCCTCCGCAGTAGACTGATCTTCTCCGATTCTCCTGCTAACTCGAAACCTTCCAGGGATTCGACGAGCTCGATCAGGTTGTTACCGCTCCAGTATCCAGTCGCTTCTACCTCGTCGACGAAACGAGTGGTAGGAAGACGTGTTCGGGCATTTGGGTTGAGCATCTTTTTGTAGATGGGGAACAAAACTTTTGGGAGAGACCCGACAGAGGCTTGTTGCGGTGCCGAGGAGAGATTCGGAATAGGGCTATCTGGGTTATAGAGGGAGAAGATGAAGAGTGCCAATAGGTAGGTGTCCGAAAGAGCAGGGTCCGTACTATGCGAGACAAACAAACGTCAATAATCGTAACCAAGCGAATTTGTTCTTCCGGACTCAAGACTCACTCTCTGAGAGCACTCCATCCGCTCTTCCTCACTTCAGGCGAACTGACCTCGCCCACCTCCTTCCCTATCAAACCACCGGCACCCCACAATACCCCCTGCCCATCCTCCATCCCCGTCAAAACTTCAAATCCACCGAGCCTCCACTCCAACGCCTCTGTCACCCAAACCGATCCGACACCACCGGGAGCCAATAAAGCATGATGCTGAGATAATGGAGGCGCGTTGATGAATGCCATCCCGGTAACTAGGGATTTGATACCCCATGCGATCCATTCGAGTTTGCCTTGGGCACGCGATTGAGGATTAGGGATGAAGGTGCTGGAGGACCAGTCGGCGAGGATTGTAGGGAGAGGTTTGACACGCTCTGTGGCTATGTAGACATGGGTTTCGGTTTCGAGGGAATCGATATATCGGAGGCTAGGCAGGACGCAAAAGCGATATCAGTCTATGATAGCTTGAGAAAGCTTTGAGCTGCTGGTAGGGCGACAACGCATACTTACATATTGGGATGCCGTATTGATCTGAGCTTTTTCAAAGCATTCTTGGCGATATTGAAAAGAGCTTTCCGATCCCGATTGCCCGGTTGTAAGGGGGGTAGCGTCGAATCGAATATGAACAAGGTCAATAGTGTCGAGTCGTCCTAAATCACGAGGGCCAGGCGGTAAGCATGTCCGTAACGGGGATCTCGAAAGAAGGCTCTCGCTGAGCCATGGAGTATACTGTCAGATTCACCTTCTTGATTCCCTCGCGTATGTCCCAGATTGTCTTTCCCTCTGTACCTGGTATCCGTTCACCTATGGTGAAAGGAAACGAGACTCCCGTTGATTGCAGCGCTGCCGAAGCGATGTTTCTGAGAAAGTCCATTCCGGTGAGATGAGACCGAACTGGAGAAAGACAAGAAGGTGAGACAAAGCTCAAGGTTTCGTCAAGTAGATATTCGTTGGGACAAATGGCGATCTCTTGATCAATACAGCTTCTCTTCTGTTACCTAATATAAACTAGTTCATTATGACGACTTGCGACTTGCGACTTGCGACCCTCGAGGATCGCGACCATCTCCCTCGACCCCGGACAAGCCCCGCGGCTGTCGAACTGATGCCGGCAAGGTTAGTATTCTCCGTACGGACATTGACTCATATTCTATACCTTGGCAAAATCGTGACCGATGTCCGTTATTCGACCGAATGGATCCGCCCCGAAATATATCTTTACCATTCCTTTGCATCCGAGCCGCGCAAGAAAGTGGGAGGGAACACCGTTCGTACCGTTCTGACTTGTGGAAAGACAAACGATCAACCAGTAACGGGATGATGGTAGCCGTCGTTGCAGTTTGATGGAATGAATGGAAGGCCTGGAAGAAAGAGGATAGACGAGTTGTATCCACATCAACCCCCATAAATCATTATACCCTCGCTTTGGCGGAGCCGTCCACATCCTATACCTGAATTTCAGACGCCGTGACTCGGTCCTGAGAAACAGAAATTTCGAAATAAGGCGAGTTGATGGCTCGAGCTGTCTCGATTTAGCCCCTTCAGACAAGCTAAACCTGCACAAGATATTTCTCTCATGTACAGATCTTCCAAAACTCTCTGCTGCGAAGAAAGTCTCTCGACCCTTGCCCATCATGCTCGTCCTCCCTGGAGCCTCTTCGCTCTCCACGGTCAAGCGTACCGTGATCACGAAATTCTTCCAATCCGCCGTTCCCTCTATAACCTCGGTCGACAGCGTCTATCTTCATCTCATCCAACCTGCCTCGGAATCGTCCCTCTCCAAACTTACTGATGAATCGTCCGAGGAACGGGCGATCCTTAAGAGCTTGTTGACGTACGGTGACGATGATCGTTTGGAGACGACCAAAACTTTCTTGGAATCCGGTTCGACTTTGACGCAGGATGCAGGCGAGTACACCTTGACTCTCTACATTCTTCCTCGACCGGGGACGATCTCGCCTTGGTCCTCCAAAGCAACAGATATCGCTCGGATTTGCCGATTGGGAGACTCTGTCAAACGGGTCGAAAGGGGTTATCTCTTCCTCGTCCGTTCGACTGAGAGGATCGGGTTGGATGAGGTCAGAACCGTCTTGCCTCTAATCCACGATAGGATGACTCAAACAGTCATGACCGACTCGCCTGCGAGTTTCGTCGTCTTCCCTCCCACCCCACCCAAACCTTCCCCTCTGGTTACCATCCCGATCTTGACGGCAGAAGACCCTGAGCAATTGCTCAAGGATGCCAATGTCAAGCTTGGCCTCGCCCTATCAGAAGAAGAGATCCCTTACCTCATCTCCTCCTTTTTGGCGGCCAAACGAAACCCTACGGATGTGGAACTCTTCATGTTCGCCCAGGTCAACTCGGAGCATTGTCGACACAAGATCTTCAACGCCGACTGGACGATTGATGGAGAACAACAACCGATGAGTCTTTTCGGGATGATCAGGAACACGGAAAAGGCTTGTGATTCTGCCGGGACGATCTCGGCTTATCAGGATAACGCGGCTGTTCTGGAGGGGTACACAGCTCCTAGGTTCATGCCGAGGGAGGATGGAACGTACGAGGCAAACCTCGAACCCATGCCCATCTTGATCAAGGTTGAGACGCATAACCACCCGACGGCTGTCTCGCCCTACCCTGGTGCGGCTACCGGGTCAGGTGGAGAGATCCGAGATGAGGGAGCTGTAGGACGAGGGAGTAAGCCCAAGGCTGGGCTGGCTGGGTTCACCGTCTCGGACTTGAACATTCCCGGATTTGTGCAACCTTGGGAATCTGACGTGGGACGACCCCAGCATATCGCTTCCGCATTGGACATCATGATCGAGGCCCCTCTTGGTGGCGCTGCATTCAACGATGAGTTCGGTCGGCCCGCACTTGGCGGGTACTGGAGGACCTTCTTGCAAGAGGTCGAGACCGAAGACAAGGGGACCGAGTGGAGAGGTTACCACAAGCCCATCATGATTGCCGGTGGATTGGGGAATGTTCGACCCGAGTTCGCTCTCAAGGACAAAATTGAGGAGGGAGCCAAAATCATCGTCCTCGGTGGACCGGGAATGTTGATTGGACTAGGAGGAGGAGCGGCGAGTTCGTTGGCTTCCGGAGCTAGCTCGGCGGAGCTTGATTTCGCTTCTGTTCAGCGAGAGAACCCCGAGATGGAACGACGAGCACAGCAAGTCATTGATGCGTGTGTCGGTCTGGGTAAGAAGAATCCCATCCAGAGCATCCACGATGTTGGTGCCGGTGGGCTTTCGAACGCTCTCCCCGAGCTCGTTCACGATTCCGGACTCGGTGCTGTCTTCGAGATCAGGGATGTTCTCATCGACGATCCTTCCATGTCGCCCATGGAGATCTGGTGTAATGAGAGTCAAGAACGTTACGTCCTGGCCGTCGGACCGGGTGCGGACTTGGAGACCTTTGAACGGATCGCGAAGAGGGAACGAAGCCCGTACAGCGTGGTCGGTGTGGCTACTTCCGAGGAGAGGTTGGTCGTAACCGACAAGTTGTTGGGTGAACGTCCGATCGATATCGCCATGTCAACTTTGTTCGGCAAGCCGCCCAAGATGAAGCGAGAGGCAAAGTCGATCAAGCCCAACAGGACTCCCTTTGATTCGTCTTTGATGACCTACTTGCCGGCGTACGAGAAGGCTCCCGTAACTAGCCTGATGGCCGAGACTATCAACAGAGTCATGAGGATTCCCAGTGTCGGGTCCAAGTCGTTCTTGATCACCATTGGTGACCGAACCATCAGTGGACTGGTTACTCGGGACCAGATGGTTGGACCTTGGCAAGTTCCCGTCGCCGATGTCGCCGTCACTCGATCGAGTTACGGTTTCGACGTTGTTGTCGGAGAGGCTATGGCCATGGGCGAGAGAACCCCGTTGGCTCTGCTCGACGCTGGTGCATCTGCGCGAATGGCTGTCGCCGAGTCGCTCACCAACTTGGCCGCTGCTTCCGTTGAGAGTCTGAGCAAAGTCAAGCTCAGTGCCAACTGGATGTCTGCCGCGTCTCACGAAGGCGAGGGTGCCAAGCTTTACGAAGCCGTCAAGGCTATCGGAGTGGACCTCTGTCCCGCCCTAGGCGTAGGTATCCCTGTAGGAAAGGATTCCATGTCTATGTCGATGAAGTGGCAGGACGGTGCCGACAAGAAGCAAGTCACCGCGCCCTTGTCATTGATTATCACCGCTTTCGCCCCTGTCGATAACGTCGAGAGGACCTGGACCCCAGAGCTCCGAACAGACGTCGAAGGCCCTACCTCGCTTGTCTTTATCGACTTGGCCAGGGGTCATCAGAGACTCGGTGGATCCGCTGTTGCGCAGTCCTTCAAGCAGCTCGGTCACGAAGCACCCGATGTTGTAGAGGCTGGCGACATCAAGGCCTTCTTCGCCGCCGTTCAGCTTCTCAAGAGAGAACATCCCGAGACCGTTCTCGCCTACCACGACCGTTCCGATGGAGGTCTGTTCACTACGATTGCCGAGATGGCGTTCGCTGGTCGATGCGGGGTTGATATATCCGTCGACTCGATTCAGCCCTCGGAGGATGCCATCGCTGCCTTGTTCAACGAAGAGCTTGGTGCCGTCATGCAGGTTCGTCAGTCGGACATGATCGCCTTGACAAACGCCTTTGTCAAGGCTGGTTTCCCCACCAGCCATCTGCATGTTGTTGGTCGAGTCACTGGTCGAGACCAACAGTCTATCAATATTGTGCACAAGAATGATACCATCTACACCAGGACTCGAGGAGCCGTTCAACAGCTATGGGCGGAGACCTCGTACCGTATGCAAGCTATCCGAGACGATCCCATCGCCGCCAAGGAAGAGTTTGACCGTATTCTCGACGACGCCGATACCGGTCTCGTGTGCGACTTCAAGGCTGGATACCTCGCCGATGTGCCTCGACCTCTCTCATCGCCTCCCAAGGTTGCCATTCTGCGAGAACAAGGAGTGAACGGTCAAATCGAGATGGCCTGGTCTTTCTCGCAGGCAGGATTCGAGGCCGTTGACGTTCACATGTCGGACATCATCTCGGGACGAATCTCGTTGGCCGACTTCAAGGGTCTCGCGGCCTGTGGAGGGTTCTCTTACGGCGACGTCCTTGGAGCCGGTAACGGTTGGGCGAAATCCATCTTGCTAAACGAGCGAGCGCGAAAGGAGTTTCAGACTTTCTTCAACCGAGAGGATGCCTTCACCTTGGGTGTCTGCAATGGTTGTCAATTCCTCAGTCAGCTACAAGAGATCATTCCTGGAGCCGAATCCTGGCCGCTCTTCAAGGTCAACCGAAGCGGTCGATTCGAAGGACGAGTATCTTCGGTCAAGGTCACTGACACCGCCGCCAACTGTATCTTCCTGAAGGGGATGGCGGGATCAACGCTCCCTGTTGCTGTCGCTCATGGAGAGGGGCGAGTATCGTATACCGACTCTGCTCGTCAATCCAAATTGATCTCGGACGGTCTCGTCGTTGGTCAATACGTCGATTACGATGGCAAGCCTGCCACTACCTACCCAGCGAACCCGAACGGCAGTCCCGAGGGAATCACCGCCATCACAACCACCAACGGAAGGGTCTTGGCCATCATGCCTCACCCCGAGCGTACCGTTGCGAGGGAGAGTATGAGTTGGTTCCCCGCAGCGCAGGGCAAAGAGTGGGAAGGCAAGGGACCTTGGTTCCGATTGTTCCAGAACGCTTATGCCTTCGCAACGCAAGCTTGAGCGGTCGGGGCGGTGTTCTGCGCACTACAAACTTAGATTAGATAACAGTAACGATTGATTGGATTTGAACGGCTGTCTGACTGGAACTTCGACTGGAACTTGTATACTTTGGGCGACGAGGATGAAATCGTGTGAATCTGGAGGCACTCCCATTGACCGAATTGAGGTGCAATGCTAGATACGCATTCACCATCATGCATATGAGACTCTCCGGCAAATAAAAGTATACATCGAGTAACAAGTTATATTTCAGATCAAAGTGACGACCTGCCCAGCTTATTTTTCTGTCCCTGAGCCCGTTTGCCAGGCTTAGCAGCGCCCGGTTTCGATCCTGGCCCGGGTCCAGGCTTGACACCCTTCTTCGCCAACCGCTCCTCGTGCCTTCTCTTCTCCTGCTCCTTTGTCAACTTCTTCTTTAACCCCAGCTTGATCTTCGCTTCGTCCAAAGCTTTCTGTTCCTTCTCCTTTCTCTCGTGAGCGATTTGTCTGGGCGTTTTAGGTACGTCCGTCTGCTGGATACCGACCCCTGCAACATTGGCGCCTCGGAGGCGGATACGACCATCGCGTAAGGTCTCAGTGATCACAGGAGAGGCAGCTGGTCGATATTTATGCTCGTCTGAATATCTGGAATCCTGAGCGGTGAGCACTCAAACGGCCTTGTAGGGAACATAAAACAACGCGGGATGTACTAACCGATTTGCGTAGATGATTTGAGGCTCTGTAGCTTGTCCCCATTGACCCAGCTTGGCAGCTACCCAGATCAGGAAGACCAGCCCGACGAGAAGTGCTGCTCTACTTAACCGAGATGGCTGCGGCGGATTAAAAGCAGCTCGAGTATCGGCATGCATGGGTCGGTTCGGATTGAGCGGTGGCTCGCGGATGAGCTGCACTCGCTCTTGTTGTTGGTCGGGGGTCTCATCGTCTGAAGACGACGAGTTTGGTCGATCGTGATCTGAAGACATGATGTATTGAGACCTTCGGAAGACTTAAGGGTGATGAGATGACCAGGACACTAGCTGCTAGATATCAGGTCGCTGTTTTGGCTCCCATAGCCCACAAGCTTGGCTCGAAGAGGACAGATCAACTAAAGTCGTTGATCATCATACATGGCCGACACAGCCAAGTTCCGAAATATGTCAGCTTCGGGTAAACCCGCGCGGTTTTTGGTAGCAATGCCGTAATTTCCTGGATCGAGCGATCGCACTTCTGATCTTCGGAGATCATGAGATCATGAGATCTTCGAACTTTGAGCAGGTACATATTTTCTCAAGCACGATAGCGGCGCCACTCATTCTCGCCATTGTCATTTAACGGAAACACATAACACCCGTGAATCCGATCGATATTGTGCTACCCATCATGAGTTTGTGCACACGACAAATTGCCTCAACGGCGAAGGTCGCTTCAAAACGGGTGCCCGCCCTCGCCTCCATAGCTCCATCGGCTCCTGTGTCTCGAATGCGGACAAGATCGTATTCGCCTCGTACATCATCCCCTCGACCTACTGTCCGCAGTCAAGCTCTTGCTCCGCTTCCTCGGTTCGCCTCGACATTGAATACTACACCTGTAGCGGACGCCTCCTCGGTCCCTGTCATTTCGGCGGAGAACACTTATGATGTCGTCATTATCGGTGCAGGGAACGCTGGTCTCGCCTTGGCGGCTGCTCTGCGTCAGTCTACAGTATTCTATACGCCAAATTCGTCTCCCAATCTAAACTTGTTCTTCTCTCTCTGCAGTGTCCAAGGAGCATTTGCTGAGCAACCGCAGAGTCTTGCTCGTTGAAGGCGGCAACTTAGATCGCGTCCGAAATTGGAAAGGCACGGAACACCTTGAGAACCGAGTCAGCAGTATCACCGCAGAGAATGTCGACTTCCTCAAAAGTAGGATACAATGCCCGGCTCTTGCGCGTGGAACCGTACTTATGCCTTCTCCTACTTTCGCTTAGATATCGGAGCCTGGAAACACATCGAGACCTCCAGATCATGCCCGGTCAAGGATATGCTCGTGAGCAGTAGACAGGCTGTATACCGCTATTATGTGGTGTTAATCTGGGCTTCGCTTGAGTGCCACCAGGTTTGGACGACTACTGCATCCGCCTCTTCACAAATCCACTTTCCAGCGGCTCGATCCCCCATGGCATACATGACCGAGAATACCAACTTACAACGAGCTTTATTAAGGACGATTGCGGAGGCCGGAGGACAGAAGGTAGAGATACGAGAATATTCGAAGGTTCAGGAGATGAAGATGGACGAGGGGAAGCGGTCGGTGGCATTGAAGCTGGGAGAGCACAGCTGGGTCCGAGGCGGTGTCGTGGTAAGTCATACTTCCTTTGTCCACGAACCCGTTGCGCATACTGATTTCATTGTCTGATTGCTTCGTAGGTTGGTGCTGACGGGCCCAACTCACCTGTCCGCGCATTCTCCAAAATCGAGTCCTTCGGTCACGCCTACCCGACTCACGGTATCGTCGCGACTTTGAATCATGGCCGACTTGATCAGAACACCACCGCGTTTCAACGATTCCTTCCCACCGGCCCTCTAGCATTCCTGCCCATGAGCCCCACATCTTCAACCATGGTATGGTCGACCCGGCCAGAGCTCGCTGCAGCGTACAAAGCACTTGGCGCCGAGGCACTGGCCCACCTGGTCAACCTTGGTTTATATGCCTCTGAATCCGAACTAGAACGCCTCAATGCCGCCATTCTCAGCCAAGGTATCTCGACCGCAATGATCGAGGCCGAGAGCAGGCGCGTTCTCGCGACCTTGACTAACCAGGATGTCAAGAGTCTTCCACCTCCAGTGGAGAGTATCGTCGACAAATCGATCGCATCATTCCCTTACCGATTGTCACATGCCAAGAGCTACATCGGCGACCGGACGGCACTGGTTGGCGATGCGGCTCATACTGTTCATCCCCTTGCTGGACAAGGGTTGAACATGGGCTTGGCTGACGTGAGAGCTCTGGCCGAAACCTGGGACCGGGTCGGTGCTGTCGGTGGAGACCTGGGTGAGTCATCGGGACAAGCTCCACTTCGATTCACTGCATGGGACTTATCGAGATTCGATTTCATTTGCAGGCGCATACACCGCGAT
>Ga0308160_10006186_pt1 | contig 12261 bp, 11 predicted proteins | sample PhyFR1_FD_201036 | JGI IMG/M metagenome (GOLD analysis project Ga0308160, IMG submission 201036) | Phyllosphere microbial communities from UC Gill Tract Community Farm, Albany, California, United States - DLSLF.R1 | ecosystem: Host-associated > Plants > Phyllosphere > Unclassified | place: USA... | reverse complement strand
GGCACTTCTCGCAGTCAAATAAGGGAGATGAGCAGATGAAAAAAGAGGATGTCCAGAATGTCGTCGCGACACCGGTCAACGCACCGGTCTTTCCGGCGGTCGATATTTTCTTCCGGAACCGCGAATACATGAATATCGTTTATGAAACGGACCTGGAGCAATTGCGGGCTGTCGTACCGGAACCGCTTGAGCTGATCGGCAACCAGATCAAGTTCGAAGTCATCAATATGCCGGACAGTACGGGACTCGGATCGTATCTGGAATGCGGTCATGTCATTCCGGTCCGGTACAACGGGGAAGTCGGGGAATTTTACCTGTCGATGTACGTCAATAACCAGGCGGCCATCGCTTCCGGGCGGGAGGTTGCCTCGTTCCCAAAAAAATACGGTTCGCCGAAACTGTTTTTAGACAACGACGTTCTCGTCGGAACACTCGATTATCATTCGCTTCGTGTCGCTCAGGCGACGATGGGGTATAAATATTATCCGGTCAAGGAAGAAGAGGCGAAAGCAATCATCGGGACGCCGCAGTTCATGCTGAAGCAACACCGCGGCTACGAAGGGGAACTGATCATCTCTGAATTGACGCGCAGTCAAATCACGGATATTCAGGTCAAGGAAGCCTACCGCGGACCGGCCCGTTTGGAATTGTTCCAGCATGTCATGGCACCGCTGGCCGATTTCCCGGTCGGAAAGATTTTGGATGCCCAGCATATCATCTCCGATTTACGCCTCGGCGGTCCGAAGAAGATTTTTGATTATATGAAGTGAAGTGACGAGACGGGAAGCCGTATCTTCCTGAATCGCGATGAACTAAAAGGCCGCATCCGGGTGATGCGGTCTTTTGACGTATTATCACTTGTCGAGTGTGTCTCTTTCAGCGCAGTCCGATGAAGGTAACGAACAATCCGACGGTGAGCGTAAAGGCAAGCATGGCATTCTGGTACCAGCCACGAGGGAAAAAATCGACGAGAAACAACAGCAGAAACAAGGTGGAGACAATCAAACGTGCGTCGCGCGTTTGAGGACGGAGCGATTTCCAGTGGATCAACAGTAACAAGGAGGCCGAAGTAGCAACGATATAGGAAATTACAAAAAACAGAAAGCGTTTTAAGTAGAACGGTAATCGTTCAACGGTGCGGCACGGGAAGTCTTTATGGGGACGTTGCCTTGGCTGATCCATCTCGTATTCGGCGGAATATTACTGCTGATTTTTTTGATTGGATCACGCATGGTGTTAAAGCATAAAGAACGCTCGATCATGCATGGAAAATGGTTCTTGCACAGTACAAATCATGATTACATTAATAAGAACTATCACAAATGAATTCTGATAAACGAAACACCCCGCGCCAACAGTATCGATGGCACGGGATGTTTTGTAAAATAATAAATGAAAACTACGGGCAGCCGTTGTCCGCAAGGTGAATTAAGACGTCGTTTTTTCCTTGACCGCGACCCAAACTTCGCTGTAAACGTTCAGGGAATCATCCTTGTGAATCGTGAATGAGATACTTGGAAAGTCGACGAGTTCATAGCCTGAAGTGGGTAGCCACTCTGCATAGGTTTTTGCCATCGTCTCTTGAAGCGTTTGTGGAAACGGACCGGTGTTTGGAAAAACGGCCCACAGACTGTCCTCAATCGTAATTTGCTCTAAATCTCCGTAAGGATTTTGGATACTCGTCGCAAAACCAATCATATGAGTCAAACTTCCTTGTTCCTCTAGATAACCTTCATCAAAATCAAACGAGACATTCAAGACGGTTTCCGGATATAGATCGGCTAATTGTTGCATTTCTTGGCGTTGCTGTGGCGTAATCGATTGAGCTAACTCCATAATGGAGTGATTGACGCCCTCGAATTGAATCGGAACACGTTTGGAGACGCCGACGACATGAAACTGACTTTTTCGCTCAATTTTAAACTCCATGGAAACTCCTCCTTTAATATCAATATAAAAAGTAAAACGGGGAAAAGATTTTTGAATTTTATTTTTAATGACTTCTGAAGGTAAGAAACCAGACCACTCACGAAAGGCACGTGAGAATCCTTCAATCGATTGATAGCCGTACTCGTAAGCGACTTCGGTAACCGAATGCTGATTGACGAGATTGATATTCGCCTGCGAAAGACGTCTGTTTCTGATATATTCGTTTAGTGTCATGCCGGACATATACGAAAACATTCGTCTGAAATGATATTCGGAAACTCCAGTAATTCGGACAATGTCCGTTCCTGAAAGTTCTTCGGTCAGATGGCGTTCAATATGGTCCATGAGTTGGTTCAGTTCTTTTAACATCGTCATTCCTCCTTTCTTGATATCAGTGTAGAGGATTCAAAATAAACGAACTTGACGATTTTTGGACGGATGATGTCGGATGGTGATTGAATCGAACAGTAAAGAAAAGAATTCATTCATTATCAAGATATATGAGACCAGTGAATTAAAGCGGATATAAGTGGTGATCTCGTCGTTCAATAACGAGGATCTGATCAGCGGTTTCTACCGGCACATCGTCAAACTCATCATAGTTTCGCTGTTCATATGAACGGATCTGATAATGCTCCAATCCATCGATGGTTTGCAGATAGTCCGGCAATCTTTCGGTCGGTTCCGTTAAAGTTGGATTGGTAAACGGAAAATTATCGTCGTTTGGATTGTGTGTATGAATGTAGACGGCGTCCAATCCTGCATCTAGCCGGGACAGTTCAATCCAAAGTTGATACGGTTGTCCCCACTCCTTGAGTGCGGCATCGAGCTCATTCATCAGCTGAAACAGTGCCCGGACATGTGCTTTTCGAATTTTGAGATGATCATTTCCACGTCCATAAAAATCAAGGTGGACATGCCAAAAATCAAACCAGCTGTCAGAACTGAAATCTAAGGCATGGGCCGAGATGTGTTGTTCGGCCTGAAGTTGTCGAAAGTAGCGGCGTTTGCCACGGAATTTTTTCATGGGATAGGTGTCTCCTTGCAGGGAATGATGTTCTATTCATTATACAGGAGTCATCATCACACAAAATAAATAAAAACAATAAAGAAATTTTATTTCAAAATGTTTACGCTTTCAAATAAAACATTGTTTCTGAATGTCGGGCTTGTTATACTAACGGGGAACACGGGGAAGTAGCAATCATGCAGGGGTCAAAACAAAAGGGGAGCTGAGCATATGGGACAGAAACTCAACTGGACGGCGACACTCGGATTGACGACGGCGTTACTTGCCGCGTCATTGCCGATGCAACCGGTTTCGGCCGAGACACCATCCGTTACACAACAGGTTGACGCGCAACTGGAACAGATGACGCTTGAACAAAAGGTTGGTCAAATGATCATGCCGGATTTCCGGTTATGGAACGGGGTTAATCATACGCAACTGGCACCGGAAGTCGGACGGATCATCGACCGGTTTGATTTAGGCGGTGTCATCTTGTTTGCAGAGAATGTCAGCGAGACGGAACAGACGACGAAACTGGTCCATGATTTGCAGGAAGTCGTCGAGCAAGATCCGAGCAACGACATTCCATTATTCGTCACGATTGACCAGGAAGGCGGAATTGTCACACGACTCGGTACGGGGACCAATTTACCGGGCAACATGGCACTCGGGGCGACCCGCAGTCCGGCTTATGCGGAAGCGGCAGGTGGAATCATCGGCTCCGAACTGCATGCACTCGGCATCAACGTCAACTTTGGTCCGGTCCTGGACGTCAACAACAATCCGGGCAATCCCGTCATCGGGGTCCGCTCGTTTTCTAGTGATCCGAACCTGGTTGGGGAACTGGGCTCGGCCATGACGCAAGGCATTCAGCAGCAAGGAGTCGCTGCGACGGCGAAACACTTCCCGGGACACGGGGATACGGCAGTCGACTCGCATTACGGCTTACCGGTCGTCGACAAATCACTGGCTGAACTGAAACAGCTCGAACTGATTCCGTTTAAACGGGCAATTGACGAAGGAATCGACATGGTCATGACGGGACACATCGGGATGCCGCAGATTGAGGATGAGGTCGTCGAGTCAAAACAAGGCACGTTCCCGCTACCGGCGACGTTATCGGATGACGTCATCACCGGTGTCTTACGGAATGAACTCGGCTATCAGGGACTTGTCGTCACTGATGCGTTGAACATGCAGGCGATTGCCGATAACTTTACGGAGTCGGAAGCCGTCATCAAGACGTTTAAAGCCGGTGTCGATATCGCGTTGATGCCGACGATTTTAAGATCTGCGAACGACGTGACGAAACTGGAGTCGATTTTTGACGACGTGATCGAAGCCGTCGAAAGCGGTGACTTAAAAGAAGCGGACATCGATCGTTCCGTCGAGCGGATTCTGACGCTCAAAGCGACACGCGGCATCTGGAAGGAAACAATTGATCCGGTGACGCTTGAGGAACAACTGGTCGAGGCGAAGGCTGTCGTCGGCAGTCCCGAGCACAAGGCGCTTGAGCGGCAGATGACGGAAGCGGCAGTCACGCTCGTCAAAAATGACCGGAAGACATTGCCGTTCAAACCGAAAAAAGGGCAGACGGTCCTTGTCCTGTCACCGACAAAAGATCAGACGGACAGCATGGTCAAGACGATCCGGTCGCTTGAGAAAAATGCCGGTAATCTGAAACAGGTGAACGTGCTGACGGAACAATATTCAGCATCGACGCCGCATCTCGATCAAAATCCGGCGCTTCAGGAGAAAATAAATCAAGCAGACTATCTGATTGTCGGCTCGAACGTCAATAATAGTGCGAAGCTCGGAGCCTCCTCCGCGGATCATTATGTGCCGGCTGAAGTATTCCGTCAGGCAAACCGAACGGGTAAAAAATCCGTCCTGCTCAGTCTGCGGAATCCGTATGACGTCGCCGTCCAACCGGATGCTGACGCCCAATTACTCGTTTACGGCTTCAAAGGCGATCCGAACGGACCGGATTCGGAAGCAGGAAACACAAAATCAGCCGGACCGAATTTACCGGCAGGAATCCGCGCCATTTTTGGTGAATTCGTACCACAAGGGAAATTGCCGGTCGATGTGCCGAAGTTTAAGGACGGTACGTTCCAAACCGATTTGTACCGGGAGTTCGGGGACGGATTCCGCAATTGGAATAAGTAACAGGCTCGTGTGAGGGAGTCCAATCGACGCGGTTGGGCTTTCCCTATTGACTTCTTTTGCAATTTTATTTCTATTAAATTAATTTATTTATGAATTAATGTTTCGTTGTGCTCAGGATAAAAAGGAGCTGTGGAGAGAGGATGAAAATCATGTTAGAGAAATTGGCGACAGAACGCCGGAATCAGCGAACGATGGAGCTTGACGATATGACGGTCGAGGAGATCTTGACGGTGATGAACGAGGAGGATCAGTCGGTTGCAGGTGTGATTCGACAGGAAATCCCGGTCATCCAGCAAGTCGTCAATCGAGTCATTCAATCGTTTCAAGCGGGCGGACGCCTGATTTACATCGGAGCCGGAACGAGCGGACGCCTCGGTGTGCTCGACGCGGCAGAATGTGTGCCGACATTTGGTGTCTCACCAAAGATGGTCGTCGGACTGATTGCCGGAGGCGAACGTGCTTTGATCAAAGCCGTCGAAGGAGCGGAAGACAGCAAGACACTGGCTGTCGAAGATTTACAGGCGCTTCAGCTGACAACGAATGATACCGTCATCGGCATCGCGGCAAGCGGCCGGACCCCTTACGTCATCGGCGGTCTCGATTACGCCCGTGAAATCGGTGCGGTGACAGCAGCGTTGTCCTGCAATAAAGAATCCATCATCAGCCAGCACGCCGATCTCCGGATTGAAGTCGAGACAGGTCCGGAAGTCTTGACCGGTTCGACCCGGCTCAAAGCCGGAACGGCACAAAAGCTTGTCCTAAACATGATTTCCACGGCAGCGATGATCGGCGTCGGGAAAGTCTATCAAAACCTGATGGTCGATGTCCAATCGACGAATGAAAAGCTTGAAGTCCGAGCCAAACGGATGATCGTGGAAGCGACAGGGGTCGATCTTGAGACGGCCGCGCGTTATTTCACATCAGCGAATGGTCACGTCAAAACGGCGATCGTCATGATTTTAGCGGACGTTTCATATCCCGAGGCGGTCGAACGATTACAACGTGCGCACGGATTCGTCCGCGACGCGCTCTAAGGGGGGATTCAGATGAAGAAGGAAGAAGTGTTGGCGGAAGGAATACTGGAACATGTCGGCGGAAAAGATAATCTCCGACAGCTTGCCCACTGTATGACACGTGTCCGGTTGGCGCTGAAGGATCCGACAAAAGCGGATATCCAGGCACTCAAACAACTGGACGGCATCATGGGTGTCATCGATGACGAGACGCTGCAAATCGTCGTCGGACCGGGGACGGTTAACCGGGTCGCGGATCATTTGAGCCGGAAAACGGGGCTTGCCATTGGGGAAGAGTCGGTCGATGAGAACCTGACGTTTGAGGAACGGGCCGCCATTGAACGGCAAAAAGTGAAGGATAAACAAAAGTCACCATTCAAACGCTTTTTACGGCGCCTGGGAAATATCTTCATCCCGCTCATTCCGGGACTGGTCGCGTCAGGAATCATTAACGGAGCGGCAAACTTTGCGAAAAACGCCGGAGTCGATGCGACGGAAACGTGGATGCAGATTTTATTACTGATCGGCAGCACCCTCTTTGCCTACTTAGCGATTCTCGTCGGATGGAATACGGCGAAGGAATTCGGCGGCACGCCGGTTCTCGGGGCGATTGCCGGAGGGATTTTATTTAATCCGTTGCTTGTCGATATCGTCATTTACGGCGAACCGCTTGTCGTCGGTCGGGGAGGGTTGTTTGGGGTTATCTTTGCCGCCTGGTTGATGACATATCTCGAAAAACACATCCGCCGGTTCATGCCGGTCTCGATTGATATCATCTTTACTCCACTCTTGACGGTCCTGATCGTCGGATTTACAGCACTTTATGCCATCATGCCGGTCGCCGGTGTCCTGTCTGACGGGATCATGAAAGCAATCAACGTGATTCTCGAAGTCGGTGGTCCGCTTGCCGGTGCCGTCCTCGCCGGATTCTTCCTGCCGCTCGTCATGGTCGGTCTCCATCACGGATTGACACCGATTCATCTGGAGCTGCTCAACACGGTCGGCAATACGGCACTCTTGCCGATTCTTGCGATGGCGGGAGCTGGACAAGTCGGGGCAGCAATGGCGATTTTCGTCAAGACACGCAATCAACGGTTGCGTAACATCATCAAGGGAGCGATTCCGGTCGGTTTCCTCGGAATCGGCGAACCGTTGTTGTACGGGGTTACGTTACCGCTCGGCCGTCCGTTCCTGACCGCTTGTATGGGAGCCGCAGTCGGCGGTGCCTTCCAGGCGACGATGAAAACGGCGGCGCTCGGCGTCGGTGTGTCCGGTCTGTCGTTGACACCGTTGATTGATAAAGGGATGTACCTGACGTATATCGGCGGTCTCGTCATCTCGTACGTTTTCGGTTTCCTGTTTACATTCTGGTTTGGATTCAAGGAAGAAATGGCAGATGGGATTTAATAATTTCCGATCAAAGGGGTGGCTCATATTTGAGTCATCTCTTTTGATCTTTATAAATTAACTTTCCTAACAATAATGTAAGAAAGTGTCGTTTTGTAGGCAATTCGTTGTATAACTAGAGTTCAATTTGTTGATCAGCAGATGAACTGAAATCAGTATAAAATAAGGAGATTTTTAGCCTATGAAGAAAACTATAATGAAAATTGACAAAATCGAACTGAAGTTCAAAAAAAGAAATGGTCAAATCCAATCGATTGAAGAATTCTCTAAGAAGTTTGATAATGGCTTTTATTTCGTTGAGCATCCAGATGTAATCACTGGAACAAGAGTTGTCATGCATGTCACTTCTAATTTTAAAAACGATACGTTCAGTTTTGATTTCAACAGAAAAGACATAGAGTGGGGACATTATTGGATCGATAAATTAGTCCAGAAATGGACAATCATTTGGGAATGGTTTTATCAGGCTGATCTTGTTACGAATAAAAGTTACATATTGGGTGAAGAAGATATAAAAAAAAGATTTGGTGAACAGAGTCAAGAATATCGTGAATTATCATCATTCAATTCTATTCCTATTAATTTGGTTTTTGAGGAAACAAGTGATTCGGAAATAAATTACAACAATATGGACTGGGTATTGGATTTTGACGAAAGAAATTCATTTGAGAGGATGAAAACTGAAAAAATTTATTACGATAATGACTTAAAAGTGTGGATTGATTTAGAGTACTCGTTACCTGCAATTAAACAAATCATCAGAGTAGTAGACTTTCATGGTTAAATTGTTACGAGTAATATATGTTTCCTCATTATTAGAAGCATAAATCTTTTTTTATCAGGTGATTTTGGAGGTTTTAGCATGAATAGTAGTATCTTCGAGGACATTACAATCTTTGTACAAGAATCGGAACAGCAGCCAATTCCGTTAGAGGACTACGTGGAAAAGTACAGTATTCGACTAGACGATTTTGTGGACGATGAAACAAGAGTGGGTGAGTTTATCGTGAATTTTAAATTTAGTACAGGCATGGTCACTTGGACTGTTGATTTTCATGAACGAGAAGAAGGAACTCAATGTGACTATATTCTATACATTATCTTTAAATGGGTGGCGATTTGGGAATGGTATTCACAACGATTTTTGAAGACTCAGGTACCGTTTCGAGTGTATGCGACCATCACTGATATGGTCAAAGGAAAAATAAGACCGCAAGCAGAAATGGAAGAGAGACTGGAGGAACTAGCAGATTATACGGAAGAGGGACGTTTATTTTATTTTGGGACAGGTCCTTTTGATGACTTCAAGGAGGCGGAGCAGCAAATAGACCTGTATTTAGAATACGACGAAATCAATTCAAAAGAAAAAATACGTCAAGAGGGATTGTACTTTGATTCGGAGAGTAAAAGATGGATCGATATTCGAACTTCGCTCCCGATGATAGAAAAATCGATGCGAAGGTTGTTGGCGTTTCTATAAAAATATCCAATAGGCATACGATTTGAAGTGAGAAAAAAGTGGTTCTTCTCAATCAAGAGAAAAACCACTTTTGTCTTCAAGTGAAGTGTATCCCCTAAACGAGGACAGACTTGAACCGCTTATTGAATCTTCGTGTCGACGGTCTTGTCCTGTAGTATACGTTCAAGGACCAAGACATAGACCAAGGCAACAAGAAAGCCCGCTGTCCCTGGCAGAACAGCAATGATTGAGTCAGTCAAGTATGCTGCGGGAATCAGGTAAGTCAACAGAGACTTCACGCCATTCAACACGAGAAGGGCTGTCAGCAGGATCAAGGTCACAGTCCGTTTTTACAGATTCCTAAAGAACTGACGATCCGTTTGTTTAACCTGTGTCATGCCGAATCAAGCGAACATACAGATGACCTCCATTGGTTTCTAAATAGGTGAAGATCAGTCAGCGAAAAACTGGTTGATCTTGGTTTCAGACTTTAGATGACGCTGAATCAATTTTGTGACTGCTTGTTCCTGTTCGATTGTGCTCAGTTGCGTGTTGTACCAGCCGTCCAGTTTATCGCGGGTCACAGTGAAAGTATAATCCGGGAAGGTGAATGTAATCCGGTCCACGTTATCGACGAGAACAAACAGGTAGGTCGCGTTGAACAGGACCGTTTCTTTGATTTCCTGTTCGACTTGTTCCGTCTCGATGTCCTTGTAAGTCAAATGGATGCCATACGGTGTTTGTTTCGTTTCGAGGGCAATCTGATGCAACTCTTGATGGTGTGCCAGTTCTTTGACGATATTCGCGACGGCGCTGTTGTCACCGACATAAGAATGTTTATGTTGGAACAGGTCCGTCTTTGAATCGGCATGCTGACTGTAGCCGTTCCAGATCAATACCAGACAGGCAATCGACAGGAACGGAATCAAAATTCGTTTCATACAATCTCTCCTTTATGGATCTCGTACTAATGGTATCATAATTCATGAAGTATATCCTAAAAAATTCTTATATTGGAATTTTAGTAACAATTTATGGTTTTTAAACACTACGCTGACAAGAAGGAGTGGAACAGATGAAAGGACTTGCCGTTTATTTAAGTGAACCACTGACAGATGAGGCGAAAGACAGCATCCGACAGATGCGGACGATTGGTTTTACCTCAATCTTTACCTCGTTACATATTCCGGAAGACGATCCGTCGCTCTATACCGAACGGTTGCGGAATTTAGGGGAATTGGCGCGACAGCTTAAGATGGAACTCGTCGCCGATATCGCCCCGACTTCCCTTGCTGCGCTCGGTAAGACATGGGACGATGCCGGAATGTTGACCGAGTGGGGCGTGACCGGCCTACGGGTCGACTACGGCGTGACACCGAAGCAGGTCGCGGATTTATCAAAACAGATGATGGTGGCCTTAAACGCCAGTACGCTGACGGCAGAAGAACTTGACGCGATGAAAGCGGAGGGGCTGGTGCTTGAGCACGTCGAGGCATGGCATAACTTTTATCCACGACCGGAAACGGGACTTGACCGGAACTGGTTCAACGATAAAAATGCGTGGCTTCACGGGCAAGGAATCCGTGTCCAAGCTTTTATCCCGGGAGACGGGCCATTACGAGGTCCGTTGCATGCCACATTACCGACGCTCGAAGACCACCGGGGACAGGCACCATTTGCCTGCTACCTCGAGTTAGAATCGTCCGTCGACCGGATTTTGATTGGCGATCCCGGCATTTCGGAAAGCTCGATGCATCAGTTTGCCGCCTATCAGGAGGGAATTATTGTTCTCCGGGCAACGGGACAAGGCGAAGATCCGATGTTAGAAACCATCCAGACAAACCGGATGGATCCGGCACGCGATGTCATCCGTTCGGTCGAGTCACGTGCCTACGGCCGACCGGGCGACGGACTTCTCGAACCTACAACTCTAGCCGATCGACCTGTTGGATCGATTACGATCGATAATCTGCATTACGGACGGTATGCCGGGGAATTACAAATCACCAAACGGGATCTTACGGCCGACGAACGGGTCAACGTCATCGGACGCGTGATTGAAGTGGACCGGCCGTTGGTGCAACAGATTGGTCCCGGCGGACGGTTTCAGCTGGAGTGGATGGAAGCGGAATGAAAAAGATCATGCTAATAGGTTCCGGTGGATCAGGCAAGTCGACGTTAGCCCGGCAACTTGGTCAACGACTGGGTATCCGTGTTCATCATCTCGACAGTTTATTGTGGCGGGCAGACTGGCAGGCAGTGCCGCGCGCGGAACAACAACAGATTCAAACGGATTTGATCAGCCGGGACGACTGGATCATTGACGGGAACTACGGCGGGACGATGGATCTCCGGTTGAACGCAGCGGATACGATCATCTTTCTTGATTTGCCGCGAACGACGTGCGTCTACCGGATTCTGAAACGGTCGATCCGGTACCGGCATGAGGCACGACCGGATATGGCAGCCGGGTGTCCGGAAAAAATCGATGTTGCCTTTTTGAAGTGGGTGTGGTGTTATCCGGATGAACAACGTCCGGGTATTCAAGCGAGACTCGCTCAAGTCGAAGCAACGAAGTCGATTATCGTACTAAAGTCACGGAAAGAAGTCCGGCGGTTCATCGAAAATATCGCCTGATCGAAGAATAGACAAAGCAAACGACTCCCGATGATGAGGGAGTCGTTTTTTTATCAATTTTCTCAGATGTTAGTGTGTTGTTTGTTGACGGCCAGGGAGTTCGTCCAGTGTTCCTGAATCACCTGCAGTACAAATGCCGGGTCATCCCAGTGCGCGATGTGGGATGTCGAAGGAACGGAGATGACGGTTCCATCGGTTTTCTCCTGCCACAGGGCGATTGCTTCTTGACGGAACGGTTCATCGGAAACGGGTAACGTCGCGCGGAGCAACACGAGGTTGTCACCCGGAACGTCATCGAGGAAATCGAGAATCTCGTCTTGATACATCGCCGTCAGAATCGCCCGTGCCGTCTTCGCCCGGGCATGCCAGTAGTACCGGCCATCCTGCATCCGGACAAAATCTTTGCCGGCCAGATCAAGGAGCGGCGACCGGCGCATGTTGGGTCCGTAGACGGCGACGTCGCGGAACTCTTCCCACGTCGCAACAGACTCTTCGAAATCGGTGTCGTAATACGCGGATTCCTGCTCGAGTGGGGTACCGCGTAATCGTTTGCTCTGATATCCGCCGTCAATCAAGATGGAGCCGAGAACCCGGTCCGGCTGCTCCTTCTGATAAAAGAGGGCGATGAAGCTACCCCA
>Ga0308160_10006185_pt1 | contig 12263 bp, 10 predicted proteins | sample PhyFR1_FD_201036 | JGI IMG/M metagenome (GOLD analysis project Ga0308160, IMG submission 201036) | Phyllosphere microbial communities from UC Gill Tract Community Farm, Albany, California, United States - DLSLF.R1 | ecosystem: Host-associated > Plants > Phyllosphere > Unclassified | place: USA... | reverse complement strand
CGGTCTCGCCGGTACGGATACGGATGACCTGGTTCAGGTCGGCCACGAAGATCTTGCCGTCACCGATCTTGCCGGTGCGGGCAGCGCCCTGGATCGCGTCGATGACCTGGTCGACGATGGCATCGTCCACCGCGGCTTCGATCTTGATCTTGGGCAGGAAGTCGACGACGTACTCGGCGCCACGGTACAGCTCGGTGTGGCCTTTCTGGCGACCGAAACCTTTTACTTCGGTCACGGTCATGCCTTGCACGTTGATTTCCGACAGTGCCTCTCGCACCTCGTCGAGCTTGAAGGGCTTGATGATGGCGGTGATCATTTTCATGGTATTGCCTCTTTTGCAATCAAAAAGTTTTTGAGACGGACAGCACGGCGGCAGACTTGCCGAGATTCTTGCCTTCCGGGCTCAGGTAGGCGTCGGTATTCGCCTTGTGCCACGCCAGCGCCACGGTGGCGACGCCGAAGTCCTTGGTGACGCCGACCTTGTAGTCGGTGTACGAAAACGCGCTGTTGTTCTTCAGTTTCTGGCGCCCGACGTGCAGGTTCAGGATGAAGCCGTTGCTGACGTCGATGTCGGCGCCCACGTCCAGATAGCCGCTGCGCTTGCTGTCTGCGGTGCCGAACAGATTGGTCGTCGAGTGCGAGTACTTGATATAGGCCGGGCCGTAGCCGAGTTTGCCGTACAGCTCGAACGTGTTCGCGCTCGGGTTCAACCCGTTGTCCGGGTAGTAGTAATACAGGCCGCCGATGTCATAGCTGATCGCGTCGCTCAACTGACCGCGCTTGCCGCCATAGACGTCCCATTCGAGATTGCCGTCGCCGCCCAGGTCTTTCGTCCATTTAATGGTGGAAAGCCAGGTGCCCACGTAGAAGCCGGATGGGCCATGTACATAGTCGACGCCGCCCTGCAGGGCCGGGTCGAGGGCTGTTTGCGACAGACCGCGGTAACGGTAGTCGCTGGTGATGCTCGCGTTGTAGCTCACCTGATGTTCGGCGGGTTGTTCCTGTGCCATGCCCTGCGTGCTGGCAAGTGCCGACACTGCCAGGACAATTACGCTGAATTTTGCTTTGCACTTCATGACAAACCCCCTTGATGAACAACATGAAAAATGACTGCTTGTGGATCCTTGTGGTGTTCTTTATCTACGTTTTATTTAGCAGGATGCGTGCCAGCTCACAGCCGGCTCACATCCAGCTTACAAACGGGAAAAAGGTCCTTGTTTTTTTGGTAAACACGCCCCACATCGGTTTTGCTACAACACAACGGACCGCATACGGCACCCAGACGGCCGTTCGGCGCACTACATCAGGTCACATTGCACCATCATAGAGCGTGCGGCCTCGGCAGAAAGGGAAATGGATATGAGTAACAGCAACTTCTTCAGCGACTTGCAGGGCAAGATCAACCAGGCGCTCGAGAGCGGTCCGGCCAAGGACATTGAACGCAATGTGAAGGCAGCCATGACGTCGGGCTTTTCCAAGCTCGATCTGGTCACGCGCGAGGAATTCGATATCCAGGCCCAGGTGCTGGCCAAGACCCGCAGCAAGCTCGAGGCGCTCGAATTGCGCGTGAGTGAGCTGGAAGCGAAGCTGGGTGCAGGCAGCACCACGGCGGCGGCGGCAACCTCATCGGCAACCTCGGCAACAGCGGCCTCGGCATCGGCCGCGTTTCCGACCTCGGGCAGCTCGGCGATTCCGATGCCAGGCGCAGCGCCGTCGGCCACCGCGCCATTCCCGGCTGCACCCGAAGATCCGACGATCGTCGTGCCGCCAACGCTCGACAAGCATTAAACAGTCCTCAGGCCAGCCCGCCTCGCGCGGGTGGCCTTGACAGCAGTAGCGGCACGCCCGTGTCGCCATCTTTTGACGCGCATCCCGGCTTATACTGGTTGTCTTTACGGAGACCACGATGACCCGACAGTTCGCCGCGCTGATCACCACCTGTACCCTGCTGGCCATACCAGCCCAGATCCACGCGCAGGCAACCGCTGCCGGTAGTGACGTCCGTCCCGAGATTCTGCGCCAGCTCGATGGCGCCTGGACCATGACGGGTGATGTGCGGGGCAAACCGGTCACCTACCGCATGGTTGCCAAGCCGGCCTTGCACGGCACATTCACCGAGCTGCGCATGCAGGATGTGCAGGTGCCCGCGCAGTATGAAGCGGCCGTCTTCGTCGGCTACGACGCTGCCAGCAAGACCATCATCGCGCACTGGATGGACAGCTTCGGCGCAAAGTACTCGGTCCCGCACGGCAGTGGCGACATCACCGACAACGTCATCACATTCACCATTCCCTACCCGAGCGGCCTGTTTCGCAATACCTGGCGTTTCGATCCGGCCACCTCGACATGGCAGTTCGCGCTCGATGCGGCGCAGCCGGACGGCTCGTGGAAGCACTTCGCCGGCTACGCGCTCAGGCGCGACTGAGCGCGACTCAGCGCGCCCGGGCCGGCGGGCTTCAATCGACGCTGACTTCCTTGCGGTTGTCACGCGCCACGCGGTCGATCAGCTTGTTGTACGGATCGACACCCACATCGAACGGCTGCTCTTTCACGGTCACCGTCACAGTCGGATTCTCGCCCCGCAGTACGCGCTTCTCCAATAACAGCACCCGCTCGTCCGATTCCTTGGCATCCTTCGCGCGTGCGAACACGCCGATCTCCACCGCCTCGTCATAGGCGCGGGGGGTTTCCTGCCCCTTGCCGTCGGCCTGCATCTTGGCCAGATGCAGTTTCATCGTCACGTCCCACTGCCCGTCCGGGCGCTTGACGGCCTTTGCTTCGGTCACGCGGTTATCGTAGAAGACGATGCGTTCGAACAGGTCGGCGATCAGCGCGTGCTTGCCGACCGGGGCTTCGGCGCGGATGTAGTCGACCAGTTCGGCGGATGTGGCAAACGGCGCCTCCTGATAGCCCTTGTCCTGCAGGAAGCGCTTGAGGGCGCGGTTCAGTGCCGCCTCGCCGATCTCGTCGCGCAGGCGGTAGAACACCAGGCTGCCCTTGCGGTAGTGGATGTAGTCCTGGTTCTCCACGCGCACCAGCGGCAGTTCCTCGATCTTCTCGGCGCCGCGCGAACTGAGGTAGCGGTCCAGTTCATAGCGCAGGAAACGGCGCATCTGGTGCGGGCCGTATTCCTTCTCCATCACCATCAGCGCCGAGTACTGCGCCAGCGATTCGATCAGCATGCTCTCGCCCTGCACATTCGCGGCCGTCACCTGGTGGCCCCACCACTGGTGCGCCATCTCGTGCGCCGTCACGTAGAAGACATAGTCGATATCCTCCTTGTTGCGCAGGTCGGCGATGAAGCCGATCGATTCCGAGAACGGGATCGTGTTGGCGAACGATTGCGCGAAGCGCTCGTAGTTCGGGAATTCCAGGATGCGCACCTGCTTGTGCTGGTAGGGCGTGAACTGGGTCGTGAAGTAGTCGAGCGACTTTTGCGTGCCCGCGATCATCCGGTCCACATTGTAGGCGTGCTTCGGATCGTGGTAGATCTCGATCGGGATCCCGTGCCAATCGCTTTTCCTGACCTGCCAGTTGGCTGATAAATAGGCGAAGAACGGCATCATCTTCTGGTCCATCTTGTAGCGATAGTAATTGCGGCCGTTTTCCTTCCACGCCTTTTGCAGGTAGCCCGGCGCCAGCGCGATCTGGTCGCCGCTGGTGGAGACGGTGGTGTCGAAACTGATCCAGTCGGCGTCGGCCCCGAACATCGTGTTGGCGCGGGCCGCCTGGTTTTCGAGCTTGGCCATGCGCTCCGGTTCGCCCAGCCCGCGCTTGCGGCGCTCGTTGCGGTCCAGTAGTTCGAACTCGCTCTGGTAGCCAACCAGCGGGAAGAACTCGCGGTTGTTGAAGAACGTGCCGTTCAGGTTAAGCGTGTCGCCCTTGCCCGCGTTGGAAAAACCGGGGCGGCGCACGTCGACCGTGAAGTCCAGCGCCAGGCGGGCGCCCGGTGCTGTCGGCTGCGCGAGCTTGAGTATCCGGAAGCCCGCCACCTTGTCGTCCAGGACCACGGTATGCGCGGGCAGGCCGGCGAAGGTGGTCACGACATCGGGATTGACCTGCAGGCGCAGCGTGTCGAGCTGCTGGCTGGTCTTGTTCTCGAAGACGTAGCGGCCCTTGACCATCACGCGCCGCTCGGCCGGGTAGATGTCCACCGCGGCGCGCACGTCGACGATCTTCACATGTGGCAGATCCTTGTACTTGCGGTAGGTCTTTTCGTACCTGGCCTGCTTGTCCATCGCGACGTTCTGCGCTTCATAGCGGCCCAGCGTAACGGTATTGTGGAAGATCCAGCCGCCCACCAGCGCAAACGCGATCGTGCAGGCGGCCAGCGCAACGCCCGATGGGCTTTTCAGGCGCCGCGTGGCTTCACGCGTGCGGGTGCGCCACTCGACCGACAGGCCACGCACCCAGAATGCCTGGGCCACGATCAGGCCCGCCACGGCAAACAGGGTCCAGTACAGCGCGAACCACGACCAGCCGGTGACGAAGTGGCCAAAGCCGTTCATGTCCGAGTACGGCGTCTCGGGCAGCAGCGCGATGTTGTACAGGTTGTGATCGAAGTGCAGGACCGACAGGACGATCTGCGCCACGATCAGCACGATCATGAACAGGTAGCCCAGAAACTTGTTGTTCGTGATGACCTGCAGCGCGACGGCGATCAGCGCCATCAGGATGTACGGCGTGCCCGCCATGAACACGCCCTGCAGATACACCATCGGTTCGATCGGCGCCCCGCCCTTGTACAACTGGATGGCGATCGCAGTCAGGATCCCGGCCAGCAGGAAGGCCAGCACCACGCCCACGAGGGCCAGGCTTTTCGCCACCAGCGGCGCCCAGTTCGGCATCGGCATCGCGTCGCTCACGTCGGCGATGCCGGCCTGGCGCTCTTTGAAGATCAGTTCACCGGCATAGAAGATCACGATGATCAGCAGCAGGAAGTTGTAGCTGCCCTTGAGCAGCTCGATCATCAGGTAGGTGCGCCGGTAGACGTCGGTGCCGAACAGTTGGCCCAGCTGGCTCGAGCTGCCCACCATATTGAGCACGCCGAACAGCAGCATGACCAGAAATGGCACGCTCTTGAACACGGCCACCGCATCGAAGACAAAGATGTGCCAGCACTGGGTCCAGCGCGTGCCGCGTGTGAAGCGTGGCGCGATGCGTGGCAGCGCGACGTGCACCGGCGTGCCCGCTGCAGCTGCGGCAGCTTTGGCCTTGCCGAACAAGCGCTTGCCGGTGCCGGCGCGCTGCGGCTTGAACAGCGCCAGCGTCAGGCCAAGCAGCGCCAGACCGACCACGCTCCACAAGAGCCGGTTGGCCAGCATATAACCGCCGATGGCCGGCAGGCCGGCATTCGATTCGGCCGTCGAGAAGTAGCGCGTGGCGCGGCCCAGGGCGCGCAGGCCGAACGGGTCGGCCAGCACGGCGATCCACTCGTTGTCGATATTGCTGGTGAACTTGCCGGCCAAAATCCACAGCACGAAGAACGCCATCACGCCGACATACACCATCATGATCGAGCGCGTGGTCGCAGCCAGCAGCATCAGCAAGGCGCCGATGAACAGCAGGTTCGGCACCACCAGCACGCACAGCGCCCACAGGTAGGCCGCGCCGGGGAATGGCCCCACGCGCTCGGCGTCGATCCACGGCATCAGGGGACCGAGCATCATGCCCGCCACGATCACCACGAAGATCACCATGCAGGCCAGCAGGCCCGCCAGGAAGCGGCCGACGAGGTAGTCGTGCTTTTTCATCGGCGTGGCAAACAGCATGTCGGAGATGCCGACGTCGCCGTCGCGCAGCACCGAGCCGGCGATGAAGATGGTGACGACGAACATCGACATCAGGCTGAAGACGCCCAGCAGCTGCGCGACGACGACCGGCGCATTGCGATTGACGTTGCCGATGCTGCCGCCGATCTGGATCGCATCGGTGGTGGTCGCGCCAAAGGCCAGCGCGCCGAAGATCAGCGCGCACACCCACAACAGCGGCTGGCGCAGCTGGATGCCCAGCTCGAACTTGAAGAATTCGCGTAGCATGCCGGCTCCTTACGCCACGACCGGTGCGGTGGATGCCGACGCCGCATCGTTTGCCGGAGCAGCCGCGCGGTTGGCGTTGCGGATCTGGAGGAAGTAGACGTCTTCCAGGTCCGGCTCGACGCTGACGAAGCCGTCGTCCGGCTGCGACTCGGCGAACACGTTGATCTGCGGGCGCCCCGCCACCAGGCGCGTGGAGAGCACGTTGAAATCGCGCTGGTAGTCGGCCAGCGCCTCCTGGCTGACGGTGCGGCGCCACACGCGGCTCTTGAGTGTGTCGATTGCGGCCTGCGGTTCGCCCTGCAGCAGCACGGTGCCTTTGGCGATCATCGCCATGCGCGGGCACAGGTCAGTGACGTCTTCGACGATATGGGTCGACAGGATCACGACCACCTGTTCGCCGATCTTGGCCAGCAGGTTCAGAAAGCGGTTGCGTTCATCGGGGTCCAGGCCTGCGGTCGGTTCGTCGACGATCACCAGGCGCGGCGCGCCAAGCAGCGCCTGCGCGATGCCGAAGCGCTGGCGCATGCCACCCGAAAAGGTACCCAGGCCGCGCGAGCGCGCCTCCCACAGATTGGTCTGGTGCAGCAGCGCTTCGACCATCTCCTTGCGCTCGCCCTTGGCCGTCAGGCCCTTGAGGACGGCGAAGTGGTTCAGCAGTTTTTCGGCGCTCACTTTGGGGTAGACGCCGAAGTCCTGCGGCAGATAGCCGAGCTGGCGGCGCAGGCCTTCCTTGTCCTTCAACACATCCAGGCCATTGAAATCGATACTGCCGCTGTCGGGGTCCTGCAGCGTGGCGATGGTGCGCATCAGCGACGACTTGCCGGCGCCGTTGGGGCCGAGCAAGCCGAACATCCCGGTTGGGATCTCGAGACTGACGTTGTTGATCGCCTTGACGCCGTTAGCATAGGTCTTGTTGAGCTGCTTGATCGATAGCATGGACTGATTCTCCGGGGACGGTTGCGGTTGTGGTGCTGTTCACGATCAATGTAACGTTAATAAAAAGCAATGTCCGCATTTTGTGACAGACGGTATGAATCGCGGCATGAACGACGAGATCACCGGTATATGCATTGGTCATGAAAGGGCAAGCGCGCGCACGCCTGTCCGCTCTCAAACGGTCGCGCGATGCGCGCTTTAGGATGGGGCACCCTGGCGTCATGCGGAAGGAATCCAATGAGTCTCGCCGTCCTCAAAAGCCGCGCGCTGGCCGGCATGGCAGCGCCACCGGTCAATGTCGAAGTCCATCTGGCCAACGGTCTTCCGGGCTGGACGATCGTGGGCCTGCCCGACACCGAAGTGCGCGAAGCGAAGGACCGCGTGCGCGCCGCGCTGCAGAATTCGGGCTTCGATATTCCGCCGCGCCGCATCACGATCAATCTCGCGCCAGCCGATCTGCCCAAGGAGTCGGGCCGCTTCGATCTGCCGATTGCGCTGGGCATCCTGGCTGCATCGCACCAGATCCGGGGCGATGCACTGGACCGTTACGAGTTCGCCGGCGAACTGTCGCTGTCGGGCGAGCTGCGGCCGATTCGTGGTGCATTGGCGATGGCGTTCGCGATGGTGCGCGCGGCTTCTTCACAATCTGCTTTACAGACCGACCTGCAGGGCAGGGCCTTCATCCTGCCGCTGGCCAATGCCGACGAAGCGGCGCTGGTCGACGCAGCCGAGATCCTGCCGGCGCGTACGCTGCTCGAAGTCTGCGCACATTTTGCCAACGCGCCCGATGCACCCAAGCTGGTGCGGCATGTGGGGCCGGCCCTTGCGCATGCGGTGTGCTACCCCGATTTCGCCGAGGTCAAGGGCCAGCAGCATGCCAAGCGCGCGCTCGAGGTGGCCGCAGCCGGCGCGCATTCGTGCTTGCTGGTTGGCCCGCCCGGCGCGGGCAAGAGCATGCTGGCGGCGCGCCTGCCTGGCCTGCTGCCATTGATGAGTGACGACGAAGCGCTCGAATCGGCCGCCGTGCAATCGCTGGCCGGCGGCTTCTCGCCGCAACGCTGGCGCCAGCGGCCGTTTCGCAGCCCGCATCACACGACGTCCGGCGTGGCCCTGGTGGGCGGCGGCAGCGTGCCGCGCCCTGGCGAAGTCTCGCTCGCGCATCACGGGGTATTGTTTCTGGACGAGCTGCCCGAGTTCGACCGGCGCGTACTCGAGGTGCTGCGGGAGCCGCTCGAGTCGGGGCAGATCACGATTTCGCGCGCGGCGCACCAGGCCGATTTTCCGGCGCGCTTCCAGCTGATTGCGGCGATGAATCCGTGCCCGTGCGGCTGGCTCGGTCACGCCAGCGGCAAATGCCACTGCCATGAGGCCGCCGTGCTGCGCTACCAGAGCCGCATTTCCGGCCCCCTGCTCGATCGGATCGATATCCAGTTGCCGGTCGCGGCGCTGGGGCCGGAGAGCATGGGGGCACGCGGCGATGGAGAACCGAGCAGCGTAATCGCGGTGCGGGTCGCGCAGGCGCGCGCACTGCAGATGGCGCGCCAGGGATGCCCCAACAGCCACCTCAGCCCGCGCGACATCGACCGTTACTGCGCGCCTGACGCCGCCGGAGAGCGCCTGTTGCATGCCACGGCCCGGCATCTGCACTGGTCAGCGCGTGCGTATCACCGCGTTCTTAAAGTGGCGCGTACGGTGGCCGACCTGGCCGGCAGCGAACACGTGGCCGCCACGCACGTGGCCGAGGCGATCGGGTACCGGCGCGCGTTGCAGGGAGATTAGCAGCATGAGTTGCAGCGTGAATTGCAGGTGTTGCGTTCTGCGGCGCTGCTGTTACCATCGACGCATGCGACCCTCTCCCGTGCGTGCCCTGCAGATTGTCCCGATCCTACTGGCCAGCGCGCTGCTGGCCGGTTGCAATCCGGCCTATAACTGGCGTGACCATACGAGCGAGGATGGCCGCTTCAAGGCGCTGTTTCCGGCCAAGCCCGCGACCCTGACGCGCACGGTGGACCTGAACGGCCTGCAGGTCGAGATGACGATGACGGCGGCCAAGGTGGACAACACGACGTTCGCCGTCGGCACGGCCGTCGCACCCGATCCCGCGCGCGCGCAGGCGGCGCTACCGGCCATGCGCCTGGCGCTGCTGCGCAATATCGGCGCGCCCGACGCCTCTTCCACCGATGACCTGAGCGTGGATGCCACGGGCGCGGGCCAGGGTACGCCAATGCACCTGAGCGGGCGCTTCGCCGCGAAGGGCAACCGCTTCTACCAGGTCATCGTGCTTGGCCCCGCAGGCAAGACGCCGCCGGAACAGGTCGAGCAGTTCCTCACCTCCTTCACCAGCTTGTAAGGTCGCCCATGGATGACCAGCTCCCCGCCCTGCGCCTGGTCGGACTGCGCAAGCAGTTCGGCCGCCCGGCCGTCGATGGCCTCGATCTCTTGGTCCGGCGCGGCGAGTTCTATGCGCTGCTCGGGCCGAACGGCGCCGGCAAGACGACGACGCTGCGCCTGGTCACGGGCCTGCTGGCGCCCGACGCCGGCACGATCGAGGTGCTGGGCGTGGACATGACTGCGGCGCCGGCAGCGGCCAAAGCCAAGCTGGCCTACCTGCCGGACGAGCCGATGTTGTACGGGAAGCTCAAGCCGTTCGAGTACCTCGAATTCGTCGCGGGCCTGTGGGGCGTGCCGGCGCAGGATGCCGAACCGCGCGCACGCGAACTGCTCGACTGGCTCGACCTGAGCCAGCACGCAAACGAGCTGACCGAAGGTTTTTCGCGCGGGATGAAGCAGAAGCTCGCACTGGCCGGCGCCCTGATCCACAACCCGGAACTCCTGATCCTCGACGAGCCGCTCACTGGCCTGGACGCAGCGGCAGCGCGCCAGGTGAAAGACCTGCTGCTGGCGCACGTGGCCAAGGGCGGCACCGTCATCCTGACAACGCACATCCTGGAAGTGGCCGAGCGCCTGGCGCACCGCATCGGCATCATTCGCCAGGGCCGGCTGATCGCCGAAGGCACGCTGGACGCGCTGCGCGAGCGTACGCCGGGCGGCAGCCTCGAAGACATGTTCCTGCACCTGATGGCTGCGCCATGAGGCTGGCGCCGGGCAGCGTCGGCTGGCTGCTGCGGCACGAGCTGCGGCTTGCCTGGTTCAATGCGGCGGGCGGCAAAGCGGCGGACGGGCGGCGCCGGCCAGGCAATCTGGCGCTCGGTCTGGCGGCTGCTGGCTGTATCGTCATGCATGTCGCGAGCTGGTTTGTCGTGCGTCAGCTGGCCGGGATGCCGGGCGACGATCCGCGCATCCTGCTGGCGGTGTCCGCGCTGCTGATCGTGGCCATGACCTTCATGCTGTCGTCGGCGATCAAGGGGTGTGTCGTCGTGATGTTCGAGCGCAGCGACCTCGATCTGCTGCTGTCGTCACCCCTGCCCTCACGCAGCATTTTCACGGTGCGGCTGCTGGGCGTGTGCGCGAGCACGGCGGCGCTATACCTGTTTTTGCTGGCGCCGTTCGCGCATGCGGGGCTGCTGCAGGGCCAATTCCGCTGGCTCGGGATCTATCCCGGCGTGATCGCCCTTGCGGTGCTGTGCAGCTGTGGCGCCATGCTGCTCACGCTTGGCCTCGTGCGCGTGCTCGGTGCGCGCCGTACACGCGTCGTGGCGCAGATCGTGGGGGCACTGGCTGGCGCGCTGCTGGTCATCGCGTCGCAGCTGCATGCACTTTCGTCGAGACAAACGCAGGATGGCATTCGCGATACCGTGCTGGGGCTGGTGCAGGCACAGAATGTAGCGGATAGCCTGCTCTGGCTGCCGGCGCGGGCGATGCTGGGCGAGCCGTTGCCAGTGCTGCTGCTTGGCGCCCTCGCGTGCGGCATGTTCGTGCTGACGACCTGGCGCACGCATCGCTTCTTTGCGCGCGGGCTGCAACTGGCTGCGTCGACGCCTTCGATCGCTGCGGGCAAGGCATCATCGACGACGGCGCGGCCCCGCTTCGGGCGTAGCCTGTTTCGCACGGTCGTCATCAAGGAATGGCGCCTGATCGTGCGCGATCCGCAGTTGCTGTCGCAGGTGATGCTGCAAATACTGTTTTTGCTGCCGTTGTTCTTCCTGATTTTCAAGCGTGCCGATGTGCAGGTGCAAGCGATCTGCGCGGGCCTGGCGTTGCTGTGCAGTTCGCTGACCGGTGCGTTGGCATGGATTGCGTTGTCGGCCGAGGATGCGCCGGATCTGCTGCTGGTGTCGCCCGCGTCGCAGCGCACTGTACGGCGCGCCAAGCTGGCAGCGGCGATGATGCCGGTGCTGGGGTTGGTGGCTGTTCCTCTGCTATGGCTGACGATGCGGATGCCTGCGGCCGGGCTGGTCGGATTCCTGGTCGTGTGCGGCGCCGTCACGGGTGCCGGTCTGGTGGTGTTCTGGTGCGGGCGGCCTGGCATGCGCAGTAATTTCAAGGGGCGTGGCAAAGGTGGCTTCGTCATGAACGTGCTTGAATTGTTCAACAGCCTGGCGTGGGGCGCGTTGGGATGGCTGCTGTCGGCTGCCACGCTTGGGCCATTGGACCACATGGGCATCCTCATCGCAGCGGGGGCTGCGTTGTTCGCCATTACTGTACCTGGAATTGCCTGGATGTTGCGGCGTCGGCCGGTGTGAGCGCGACCGCACTGTGAAGGGGCGCGAGTCGTGCTATCGTTTAATTACTAACAAAACCAAGAGATAGCTATGTTGATTACATTTAAATGCAAAACGTATCCAGAAGTTCTGATGTATCAGGAACATGCCAAACGTATCCTTGACCTGCTGCACAAGGAACCGGAACGCGGCGTGATCACGTCGGCGGAAGCCACCCAGGTGATTTCGCTGGTCGAAGAGGAGATCGAAGAGTCCCGCAAGCATCAGGTATCGGATCAGGTGGCGCATGATGTTCATGCGCATCATCGCGATGAAGACGATCATGACCATCAGGCGATCGAGGTCGTCAGTTTCTCGACTCGCATGTATCCGCTACTGGAAATGCTGCGCTCGGCGCGTGATAACAAGACCGACATCCTTTGGGGTGTGTAAGCAGGCTTCGGCTTGCCCTTGTCTGCAAGTAAAAAGCCCGTTGATGTGAATCAGCGGGCTTTTTTTACGTCACATCGGTCGAGTGGTACCAGTTGTTTGATTGCGTGAATATCGATCGCCCAAAGCGAAAAGCCCCACTCAGATCACTGAGTGGGGCTTTTCTATATAACTAGCCTGACGATAACCTACTTTCACACTGGTTGCAGCACTATCATCGGCGCAAAGTCGTTTCACG
>Ga0308160_10006183_pt1 | contig 12263 bp, 9 predicted proteins | sample PhyFR1_FD_201036 | JGI IMG/M metagenome (GOLD analysis project Ga0308160, IMG submission 201036) | Phyllosphere microbial communities from UC Gill Tract Community Farm, Albany, California, United States - DLSLF.R1 | ecosystem: Host-associated > Plants > Phyllosphere > Unclassified | place: USA... | reverse complement strand
TGTCGGCCAGGCTGTGGCTGTCGGCGACGATCTGGCGGTGCGTCTCGAAACGCGCCTGCGCCGCGTCCCAGCGGTACAGGCCTTCGTCGTGGGCGCCGACCCAGACCTGGCCCTGGGCGTCCTGGTAGAGCGCACTGATCCAGGTGCGCGGGATGCCGTCCTGCGGCCCCAGGCGCTTGCGCCGCCCGACTTCCGGTCCGGCCAGGGCCATGCGTTCGAGGCCGCCCAGGGAACCGATCCACAGCGTATTCGCGGCATCGACCAGCAGGGCATTCACCGTCTCGCCCGGCCCCGGCCTGCCGCTGCCGTGGTGCTCGAAGCGCTTCAGCTTGAGGTCGTAGCTGTCGACGCCGGCCGTGGTGCCGATCCACAGCAGGCCGCTGCGGTCGAGCGCCAGCGCATTGATGTCGTCGCTGGCCAGGCTATCGGGGTCGCTCGGCACGTGGTGCCAGGTGGTGAAGCGGCCGCTGGCGACATCGAAGTGCTGCAGGCCGTCGCCGGTGCCGAGCCAGAAGCCGCCCTTGCCGTCGTCGATGATGGCGCGCACGTGGCGGTTGCCGTTGCCGCGCCGCGCCGGCTCCTCGGGCAGGAAATGCTGGAAGCCCTGGGTTGCCGCATCGTAGCGCGCCAGGCCGCCGTCGGTGCCGATCCAGAGCCGCCCCTGGCGGTCGACGTGCAGCACGCGGATCCAGTTGCTGGGCAAGGTGGCGGGGTCGCCGACGGCGTTGCGGAAGTTGACGAAGCGGTAGCCGTCGAAGCGCGACAGGCCGTTCTGGGTGCCGAACCACATGAAGCCGTCGCTGTCCTGGGCCATGGCCAGCACCGATTCCTGGGCCAGGCCATCCTCGACGCTCAGGTGCTCGAAACGCATGGTCGGGGGCGGCGCACTCCAGGCCGGGGCCGGCGCGGCGAACCCGCCGGCCAGCGCCAGCAGCAGGATCAACAGCAGCGCCTTCATACGGAAAACGGCGCCTGCTGCAGCGTGCGCACGAACGCGAGGTAAACGCCGCCGGGGCAAGCGGCTGGCGCCCCTGCCCTGTTCTCGGCTGATCGACTTGTGTGTTCCCTATCCACCCTGCAAGGGTAGCAAACAAAGTGAGTCTAGAGGGAAATTATTGCCCCTAGCTCAAGCATTTCCTGCACTTTGATGCGCTTCTAGTCGCCTTTTGCAACGCCCTCGCGGCGCGGATCGGCGCCGCCGAACCACCAGGGCTCGCCGTGGATGGACATGCGCATGATGCCGTGCAGGCCGGAGTTCTGTTCGGTCTGCTGGACCTTGTGGCCGCGCGCCTTCAGGGCGTCGACCGTGGCCTGCGGGAAGCGGCCGGCCTCGATCTCGGTCGGGCCGTTGCGGCTGCCGAAGTTCGGCAGCGCGATCGCCTGCTGCATGTTCAGGCCCCAGTCGAGGGTGCCGACCAGGGTCTTGGCGACGTAGTTGATGATCGCCGGGCCGCCGGGCGAGCCGACCGCCAGCACCAGCTTGCCGGTCCTGGTGTCGAAGACGATGGTCGGCGACATCGCGCTGCGCGGACGCTTGCCCGGTTCGACGCGGTTCGCCACCGGGCCGTCCTTGTCGCGCGCCGAGAAACTGAAGTCGGTCAGCTGGTTGTTCAGGATGAAGCCGTCGACCATCTGACGCGAGCCGAAGGCGTCTTCGACGGTCGTCGTCATCGAGAGACCGGCGCCATGGCTGTCGACCACCACCATGTGCGAGGTCGACGGGGTTTCGATGGCGTTGTCCTTGCCCCACAGCCAGGCCGTTTCCATGCCGGGCGGATTGCCGGCCGGGGCTTCGCCCATCGACTGTTCGCCGATCAGGGCGGCGCGCCTGGCCAGGTAGGTCTTGTCGATCAGGCCGGGCAGGCCGCGCCCCGGCAGGGGCACGAAGTCGGTGTCGGCGGCATAGCGGTTGCGGTCGGCGTAGGCCAGGCGGCCGACTTCCGAGAACAGGTGCACGGCATCGGCGCTTGGGACGCCGTTCGCTGGCGCCAGCGCGCGCATGTCGCGCGTTTCGAACATCGCCAGCATCTGGGCCACGGCGATCCCGCCCGAGGATGGCGGCGGCATGCCGCACACGGTGTAGACGCGGTAGTCGCTGCAGACCGGCTCGCGCACTTTCGGGCGGTAGTCGGCGATGTCTTTCGCGGTGAGCAGGCCCGGGTTGGTCGGGTGCGCCTTCACTTTATTCGCGATGTCGCGCGCGATGTGGCCTTTATAAAAGGCGTCGGCGCCGCCGGTCGCGATCTCGCGCAGGGTCCTGGCCAGCGCCGGATTCTTCAGCAGGTAGCCGACCGGGCGCGGGTTGCCCTCCTTGTCGTAGAAATAGGCGGCAGCCGCCGGGTCCTTGCGGATATGGGCGTCCCACATCAGCATGCCGTTCAGGCGCGCGCTGACCGGGAAGCCGCGCTCGGACAGGCGGATCGCCGGGCCGAACAGGGTTTTCCAGGGCAGCTTGCCGTGCTGCTTGTGCGCCAGTTCCAGCATGCGCAGCACGCCCGGCGCGCCGACCGAACGCCCGCCCACCACGCCGGCGGTGCGCGACAATGGCGTGCCGTCCGGCTTTTCGAATAGGTGCTCGTCGGCCGCCATCGGCGCGGTTTCGCGGCCGTCGAAGGCTTGCGTCTTCTTGCCGTCGTAATGGACCAGGAAGGCGCCGCCGCCGATACCCGAGCTTTGCGGCTCGACCAGGGTCAGCACCATTTGCGTGGCGATGGCGGCGTCGATGGCGCTGCCGCCTTTTTTGAGCATCTCGTAGCCGGCCTCGACTGCGAGCGGATTGGCGGCGGCGACCATGTACTTGTGCGCGGCCCAGCCGGCCTTTTCCTCGTAGCCGGTGGCGATTTCGGGGGCGCGCTGGGCGGTGTCCGGGGTGGCGCTCGCGGTGGGACTCTGGCTGACGCTTCGGGTAAGATCATCGGCCGTCTTCTGGGCAAGCGCCGGGCTGGCGGGCAGGAGGATGCCGGCCAGGGCGGCCAGCAGGGTCGCGCTGGCGCGCATCTGCAACTTCATCATGGATTCTCCAAAAAGCAAAACGGGCGTGCAACCAGGGCTGCACGCCCGATACCGTCTGGCATCCTACATCAAATTGTCAAACGGCTCATGGCACTTGTAAATTGTGCCGGAGACGTTTCCAGTCGATTTTATTTTGGCTGCATGCGGATCGCGCCGTCGAGGCGGATGGTTTCGCCGTTCAGCATCACGTTCTCGATGATGGCTTTGGCCAGGTGCGCATATTCCTTCGGCAGGCCGAGGCGCGGCGGGAACGGCACCATCTTGCCCAGCGAATCGCGCACTTCCTGCGGCATGCCCATCAGCATCGGGGTCTCGAAGATGCCCGGGGCAATCGTCATCACGCGGATGCCGCTGCGCGCCAGGTCGCGCGCCATCGGCAGGGTCATGCCGGCCACGGCCGCTTTCGAGGAGCCGTAGGCCGCCTGGCCGATCTGGCCGTCGAAGGCCGCCACCGAAGCGGTGTTGATGATGATGCCGCGCTCGCCGTACTCGCCTGCTTCGGTATTGCCCATGGCTTCGGCGGCCAGGCGCGACATGTTGAAGGTGCCGACCAGGTTGATGTTCACGGCGCGCTGGAATACGTCCAGCGGGTGCGGGCCGTCCTTGCCGACGGTCTTCACGGCCGGGGCCACGCCGGCGCAGTTGACCAGGCCGCGCAGGGTGCCCAGGGCCACTGCCGCTGCCACCACCGCCTGGCCATCGGCCTCGGAGGTGACGTCGCACTTGACGAACTGACCGTTCAGTTCGGCTGCCAGGGCCGCACCGGCCTCGGCCTGCACGTCGGCGATGACGACCTTGCCGCCGGCCTCGGTGATCATGCGCGCGGTAGCCGCACCCAGGCCCGACGCGCCGCCGGTGACGATGAACACATTGTCTTGAATTTGCATGGTTTTTCCTTATCTCCCTGTTCGCGTTCTCGTTTTGACGTTTACGTTAACGTCAACCAGCGCGATTGTAGCGAATTTTTGGCAAGAAAAACCACTGTCCGACTGGAGTGCTTGAGAAAACCTTCAGGGCAAGGCACATCGTCGAAGACAGTACGTGTGTACGGCGAGACGATGTAACGCTGCCATGAAGGTTTTATCAGGCGCTCCTAAAAGCATTGCACGTTGTTGCCGTTGCGGGTGCAGAGCCGCCCTTCGCTGCTCACGCCGGCGTTGCCGACATTCGTCTGGTAGGTCGTGCCGCCAGTATCGGTGCAGGTATTGCCGAGGCAGCTGTTGAGGCGGGCGGAACCGGGCTGCGGCGCGGCGGGCCGGGCTGGCGACGGTATCGGCGGCGTGACCACCGTATCCGGCTGTACCCCGGGCACGCGGGCGATGTCTTGCCGGGCCGGGCGCCGCGCTGCGGCATTGGTCTGCTTGTTCGTGCCCTTGCGGTCGGTCTTGGCCGGGTCCGTCTGCTGGGGCGCCGGGCGTGCCGAGGGATCGGTTTCCCGGTGCGGCTGCTGCTGCGGCGTGCCGCCGGCTTTTTCTTCCTGGGCTTGCGGGGTTTGCTCGGGCTGGGCGCCGGGCTCGGACCGGGTGGTCTGCGGGTGCAGCACCGGGCCATAGCTGGGGCCGGTGGCGGGCGCCGGCTGGCGAGGTGTCTGTCCAGCCTGCCCGGCTTGCCCGGCCTGCACCTGCGGCCCGGATGCCGTTTGCGCGCGGCCCGGTTGTGCCGCCGCTGCAGCGGCCAGCGCCACGATCAGGGCCAGGGCAATTTGGGTGGCCCGAAACGGCTTCGAGTGCTTGAGGTGGGTAGCGTGCTTCATGGCGTTCTCCATGCGGCCTGGGGCCGATACGGGAATTATCGGCCGTCCCTGCCTGCCATGGCGCGCGCCAGCATGGCCGCTTCGTCAAGTCCGTGTCAGTTTCACGGTTTACGCTGCAGGGATGATCCGGCAATGTTGGTGATGCTTGCCGCGACAACAATCACAACGATGGAGACGGCAATGCAGACAGTTCACGCGCTCTACCAGGCCAAACGGACCGACGCCGCGGGGGCCCTGGCGCACTTGCGGGACCAGGACATGATCATCGTGCCGACCGGGGTCGGCGAGCCGCCTGCCCTGCTCACGGCCCTGTCCGAGGCGCGCACGCGCTGGCAAGGGATCCGGGTGGCGCAGATCCTGGCGATGCGCAAGTACGGCTACTTCGAGCAGGACACTGCCCGGCACGTGCGCCACGCGGCGCTGTTCTTCGGCGGTGCCTCGCGCGGGGGCGGCCAGGGCGGCTGGTGCGACTTCATCCCGAATTATTTTTCCGAGATCCCGACCCTGATCGAGCGCGGCCTGATGCCGGCCGACGTGGTGTTTGCGATGGCGTCGAGCATGAATGCCCAGGGCTACTTTGCGCTCAGCCTGGGCACCGACTACACCATGGCGGCGGTGGCCAGGGCGCGCGTGGTGGTGCTCGAAGTGAACCCGCACGTGCCTTTCGCGCATGGCCAGTGCCACGTGCACATTTCGCAGGTGACGGCGCTGATCGAAGACGACACGCCGATCCTGGAGGTGGGCCTGCCTGCCATCGGCCCGGTGCAGGAAGCCATCGGCAAGCACGTGGCCGACATGATCGACGATGGTTCGACCCTGCAGATCGGCTACGGCGGCATTCCCGATGCGGTGGTGATGCAGCTGACCCACAAGCACGACCTCGGCATCCATACCGAGATGATCGGCGACGGCATCCTGAAGCTGGTCGAGTGCGGGGCCGTGACCAACCGCCGCAAGACCCTCCTGCCCGGCAAGATGGTGGCGACCTTTGCGCTCGGCTCGCGCAAGCTGTACGACTTCATGCACCACAACCCGATGCTGGAGATGCACCCGTCGAACTTCACCAACGACCCGTACATCGCCGGGCAGAACGACAATCTGGTGTCGATCAACGCCAGTTTGCAGGTCGACTTGCTCGGCCAGTGCGGCAGCGAAAGCATTGCCCACCTGCCCTATTCCGGCACCGGCGGCCAGGTCGACTTCGTGCGCGCGGCGAATCGTTCGCGCGGCGGCAAGTCCTTCATCGTGCTGCCCTCGACGGCCAAGGACGGCACGATTTCGCGCATCGTGCCCACGCTCACGCCGGGCACCCACGCCACCACCAGCAAGAACGATGTCAACTACGTGGTCACCGAGTACGGCGTGGCCCAGCTGCGCGGCAAGTCGGCCAAGCAAAGGGCGCAGGAACTGATCGCGATTGCGCACCCGGACTTCCGCGGCTGGCTGCGCGAGGAAGCCAACAAGATGTGCGTGTTCTGACGGGAAACCTGCGCCGCCGACCTGCCCAGCCGTGCCATGATGGATTCGACGCCGCATTGGCCGGCACCATCGTGGAGGCAGGATGAGCAAGCAACCCGGCATGACCGAAGACGATCACGTGCGCGGCGGCAGCGACGCCGTGGTCACGCTGATTGAATATGGCGATTTCCAATGCCCGTATTGCGCCCGCGCACACGCGGCGCTGGGCGAATTGCAGCGCCAGCATGGCAAACGCTTGCGGCTGGTCTACCGGCACCTGCCGCTCTCAAGCCTGCATCCGCTCGCCCAACCGCTGGCCGAAGCCGCCGAGGCTGCGGGCGCCCAGGGCAAGTTCTGGGAGATGCATGACGCGCTGTTCGAGAACCAGGGCATGCTGGACGAGGACGCCCTGCCCGCGCTGGCCGGCGCCATGGGGATCGATGGCGGACGCTTCCGCGACGACTTTGAAAGCGGACGCTATCGCGACAAGGTGCTGGCGCAGGCCGAAGAAGGACGAGCGATGGGCGCCAGCGGGACGCCGAGTTTCTTCATCAATGGCGAGCGCTATCATGGAGATTCGGACCACGCGTCGCTGGCGCAGGCGATTGAACAAGCGTTGAAAGGGCGTTGAATTTGCGCTGAGTTTGCTGCGTCAGCGCTGAATCTGCGTCGATGCAGCGTTGCCCCGGGCGTGGCGCTGGTGTAGATGTCATCAGGCCTGGCGGCAAAGCTGGGCACCGAAGTCTCAGTTGGTTAGTTACATACTCATCGCGTGCTGCGTGTTGACTGGGTTGCTGCGCAGCGTAGGACGCGTGGACGGCAAAGCCGTCCACGCTACGACGATGTGCATCAAGGCTGCGTGCGCGGCTGCTCGACAGCAACCCGCGTCGGCGTCTGTGCTGGCGCCGTCGTCGCGTGCGCCGGCTTGCGCATCTGCGCGAGCTGGGGCTCGGACACTGCGATCCAGCCGGCCGCCGGCAGCAGCGGCACCAGCAGCAGCGCAACGATGTTGATGATCTTGATGAGCGGATTCACCGCCGGCCCTGCCGTGTCCTTGTAGGGGTCGCCCACGGTATCGCCGGTGACCGCCGCCTTGTGCGTATCAGAGCCCTTGCCGCCGAAGTTGCCGTCCTCGATGTATTTCTTGGCGTTGTCCCAGGCGCCGCCGCCGGTGGTCATCGAGATTGCCACGAACAGGCCGGTGATGATGGTGCCCATCAGTAGCCCGCCCAGCGCCGCCGGCCCCAGCAGCATGCCGACCAGGATCGGCACGATCACCGGCAGCAGCGAAGGCACGACCATCTCGCGGATTGCCGAGGCGGTGAGCATGTCGACTGCCTTGTCGTATTCCGGCTTGCCGGTGCCGGCCATGATGCCGGCGATGTCGCGGAACTGGCGCCGCACTTCCACCACCACCGCGCCCGCCGCCCTCCCCACCGCTTCCATCGCCATCGCCCCGAACAGGTAGGGAACCAGGCCGCCGATGAACAGGCCGACGATCACCATCGGGTTCGATAATTCGAAGACGACGGACTTGCCGACCGAATCGAGCGCGTGCGTGTAATCGGCGAACAGCACCAGCGCCGCCAGGCCGGCCGAGCCGATGGCATAGCCCTTGGTCACGGCCTTGGTGGTGTTGCCCACCGCATCGAGCGGGTCGGTAATGGCGCGCACCGAATCGGGCATGCCGCTCATCTCGGCGATGCCGCCGGCGTTGTCGGTAATCGGGCCGTAGGCATCGAGGGCGACGATGATGCCGGCCATCGACAGCATGGAGGTGGCGGCGATCGCAATGCCGTACAGCCCGCCCAGCTGGAAGGCGACCAGGATGGCGACGCAGACCGCGAGCACCGGGTAGGCCGTGGACTTCATCGACACGCCGAGGCCGGCGATGATGTTGGTGCCGTGGCCGGTGGTCGAGGCTTCGGCGATGTGGCGCACCGGCTTGAAATCGGTGCCGGTGTAGTACTCGGTGATGTAGACCATCAGGCCGGTGAGCACGATGCCGACCACCGCGCAGCCGAGCATGCTGCCGCGCATGGCCTGGTCGCCCCAGACCAGCCAGGTGACGATCACGAAGCCGATCAGCGACAGTCCGGCCGCCCACCACAGCCCGGTGTACAGGGCCGACATGATCTTGCGCCCCGGCTTGTGGCGCACCATGGCGCAGCCGACGATCGAGCCGAGGATCGATACCGCCCCCAGCAGCAACGGATACAGCATGGCTTCGCCGGCGCCGTCGACGATCATCAGCGCGCCCAGCAGCATGGTGGCGATCAGGGTCACGACATAGGTTTCGAACAGGTCCGCCGCCATGCCGGCGCAGTCGCCGACGTTGTCGCCCACGTTGTCGGCAATCACCGCCGGGTTGCGCGGGTCATCCTCGGGAATGCCGGCCTCGACCTTGCCGACCAGGTCGGCGCCGACGTCGGCGCCCTTGGTGAAGATGCCGCCGCCCAGGCGCGCGAAGATGGAAATGAGCGAGGCCCCAAAGGCCAGGCCGATCAGCGGCTTGATGACGTCATGGCGCGACAGCGCGGCGTCGCCATTCGCGCTCAGGGCCCAGTAGAACAGGGTCACGCCGAGCAGGCCCAGGCCGACCACCAGCATGCCGGTGATCGCGCCGCCCTTGAAGGCGACGTCGAGCGCCTCGTTCATGCCTTTCGACGCCGCCTGGGCGGTGCGGACGTTGGCGCGCACCGAGACGTTCATGCCAATGAAGCCGCAGGCGCCGGACAGCACGGCGCCTGCCAGGAAGCCGCCCGCGGTCCAGGCGCCCAGCAAAAAGTAGATGGCAACGAGGAGCACCAGGCCGACGATGCCGATGGTGCGGTACTGGCGCCCCAGGTAGGCGGCGGCGCCTTCCTGGATGGCCAGCGAGATTTCCTGCATGCGGGCGTTGCCGGCGTCCTGGCGCAGGATCCAGGCGCGGGCCCACAGCCCGTAGATGACCGCAATGACGCCGCAGGCCACGGTAAACGTGATCAGGTTTGCTGCCATGTCGTCCCCTTAGTTTTTTAATCAAGCAACACCACACAACGAAAGATGCCCCACCTCTTCGGCGAAGCAGTCTGCCTCACTGCGTACTGCACACATTTGATCTAAACCACTGGAACAACAGATGGCAAACGCGCATCCGAGTCCAAAAAAAAGCGGACATCGCTGTCCGCTTCAGTCTCCCTTCCGATTACTCGGAGAGCGCGGCAAACGCCGCGTCGCGTACTTGTTCGACCGGGCCCACGCCCGTGATCTTGCGGTATTTAGGCGCGCCAGGCAGGCCCGACTGGGCCCACTTGTTGTAGTAGCCAAGCAGCACTTCGGTCTGGTTGTGGTAGACCGACAGGCGCTTCTTGACGGTTTCTTCCTGGTCGTCGTCGCGCTGGACCAGCGGCTCGCCGGTGACGTCGTCGATGCCTTCGGCTTTCGGCGGGTTGAATTTGGTGTGGTACACGCGGCCCGAACCCGGGTGCGAGCGGCGGCCGCTCATGCGCTCGACGATCAGGTCGTCGGGCACGTCGATTTCCAGCACGTAGTCGACGTTGATGCCGTTGTCCTTCATGGCGTCGGCCTGAGCGATGGTGCGCGGGAAGCCGTCGAACAAATAGCCGTTGGCGCAGTCGGCGTCCTGCAGGCGGTCTTTTACCAGACCGATCATGATGTCGTCGGAAACCAGGCCGCCTGCGTCCATTACCTTTTTCGCCGCCAGGCCCAGCTCGGTGCCGGCCTTGATCGCCGCGCGCAGCATGTCGCCGGTGGAGATTTGCGGGATATTGTATTTTTCCTTGATGAAGTTAGCCTGGGTGCCTTTACCGGCGCCGGGCGCACCTAACAAAATGAGACGCATGAAGTATTCCTAAACGGATGTTGAAAATCTTGGATGTTGAAAATTGTTATTGTGTTGGCAATGAATGGCAATTGATGCTTTATGACTGCAGACCTGCCTGGCTTGATACGAAACTTACCACAAAAGGCAGCGTCAACGCCAATCCCAGCGGCTGGCTTCGGTCGCGATTTCTTGCTTTTTTGATGTACCGCAGACTGACCGCTAATCAATTGCAATCAAGCTCAAGACGTGTAGTGCAATTGCACCCGAGCTAAATCTTCCGGCGTGTCGACGCCAGCCTGGGGCGCGCTGTCGGTCACGTGGACGGCAATCGGCACGCCATGCCAGAGAACGCGCAATTGTTCCAGCGCTTCGATCTGCTCCAGCGGCGACACTTCCAGGCCCGGATAGGCTTGCAGGAAGGCGTTGCTGTAGGCGTAGAGACCGATGTGGCGCAGCGGGGCATACCCGGCAGGCAACGAGGCAGGCAATGCATCGCGGGCGGCGGCAAAGGCGTCGCGCGCCCAGGGGATGGTGGCGCGCGAGAAGTACAGGGCGCGGCCCGCCTTGTCGAGCACGACCTTCACCACGTTCGGATTGAACACGTCGGCCACGTCGCTCAGGGGATGGGCGCAGGTCGCCATCGGCACGTCCTGGCTGATGCGCGCGGCGCAGGCTGCCAGCAGGGCCGGGGCGATCAGCGGCTCGTCGCCCTGCAGGTTGACCACGACTTCGTCGGCCGCCAGGTTCAGGGTGCGCGCCACTTCGGCGATGCGGTCGGTACCGGACGGATGGTCCGCACGGGTCATGACGGCTTCCACGCCATGCGCGGCGCAGGCAGCGGCAATGTCGGCATGGTCGGTGGCGACGATGATGCGCGCCGCGCCAGACCCGCGCGCGCGCTCGGCGACGCGTACGACCATGGGTTTACCGCCGAGGTCGGCCAGCGGCTTGTTTGGCAGCCGGGTAGAGGCCAGGCGTGCCGGAATGATGACGGTAAAGCTCATCGGCAACTCAGACCGCTTCGATCTTGCGCGCCTGGTCGGCCCACATGATCGGGATACCGTCGCGGATCGGGTAAGCCAGGCGGTCCGGGCGGCAGGTCAGTTCCTGGCCTTTTTTATCGTATTCGAGCGGGCCCTTGCACAGCGGGCAGACCAGGATATCAAGCAGTCGAGCGTCCACGACATTTCTCCACAATTTGTTGGGCAAGCGCGGCATCGATGCGCGCGCTGACCGGCACCACCCACAGGCGCGGGTCGTGCTTCAGGTTTTCAAGTTGCCCACATTTTACTGCATCCTTCTCGGTGATCAGGATGACATCGGCGTCCACGCCCGCAAACGGGTCGTCGCGGAAGTCGTGGTGGTCGGGCAGCGCCAGCTCGGCGAACGCCAGACCGGCGCCGCGCAGCATGGCGAAGAAGCGTCCCGGGTTGCCGATGCCGGCGGCGGCCAGGATGCGGCGGCCGGCGAAGTCGACCAGCGGCAGCCTGTTTCCGGCGTCGATCAATTGCTCGGCCGTGTCGCCCGCCAGCGCCATGCGGTAGGGCTGGCCGCCGACGGCGCGCGCCAGCGCCGGCCCGATCTCGGGCGCATTCACCACCGTGAAGTCGCGCCGGCGCGACGGTGGTTCGCGCAGCGGGCCGGCCGGCAGCAGCCAGCCATTGCCGACGCCGCGCCCGTCGAACAGCACCACCTCGACGTCGCGCGCCAGGGCGTAATGCTGCAGGCCGTCGTCGGTGACCAGGACATCGACCTCGGGATGCGCCGCCAGCAGCGCCCTGCCCGCCTCGGCCCGCCGGCGCCCGACGAACACCGGCACCCGCGTGCGGCGCGCAATCAGGAGCGGTTCGTCGCCGACCTGGGCCGCATCGGCATCGAGCGTCACGGCGCGCGGCGCCTCGCCTTCGCTTCCATGCCCACGCGAAATCACGCCCGGACGCAGGCCGGCCGCCAGCAGCGCCTCGGCCAGCCAGATCGTCAGCGGGGTCTTGCCCGTACCGCCAATAAAGATATTGCCGACCACGACGACCGGCACCGGCAGCCGTTCGGACTTCAGGATGCCGGCACGGAACAAGGCGGCGCGCAGGGCGGCCAGCGCACGAAACAGCAGCGACAGCGGCCACAGCGCGCAGGCGAGCGGACCGCGGCGCAGCCAGGCGCGGGTCAGGACAGATTCGAGGGAATTATTCTTGGACATGAAGGAGAGTGCACGAA
>Ga0308160_10006181_pt1 | contig 12264 bp, 9 predicted proteins | sample PhyFR1_FD_201036 | JGI IMG/M metagenome (GOLD analysis project Ga0308160, IMG submission 201036) | Phyllosphere microbial communities from UC Gill Tract Community Farm, Albany, California, United States - DLSLF.R1 | ecosystem: Host-associated > Plants > Phyllosphere > Unclassified | place: USA... | reverse complement strand
GTCAGTTCCGGGAAGATCACCTGGTAGCCGGGCCAGCGCCACGACACCAGCGGCGCGATCCAGGCTCGCTCTGCGACCGTCAAGTCGCTGGCGTGGAAGGACCAGGTATGGTTGCCGCCGAGGTGATCGTCCTGTTCCAGCAGCAGGATGCGCAGCTCCGGGCGCTGGGTGCGCAGGCGCCAGGCGATCAGGCCGTTGGCCAGGCCGCCGCCGGCCAGGATCAGGTCGTAGGGTCGGGTGCTCATGCCGGGGCCGTGCTGGTGGCGGGCGGCTGGGGTACGGGCGGCTGATGGACGCGCCCCGGTCCGAGCGCCGATTCGACGATGTCGGCCGCGCGCGCCGTGCCGCCGGCCCGCGCCACGCTCGCCGACAGCGGCGCCAGGCGCTGCCTGAACGAGGGTTCGGCGAGCAGGCGCCGCAAATGCCTGGCCAGCGTCCCCGCGCCTGTAAAGCGCGCCGAGGCCTGGATGCCGATGCCGGCATGGCGCACGCGCGCGGCGCCGCCCGGGTGGTCGAAGGCGATCGGCAGCGCCAGCATCGGCGTCTGCGCGGCGATTGCGTCCATGATCGTGTTCCAGCCGGCATGCGAGATCACGGCGTCGGCGCGCTCGAGTGCGGCCAGCTGCGGCGCAAAGGCGACGACCCAGTCGGCACCCGCGCGTTCCAGCTCGCGTTCCTGCCGGGCATCCAGTGCGCCGCAATGGGCCAGCAGGAGCTGCACGCCGGCCTGGCGGCACGCCTTGGCGATGCGCTTGAACAAATCGATGCGGCCGCCCTGCATGGTGCCGAGCGAGGCGAACACGAAGGGCCGGTCGGCGGCGACGTCGGGCAGGGGAGACAGCGACGGTCCGGCGATGGTGGCCCCGTTACGCGCGAGCGGCCGCAGCGGCCCGACGTGATGGAAATGCGGCGGCAATTCCTTGCGCGGGAATTCGAACTCGGCCACCGTCTGGCTGACCTGCGCCAGCGGCGACAAACATTCATGCAGCATGCCGCGCACCGGAATGCCCAGCCGGCGCGATTGCGCCTCGATCGAACGGCGGTGCGGTCCCATCATCCAGTCATAGACGCGGGTGCTGCCCTCGACCATCTTCAGCGAGCGCTCGTCGGTACCGTAAGCGAAGGGCATCACCGGCAGCGGGATGCCCGGTTCACGGTTGACCGGCAGCGCGCAGGCGACAGACACAAAGGGGATGCCGAGCGCTTCCGCCACCATGCCGCCGGCGGCTTCCATCTGGTCGGCCAGGATCGCGTCGATGCCGAGCGCTTCGATGGCGCCTGGGAGCGTCTCGCACAGCATCGTGGTCGAACGCGCCATGTCGTCGATCACGCGGCGCAGGCCCAGCGGACTGCCGGGATTGGCGGCCAGGCGCAGCGAGGCCGCCAGCGTGCCGGCTGGATGGGAATCCGCGCCGACCGCGTGAAAAGCCAGGCGCGGGTCGCGCACGTAGGCTGCAGCGTCCGGGCGGTGGATGAAGGTGACGCGGTGGCCGCGTTCGGCCAGGGCGCCGGCGAGCGCGCCCAGCGTCGTGAAATGGCTCAGGAACGCGGGGCCGACCACACCGAAGTGTGCCATGCGATGTCCTTGGCTCAGTTGGGCGCGTAGGACGGCGCCGGCGCATAAGCCGCCGCAGCCGCTGGGGCCGAGGGGGCTGCTGATGCCGCCGATGACGCCGCGCCGCCGAACAGGCCTTCGACGAAGCGGCGCGTACGCTGGCGGCTGCCGAGGGCGGCGCCGAGGCAGCGCTCGGCATCGGCCAGGTGGCCGGCCAGCCGGCGCCGCGCTTCGTCGAGGCCGACGGTATTGATCAGCGTGGCCTTGCCGACGTCCTTGCCGGTGTCCTTGCCGGTGACGGCGCTGTCGTTGCCGGGCACGTCCTGGAAGTCGTCGCGCAGCTGGAATGCGTGGCCGGCGGCCAGCGCAAAGGCGCGCAGCGATGCGGCCACGTCGTCGTCGGCCTGCGCGATGATGGCGGCCATGTCGACCGCGACGCCCAGCAGCACACCGGTTTTCAGTTCGTTGGTGGTGGCGATGTCGTCGACCGTGGCGCGCTTGCCGTGCAGGTCGAGGAACTGGCCCTTGACCAGGCCTTGCGCGCCGATGGTCTCGGACAGCTTGCCGACCAGGCGCCCGCGCACCGCGGCCGGGATGTCCGGCGCCGCCGCCAGGATGCCGAAGGCGCGGCTGAGCAGGGCGATGGCGGCCAGGATGGCGACGTCTTCGCCGAACTGCACGTGCACGGTCGGCTGGCCGCGGCGCAGCTGGGCGTTGTCCATGCAGGGCATGTCGTCGAGGATCAGCGAGGCTGCATGCACCAGCTCGACCGCGCAGGCGACGTCGACCAGCGCCGGCGAGACGCAGCCGAGGTCGCGCGCGACCAGCATGGTGAGGAGTGGCCGCATGCGCTTGCCGCTGCTGAGGGCGCCTGCACGCATGGCTGCGCTCAGCAAATCGTCGCGCGCACCGCCTTCGCTCAGCCAGTAGGCGATGCGCTCTTCGACGGCATCGCGCATGGCGCGCAGCTCGTCCGCGGCATCGATGCGCGCTTCCATGGCAAAGCCATCAAAGGCTTCGAACGTTTTGATGCCATCGAATCCATCGTACCGCCGTGTCTGTGTGCCCATTGCATCCCCGCCGCGCTGAATGATCGAAATGACGAATTTATTGAATGATACCGGAAACAATCTTTATCATTCATTAACTGCAGCCAAACGTGCGGGCCCTGTTCAGGTGAACCTGCGGGCGAAAAAAAGGCCGGCGAAGCCGGCCTCGATGTATTGACAACTCAGCTGCTTACAAGTTCGGCGCGAGGTGACGTTCCAGTTCTTCTTTCGGCATGCCGCGGCGCCGCGCCATGTCCTCCAGCTGGTCCTGGCCGATCTTGCCGACCACGAAATACTTCGATGCCGGATGCGAGAAGTAGAAGCCGGATACCGCCGCACCCGGGGTCATGGCGAAGGATTCGGTCAGGCCCATGCCGATTTCGCCGGGCTGCAGGGTCTTGAACAGCTCGGCCTTGACCGTGTGCTCGGGGCAGGCCGGATAGCCTGGCGCCGGGCGGATGCCGACGTACTCTTCCTTGATCAGCGCCTCGGCCGACAGGTCTTCACCGGTCGCATAGCCCCACAGGTCGGTCCGCACGCGCTCGTGCATGTATTCGGCAAAGGCTTCGGCCAGGCGGTCGGCCAGCGCCTTGACCATGATCGACGAGTAATCATCGCCCGCGGTTTCGAAGCGCTTCTCGATCTTCTCGGCGCCGAGGCCGCCGGTGACGGCGAACATGCCGATGTAGTCGGCAATGCCGGACGCTTTCGGCGCGATGAAATCGGACAGGCACTGGTTCGGACGCTGCACGCCATCCACGACCGGCTTCACGCCCTGCTGGCGCAAGCCGTACCAGGTGAACGCCACCTCGTCGCGGTTTTCATTGGTGTACACCTCGATGTCGTCGTCGTTAATGGAGTTGGCCGGCAGCAGGCCGACCACGCCGCTGGCCGTCAGCCAGCGGCCCTCGATGATCTTCTTCAGCATCGCCTGGCCTTCTTCAAAGACCCTGGTGGCGGCTTCGCCGACGACTTCGTCGGTGAGAATGGCCGGGTAGGGGCCGGCCAGGTCCCAGGTCTGGAAGAAGGGACCCCAGTCGATGTAGCGCGCAAGGAGTGCAAGGTCGACGTTCTTGAACAAACGGCGCCCGATGAATTTCGGCTTGACCGGGGCGTACTCCAGTTTCGCCTTGTTGGCGCGCGCCTGTTCCAGCGACACCATCGGCAGCGCCTTTTTATTGGCATGCTGTTCGCGGATGCGGTCGTAGTCCTGCGCGATCTCGGCCACGTAGGCATCGCGCGTGTCGGCGGTAACCAGCGACTGGCCCACCGACACCGAACGCGAGGCATCCGGCACGTACACCACCGGGCCGTCGTAGTGCGGCGCGATTTTCACGGCGGTGTGGGCACGGCTGGTGGTGGCGCCGCCGATCAGCAGCGGTGTCTGGCGCTCGCGGAACCACGGGTCGCGCTGCATCTCGCGCGCGACATACGCCATCTCTTCCAGCGAAGGCGTGATCAGGCCCGAGAGACCAATGATGTCGGCATTTTCTTCCTTGGCCTTGGCCAGGATTTCGGCGGCCGGCACCATCACGCCCATGTTGACGATCTCGAAGTTATTGCACTGCAAGACCACCGACACGATGTTCTTGCCGATGTCGTGGACGTCGCCCTTGACGGTCGCGATCACCATCTTGCCCTTCGGTTTCGCGACCACGCCGGTGCGGAGCTCTTCTTCGGCTTTCTCTTCTTCGATGAACGGCACCAGGTGGGCCACGGCCTGCTTCATGACGCGCGCCGATTTGACCACCTGGGGCAGGAACATCTTGCCCTGGCCGAACAAATCGCCGACCACGTTCATGCCGTCCATCAGCGGGCCTTCGATCACGTGGATCGGACGGCCGCCGTCGTTCGCGACCTGCTGGCGCGCTTCCTCGGTGTCTTCGACGATCCACTGGGTGATGCCGTGCACCAGCGCATGCGCCAGGCGCTTGCCGACCGGGGCGTTGCGCCATTCCAGGTTCTGTTCCTGTTTGGCGCCGCCGGCCTTCAGGGTGCCGGCGAATTCGATCATGCGCTCGGTCGCGTCCGGGCGGCGGTTCAGCACCACGTCCTCGACGCGCTCGCGCAGCTCGGCCGGCAGGTCGTCGTAGACGCCGACCATGCCGGCGTTGACGATCCCCATGGTCATGCCGGCCTTGATCGCGTGGTACAGGAACACGGTGTGGATCGCTTCGCGCGCCGGGTCGTTGCCGCGGAACGAGAACGAGACGTTCGAGACGCCGCCGGACACCTTGGCATGCGGCAGGTTCTCGCGGATCCAGCGCGTGGCGTTGATGAAGTCGACCGCGTAGTTGTCGTGCTCTTCGATGCCGGTGGCGATGGCGAAGATGTTGGGGTCGAAGATGATGTCTTCCGGCGGGAAGCCGACCTTGTCGACCAGGGTGTCGTAGGCGCGCTTGCAGATCTCGGTCTTGCGCTCGAAGGTGTCGGCCTGGCCCTTTTCGTCGAAGGCCATGACGATGACGGCGGCGCCGTAGCGGCGGCACAGCGCCGCCTGGCGCAGGAATTCGGCTTCGCCTTCCTTCATCGAGATCGAGTTGACGATGGCTTTACCCTGCACGCATTTCAGGCCGGCCTCGATCACGCTCCATTTCGAGGAGTCGATCATGATCGGCACGCGCGAGATGTCCGGCTCCGATGCGATCAGGTTCAGGAAGCGCGTCATCGCCGCCTGCGAATCCAGCATCGCCTCGTCCATGTTGATGTCGATGACTTGCGCACCGTTCTCGACCTGCTGGCGCGCCACGGATAAAGCCTCGTCGAACTGCTCGTTCAGGATCATGCGCGCGAAGGCCTTCGAGCCGGTCACGTTGGTGCGCTCGCCGACGTTCACGAACAGCGAGCTGTCGTCGATGGTGAAGGGTTCGAGGCCGGACAGGCGTAGCGCGGTCGGCACCTCGGGCACGGCGCGCGGCGTGGCCTTGCTCATGGTGTCGGCGATGGCCTGGATGTGTTCGGGCGTGGTGCCGCAGCAGCCGCCGGCAACGTTGATGAAGCCGGACTCGGCAAACTCTTTCAGCAGGCTTGAGGTGTCGGCCGGCAGCTCGTCGAAGCCGGTATCGCTCATCGGGTTGGGCAGGCCGGCGTTCGGGTAGATGCAGACGTAGGTATCGGCGATCTGCGACAGCTCCTGCGCGTACGGGCGCATCAGGGCGGCGCCGAGCGCGCAGTTCAGGCCGATGGTCAGCGGTTTCGCATGGCGCACCGAGTTCCAGAAGGCGGGCACGGTCTGGCCCGACAGGATGCGGCCGGAGGCGTCGGTGACGGTGCCGGAGATCATCAGCGGCAGTCGCGGCATGTCCGGGTGCTCGTCGAAGTACTGGTCGATCGCGAACAGCGCGGCCTTGCAGTTCAGGGTGTCGAAGATGGTCTCGACCAGCAGCAGGTCGACGCCGCCGGCGACCAGGCCGCGCAGCTGCTCGTAATACGAAGTGACTAATTGATCGAAGCTGACGTTGCGCGCGGCCGGGTCGTTGACGTCCGGCGAAATCGACGCGGTCTTCGGGGTCGGGCCGAGCGCGCCGGCGGCGAAGCGCGGCTTGTCCGCGGTCGAATACTTGACGCAGGCGGCGCGCGCCAGCCTGGCGGCTTCCACGTTCATCTCGTAGACCAGCGACGCCATGTGGTAGTCGTCCTGGGCGATGCTGGTGGCGCCGAAGGTGTTGGTCTCGATGATGTCGGCGCCGGCTGCCAGGTAGCGTTCGTGGATTTCCTGGATGATGTGCGGCTGGGTCAGGTTCAGCAGTTCGTTGTTGCCCTTGACGAAGAGTTCGCGTGCACCACTGTTGGCCGGCGCGGCGAAATCGGCAAAGCGTTCGCCGCGGTAGGCGGCTTCGTCGAGCTTGTACTGCTGGATGATCGTGCCCATGGCGCCATCGAGGATCATGATGCGGCGCGCGAGAATGCTGCGCAGCTGGGCGTCGACAGGGGAGAAGGCGGTGTGGGCAGTGGTCATCGGTATGCTTTCCTGCGGCAGCCTCGGCGGCTGGTTCGCAGTGTCTATATATATTAGGCGGTCTACGATTATACCGTTCCTGGCCGAGTTTGTTCCCGCAGCCAGCGGCGGATGCAATACGCATCAAGCGTGTTCAAGGTAAAGTCTTGTAAAGACGTTTGTAACGCATTGTTTCCGGGTCACATTTGTTACAGTCAGATACAAATTGCGGCAAAACAGCAATTTCCCGGATACATACAGCGACGACAATATCCGTCATGGAACCGCCAGTGAGTGCGGTCCCTAGTCCAAGTCAACGGAATGTGCGGGCCCGTCGCTCCGCCGCCTCAATGGGAAGAATTGCCATGAATAAAGAATACGTGCCCGAGTGGGACCAAGCTGCCGCACGCACTGAAGAAACCGCTCCGGCCAAGCAGCACGCTGCAGCAGGCGTGAAGCAGATCGTCACGATTCGCCTGGATGTGGACATGCTGGAATGGTTCAAGTCGGCAGGTCCCGGCTACCAGACCCGTATCAACCAGGTGCTGCGCGAGTACATGGAAGCCAACCGCGTGCGCGCGCACGGCGAGTAAGGAAAGTTAAAGCTGAAGTTAAAGTTGTACAAAAAATCGGGCGGGATAATTGATGGCATAGCATCAATATCCCGCCCGATTTTTTAGATTTTTAGTTTGTTTTATTCGAACGCCAGCCCGTCGAAAGAAAATCCCTTCAGGAATTCCGCCGCTGCCAGGCGCTTGCCGCCGGGTTTCTGCAGTTCCGTCAGCCGTAAAGCCCCTTCACCGCAGGCCACCACGATGCCTTGCTGCGCATCGGCCGACAATACCTGGCCAGGCGCACCCTTGCCCTCTACGGGCTGGGCATGCCAGATTTTTACCGTCACGCCACCTGCCTGCCCATGCGCGCCGGGGAAGGGGTTGAACGCCCGTACCTTGCGCGCCAGTTGCACGGCCGGCAAAGCAAAGTCCAGCTTCGCTTCGTCCTTGCTGATCTTGGCGGCATAGGTCACGCCTTCTTCCGGCTGCGGCACCGCCTGCACGGATCCGACTGCCATCCTGCGCAAGGCATCGACGATCATGCGCCCGCCCAGCACGGCCAGCTTGTCGTGCAGGCTGCCGGTGGTGTCGCTGTCTTCGATGGCGACGCGTTCCATCGACAGCATCGGGCCGGTGTCCAGGCCTTCTTCCATCTCCATGATGGTCACACCGGTTTGGGCGTCGCCGCTTTCGATGGCGCGGTGGATCGGCGCCGCACCGCGCCAGCGCGGCAGCAGCGAACCGTGGATATTGATGCAAGGCTTGATGTCGAGGGTGGCGCGCGGCAGGATCAGGCCGTAGGCGGCAACCACCATCACGTCATAATCCGTCGCCAGCAGGCGCTCGTGGGCCGCCCGGGCTTCTTCGGCGCGTTGCGGATCCTTGGCATCCATGCGCAGCGACAGCGGCTGCAGCACCTCGATGCCGTGCGCCAGCGCCACCTGCTTGACGGCGGAGGCCTGCAGCTGCATGCCGCGCCCGGCCGGGCGGTCGGGCTGGGTCAGCACCAGCGGGATGGCGAAGCCGGCGGCGATCAGGTCGCGCAGGGCAACGGCGGCAAATTCCGGGGTGCCGGCAAAAACGACTTTCATGCCGGCCATTACGCGCGGCGTCCGCTGCGCTCTTCCTTGAGCAGCTTGGTCTTGATGCGGTTGCGCTTCAGCGGCGACAGGTATTCCACGAACACCTTGCCCATCAGGTGGTCCATCTCGTGCTGGATGCAGACCGCCAGCAGGCCGTCGGCTTCGATCTCGAAGGGCTTGTTGTGCTGGTCGACCGCGCGCACCTTCACGCGCGCCGGACGCTCGACGCCGTCGTACACGCCCGGCACCGACAGGCAGCCTTCGTCGTAGACCTGCTTTTCTTCGCTGGACCAGACGATTTCCGGATTCACGAAGACCATCAGGTCATCCTTGGTTTCGGTGATGTCGATGGTGATCAGGCGCTCGTGCACGTCGATCTGGGTCGCGGCCAGGCCCACGCCGGGGGCTTCGTACATGGTCTCGGCCATGTCCGCGACCAGCTTGTCGAGGCGCTCGCCGAATTCGGTGACCGGCTTGGCCACTTTGTGCAGGCGCGGATCGGGGTAGCGGAGGATATTCAGTAAGGCCATGGCTTTTTGTCTATTCGGTTTATTCTATGAAGGAGTGTCGGGTCCGTATGCGGCCGGAAGTGTCCGCACAAACATACATGCAAGGCCCCGTCCCCGGTGAAGGACGCGGTTTGTCTTGCCAGTTAAAGGATTTCTCGGCAGAATTTGATTCAGTGCGGCAACCCTCTTGCAAGCTTTCGATGCCCGCCGTGCGGGGAGGAAGCCGTTTGCCGTCTCTCGCGCTGTGGCAGTCATTCCCGCTGTGGCATTCATTTAATGCCGCACTTTACGGACTCTCTGATGAAAAATTTTAGCACAGGCGCCGCCCGCTCGCTCCTGGTCCGCGGGTCTGCCGCCGCCGCATTGGCTTGCTCCCTGGCCGTCGTGGCCATCGTGACTGCTGCGCCGGCTCAGGCCGCCATCAACTGCACCTTCCGCCCGAACGCGCCCGACCAGCACCTGGTGGTCAAGGGCGATACCTTGTGGGACATTTCCGGCACCTTCCTCGAGCATCCCTGGTGCTGGCCCCAGGTCTGGGGCATGAACCGCGACGAAATCCGCAACCCGCACTGGATCTACCCGGGCCAGATCATTTATTTCGACCGTGCCCGCGGCCGCCTGAGCTTGACCAAGCCCGGCCAGCCTGACCCGAATGCCGGCCTGCCGCCGGTGGTGCGGCTGTCGCCGCAGCTGCGCACCGAAGACATGGGCCCGGACGGCGCGGTGCCGGCGATCCCGGCCGCCGCGATCGAACCCTTCCTGACCCAGCCGCTCGTGATCGAAGCGAATGCGCTGGACGCCACCCCGCGCATCGCCGCCACCCAGGAAGAGCGGGTCTGGCTGAGCGAAGGCAACCGCGCCTACGTGCGCGGCGACCTGCATGGGGTGACCGATTTCCAGGTTTTCCGCCCGGGCAAGCCGATGGTCGACCCCGAGACCGGCAGGATCGCCGCCTGGGAAGCCGCTTTCGTCGGTACCGTGCGCGTGGTGGCCGAAGCCAGGCCGGGCGTCGACGTGCATACCGTCGACATCACGCGCTCGCTGCAGGAAATGGGCGTCGGCGACCGCCTGCTGCCGGTGCCGCCGGCCCCGGTGCGCAACTACGTGCCGCATGTGCCGGCGCAGCCGGTGACGGCGCGCGTGATGGCGGTGCCGGACGAAATGATCAACGCCGCCCAGAGCCAGGTCGTGGCTGTCAATCGGGGTTCGCTTGACGGACTCGATGTCGGCTCCGTGCTGCAGCTCTATCATCTGGGCCAGACCGTAACCGACCCGGGCAGCAAAGGCTTCCTGAGCTTCGGCAGGGACAAGTTGCGGCTCCCGGACGAACAAATTGGCGAATTGTTCATCTTCCGGGTCTTCGGGCACGTTTCCTACGGCCTGATCATGCAAGTGACGGGGCCGGTGCGTATCGGCGACGTGGCGAAATCACCGGAGTAAGCCCCATGCTGCAGGACACGGACCTTACAAACAATGTGTCCGTGTCCATTTCTCCAGCTGAGCTGGCGGCCTGGATGCGCCTGGAACGCACCCACGGTGTGGGTCCGCGCACCGCGCCGGCCTTGTTGGCCGCGTTCGGCAGCCCGGAAGCCATCTTCGCCGCCGATCACGAAGCACTGGCCGCGCAGCTGAGCCCGGCGCAGGCACGCGCCATCCGGCAACCCGCGTCCGCCGACACCCAGCGCCTGGTCGAGGCCACGCTGCGCTGGCTGGACCAGCCCGGCCACGCGGTTCTGGCGCTGGGCCGGCCCGGCTATCCGGACCTGCTGGCGTCCATCCCCGATCCGCCGCTGCTGCTCTATATAAAAGGACATCCGGAATTGCTGGCAGGCCCGGCGCTGGCCATCGTCGGCAGCCGCAATGCCAGCACCCAGGGCAAGGCGAATGCGCAGGCCTTTGCCGAAGCCTTGTCCGGCGCCGGCCTGGCCATCGTCTCGGGGCTGGCGCTGGGCGTCGATACGGCCGCGCACGAAGGTGCACTCAAGGGTGCCGGCAGCACGATCGCCGTGATCGGCACCGGTCCCGACCTGGTCTACCCGGCGCGCAACCGCGCACTGTTCGAGCGCATCGCCGCCGAGGGCTGCATCGTCAGCGAATACCCGGTCGGCACACCGCCATTGCCCAGTAATTTCCCCAAGCGTAACCGGATCATCAGCGGGCTGGCGGCCGGCGTGCTGGTGGTCGAAGCGGCGGCCCAGTCCGGCTCTCTGATCACGGCACGCCAGGCGGCGGAACAGGGCAGGGACGTGTTCGCGATTCCGGGTTCGATCCATGCTGCGCTCTCCAAAGGCTGCCATCTGCTGATCCGCGAGGGTGCCAAGCTGGTCGACGGTGCGGGCGACGTGCTGGAAGCGATGGCCTGGTCGCCGCTGGCCGGCCGGCGTACGCCGCTGCCGGACAAGGATGCAGGCGCGCCGCAGCATGTCCCGGCCGATGCCGCACCGGAAGACAGCCTGCTGGCCGCGCTCGGCCATGATCCGGTCGACCCCGATACGCTGCTGGCGCTGGTCGGGGGCACGCCGGGCGCACTCAGCACGAGGCTGCTGTTGCTGGAGCTGGCAGGGCAGATCGAGCGCTTGCCGGGCGGTCAAATCCAGCGGATCATGCGCTGCGCGTCGTAGAATAGCGAGCGTAATCGCGAACGTAAATAGCGCAGTGGTCAAGGCCGATAAACAACGCTGATGTTTTCCGGCTGGTAACTGTCTTCGTGCCACACTTGTGCCGGTTGGAGCTTAACTGCTACAGTAGCGTCACTATGTTCGACATCCTAGTCTACCTTTACGAGACGTATTATCGTCCCGATGCCTGCCCCGAGCCGGCAGCCCTGGCGCGCAAACTGTCTGCCGTCGGTTTCGACGATGTCGAGATCACCGAGGCGCTGGACTGGCTGAACGGACTGACCGAAATGGCCAGCGCCGTCGATCCTTTCCTCGAATCGAGCGGCACCCGTTTTTATATTGCACAGGAAGTCGATACCCTCGGCAGCGCCGCCGTCGGCTTCATCCAGTTCCTGGAACTGGCCGGCCTGCTCAGCGCCATGCAGCGCGAGATCGTCATCGAGCGCGCACTGGCGCTGGAAGAATCGCCGGTCACGCTCGGCAAGCTGAAGATCATCGTCCTGATGCTCCTGTGGAGCCAGGGCAAGGAGCCGGATGCGCTGATGTTCGACGACCTGTTCGGGTCCGACGACGAGGACGCCGAGCCGCGTTTATTGCACTGAGCTTGCATCGCTTTCATTGACAAGACGGGGCTGCGGCCCCGTTTTTTCTTGCATTCAAGCAAGATGAAGCGTATTTTGCCAAAAAGTAATACAGGCACAGTCTACTTGCGGACAGCGCGCCAACGCGCTTATCATTTGCCGCTATCTGCCAATTGTTACCAATAAGATATCAACGGGACAAGATTCCCGTCAGGCCGCATCACCCGACTCCTGTATGATGCGCGAGCCGCAGCCACCGAACACGTACGAGACAACCCTATGACTAAAGCCCTCATCATTGCCGAAAAGCCTTCCGTGGCGAACGATATCGCCAAGGCGCTCGGCGGCTTTACCAAGCACGATGAGTATTTCGAATCCG
>Ga0308160_10006180_pt1 | contig 12264 bp, 23 predicted proteins | sample PhyFR1_FD_201036 | JGI IMG/M metagenome (GOLD analysis project Ga0308160, IMG submission 201036) | Phyllosphere microbial communities from UC Gill Tract Community Farm, Albany, California, United States - DLSLF.R1 | ecosystem: Host-associated > Plants > Phyllosphere > Unclassified | place: USA... | reverse complement strand
AGCGGGCTTGGTCTCGCCAAAGAATTCAGCGTAGAGCTTGTTGAAAGCTGCGAAATCGTTCATTGATTTGAGGAAGACCAAAGTCTTGAGGACGTGGGATGGGGCTGAGCCAGATGCGGCTAGGACATTGGAGACGTTGGATAGGACTTGTTTCTGATCGTTAGTCCAGTAGATGTAGTAAGAACAGGGAGAGTGGACTCGCAGTCTGCTCCTCGATACCTCCGCTAACTACTTCCATGGACTTGGGGTCAAGGGGGATAGCTCCGGATGCGTAGATAGTCTATTGATAAGCTTTGATCGAAATATGTGTGGAGAGCTTACACCGTTATGCTTGACAGCCTACTAGTCAGCTACACCATTACCAAGACGGGGTCAAGACTCACCTGGACATAAGGTCCAATAGCAGCTGGTGCTTCTACCTAATTAGCTCGAGCACAATGTGACTAGGAGACATACTATCAGTGTTAACGACGGTGTAGGGAGAGGCGGACATTCTGCGTGTTGTTGTATGAATACTTCGAGATAGACGAGGGATCATGTGAAGTGTGAGTCGTTGTGGGCTGGTAAGTGCAACTTGGACTATTCGTAATTCCAGGCACGTCATGTCACTACCTATACAATAGACCGTACTGACTTTCATCGATAAACATTGTACATAGGTCTAGTGAGCTGATTAGAAAACAGGCAAGGACAGCATTATGACCAACGACTTGGTACATGCAGCAAACTCCCCATCGCGAGCTATCTTGAAAACTCAGAATCCGAGCGAGAAGACAAGTTTACCGCGTATCGGCCGAAAAGTCAAAGCGTCGGCGCCGGATTATTTCTCTCTTTCATCTAACGCTGTAATCCTCACAGTTGTGTGCAACACACGATCAGGAGGTTTCTCGTTAACAAGGTTCCAGCGATGAGACACATGGGTAGGAGCGGCACTATACTAATCCTCCTCTCGCTCCTTCATCAAGCTCCACAAACCCCATGATCGGTCCATTGGAAATCAAGTGGACCAATCCCACTTCACGACGCTATCGGACGTCTTGGGTCTAACATATATAAAGAGTCCACTGAAGTTCTCTTTGAATTCATCGCGCTCTTTGCGTGGTCACCCGTGACGGTGCGACTGTGTTTCATCAGCGTGCCCGTCTGGTACTCGGCGGTGCTACCAGGTTATCTTGGAGTGCCCGTCTTTGCCAACAATCTTACTTTACTTTACTTTACTTTACTTTACTTTACTTTACTTTACTTTACTTTACTTTACTTTACCTTTACCACACACATCATAACGCTTCTATCACCCATCCTCACTCTTTCACCTCCATTGACATCGCTCAGGTCAGCTGTGCTGCCAGCGACCCAATTCTTACCTCCCTACTCTACGACCCACTTTCGCGATCCACTCGACCCACCGCTTTGGGACAATCCCTCGACTTTCACCGTACTCGATCTGTGAGACGACAATGTCGGTATCCGATGATGCGCTCGCCACCTCGCTACCGTCCACCTAATTGACTTCAAACGGAATGATACCAGCAGAGGATCACCTCTTATATACCTACCACGCAGTGAAATTACTCTTCCCAATTTTCGACAACGTTTCATACAACGTCAACATCTTCGAGGTATGAGTCATCATCACTCTGTCGCCCTCCGCCGGCCGGCTTTGCCGACTTTCTTCTCTTCCAACATCAACCCTCAACCTCCAACCTCCATCCTCCTCGCTCCAACCCCCCTCTCTCCCTCCTCGTCATCGACATCACCTCTGACAAACTCAGCAGTAATGGATCTGCATTCCCCCTCATCATCTCATCACCCAAATGGGACAACTTTGCTTCGACCGTCTTCACACAGCATCCGCTCATTGCTTCAATTGGAGAGTGAACTCCTCATCGATTGATCAATGCTTCATGGCTAAGATCTACCTTTAAGTCAAGCAGGAAGGCCGTCTTGGTACAATCGCCACTGCTGCCTTGGCGGAATTGCTCATCTTGGACAAGAACCCTCTGGAGGATATCACAGTGCTCGATCATCCCAAGCTATATCTAATAGCTGTATGCAAGGAGGGAAGACAATACAAAGATGATTTGTAGCGGGTCATGGCCCGAGCTCGATATGTTGCCGATATAACGGTGACGCTCTGGAAACCCAGGTTGCGAGCGGTGTTTCAGTCTGAGGCAAAATTGGTCATTCGATACATGGTTCATGATAATTGGCGGAAATTGATGTACGGAAAGATGAGTGTTTTATTCTAACCTCAACCGCATGTAATCGTGCATTATTCCAGTTGTTTGACCATCTTGATTCACGGATCGATCATGCGCAAACACCCAAAGCCTTGATCACAAATGTACGATTTCCCAGCCTGCATGTCCCTCCTTCCCGCCAACCTTCGGGTAGTTCCTTGGGTAAAGGCGGCAATACCGCTGTAGTGCCAAATTCGTATCCCCTACTCCCGTCTGTGTCACGCCATGCGATATACTCTCCCGAACTCCGCTTCCCGCATCCCAAGACGTGATCACCCACCCGGCCGAGATATCCTACATCCTCCTCACTGATCAGCTCCAGCAGACAGTACGGCGCTCCTGGCTCGCTGGGACACCGACGCCATGTTTCTACATAACATTCGATGTTGCCGGTATTGGGGTTGAACATCCTCCCAGTCTCGGTGACATCGCCGTTATCAAGAGTCTCAAAAGACCCTTGATCATCCACTCCGGTCGGCGGTCTAGAGTCGATAATGTGGTCCCACTTCAATATGAGATTATCTACCGTTTGATCAGCATCTTGGCGTCTCCAGGCGACTCACCTTTCGTTGATCCCTCCAGCTCAGACACTTTTGCAACGGTAGACCAATCCATCTGACCTTTCTGCGGACCGGAGTTGAACACGCGAAGATCGAGCGAGAAATCGTGGATCGTCAAGACCAGCGTATCGGTGTCTTCGTAGGCATCTTGTTCTCTCCACGCTATGGAGACTCGCTTTGAAGCTCGGACTGCTGCCATCATGGAGTATATGTCGATCATAAACCTCAAGCTCGAGCTCAGTACATTTGAAGGCGGTTGGTCTTGTCTAAGCGCCGCGTATGCGCCAGATCTGAATCAAGTAAACGCCCGTTGTTTAGGGTTTAAGCGAGATGACACACTTACGCGCCGCCTCGCCGCCTGCTGCTGACCACGCGGACTTCGACGTCAAACTGGCCGTATTTCATTGCTGTCACCGCACAGACGGCTCTCTATCGGCACAGAACAATGACGGATGGACACAGACCAATCACGTACAACGTTGTCCGTCCCCAGCACAAGACGAAGATAGAGGAAAGACAATATGTCAAGGAGCGCCTCGCTTTGGCTTATCGAGTGTTGGCTCACGAGCGCATCTGTAAGCCCGCCGTGGTTGCACTGTCTGACCATACAGGTGAAGGCGCATCGGGACACTTGACTAGCCGGGATCCCATAGATCCGGCGTGCTTCTGGGTTAGTGGTCTCGCTCCGAGACACGAGACGACAAGATCAAAAGCCTGACGCGCTTCCTAGGTAAATCCTTATGGACTGCACTTTTCCCGAATGACAGCATCCGACCTGCTGCTCGTCAATCATTACGGTGATATTGTTGACGGAGGAAAGCCTGAACGCCAAATATACAACTCCGCTGCCTTCGTTATCCACTCTGCTATACACGCTGCTCGTCCAGACGTGCATTCGGCTGTACACGCCCACTCGCCCGCCGGTAAGGCATTTTCGACCCTGGGTCGACCACTTCCTTTCTATACTCAAGATTCGGCGACCTTCTGGAATGACATAGGTCTATATGCCAGTCATGGTGGTGTGGTGCTGGATACAGAGGAAAGCCAGGAGATCGTCCAGCATCTGGGTAATCGAAAAGCGCTGATCATGCAAAATCACGGGATCATGACCGCAGGGGGAAGCATCGAGAGTGCTGTCGCTTGGTTTTATCTGTGAGTACCGTGTTCGCAGGATGGCCGTTCGCCGATACAGCTTCACAGGCTCGAGAAAGAATGTGCATGCGTATTGCAAGCGGAAGCTGCCGCTGCTGGTATGGGAATGCGCCCAATGAGTATCTCACCTGAGGTCGCTCAGTTCACTTTCAAGGAAACGGGTACCGAGGAAGCCGGAGCTTTTGAGATGACATCCTTCGTGAGTTGCCTCTGTCTTCCTCCTGCGACAACTGGTAGACCACTCCATTAACCACGATAGTTTGACATGGTCGAGGAACTGTGTGACAGCGCTCACAAACTATGATATGTCCTGTTGAACGTCGCACCTATATGTATGATCTCATTGACTCTCTACTCTGAAGACAGCGTATCCAACGACCCCGTCCGACCGCAATCATCGCCGATGATCCAATGTAGACCCCTACCACCACAGGATACGTGCCACGAGTGAAGACAGCTCAGTGGGGCTGCACTCAGGCATGACTGAGCGGCGATGCTGGCTTGCAGTACTTGATCAGAGATGGGCTGGAATGGAGGTGCATATGAAAAAAAAACTACAAAGTATTAATGCCGAACACTGCGGCGTATGGCCTAGAAAAAGAAGTCCTCGACTTTCTTCGCGGGACCTTTGCATTTGGTAGCCCTTTTGTATTCGGCAGCCACGGTCAAAGCCTCAAATTTGTCCAGATCGGTGACGAAATCGAGCTCTCTGGGCGCGTGCCAAATCTGCTTCTGCTTCTTGACCACAACCTGATATGTCTTTGAAAGCAGAAGAATGGCGAAGAAGATGAAAACAGATCCGTACGCGAATATGAAGTCGGGTGCGGTGAATGCCCCGGGCAGGAAGACGTAGTATCCGGAGAAGAACAGGACGATAGGGGAGCAAACGACGAGGACCCATCCGGAGTATGGTTGAAGCCATCCTTTAACGGGCAGGAAGGTTCCGTTGGCAAGACCCTGGGCGAAGATGCCTTTTCGGAATCGTAGGTATGTGCTGTGAGTGAGTCGGCAGCCTCAGGTGGTGGGACGAGCCACTTACATGGCAATACACGTCCAGGAAACGAGCTGAGCGGCGGTGACGAGATTGATCCACCAGTTCAGAACCTTGATAGATCCCTGGGACACGGAAAGATAGGCGAGGCAACCGACGACGAGAGTGAGAGAGACCGCGACCCAGGGAACGCCCCGCTTGTTGGTCCGGGCCAAAACCTTAGGTGCCTGTCCTCTCTGCGCCAGACCAAACAAAGATCTTGATGCCGCAAACACAAAGGAGTTGGTTGTGGAGAAAATCGAAATCAAGACGGCGGCGTTGACGATAGAAGGGAGAATGGGAATTTGGAGTCGATTCATTGCTGATGTCGGTCATTGATGCTGGACTGTACGGCATTCGATGAGACTCACAGATGACATAGGGGGATTTGGCAGCACCAGGGGCACCATCGGCAATGGCTCCGAGTAGCGCTTCGTCGTTCGAAGAAGCAACGATTCCTACGCAGAAGGCGCCGACGACGTAGAAGAAGAAGACTCGGTATATTGTCGACTTGAAGGCTCTGGGGAGGATACGTCGGGGGTTGCGTACTTCCCCGCCAATCAGACTGATATAGTCTGGACCAACGATACTGCAGAAGTGTATCAGCGCAGGCTGCAATCTACATTGAAAGATGGAGGCGTGATGACATACGCGAATGTTGCCCAGCACACAGAATCAAAGATACCAGTGATGACTTCTCGGAAATTGGTCCCTGCGAAAACCCCTGGGTCCCGCCAGAATCGGAATCCGTATCGATCTTTCAAGGGGTTACTGGAGACGTCAGCCGTACTGCGATATGTAGAGAGTAGATGACTAGAGCTTACCCGCCGACCATAGTCACGAAAGTGTATAAAATAAGACCAAAGATGAGGAAGATCTTGGTGATACTGATCCAGAATTCGGCTTCCCCAAAGAACCTGACAGAGAAGAGATTCAACGCCCCGATGGCGACCAGACAAGCGGAGATAAGGATAGCGGGGTGAAGAGGTTCCCAGTATTCAACAATGACATTTATGGCTGTCAGTTCGAAGCAAATCAAGGCCCATTGAGTTATGATATACTGCGTAGGTTAGCTTTCGGCGAGCAAGGAATGCGGGCACATTGAACCTACGTTCCATCCTAGAGCCATGGCGAAGCTCTTGTCGACAAATCGCTCGGCGAATGAAATGAATCCTCCATCTAACGGAAGCAGGGTGGTCATTTCGATAAGACAATTAGAGGCGCAGAAGACGACAAAGGCCCATATGATCACACCAAGTAGAAGCCCAAGAGGTCCCGCGGAGGTGAGAGGTCCTCCAATTGACACGAAAAGGGCGGCACCGATTGATCCGGAGATAGCGATAAGCTGGACATGCCGCATACGGAGACCGCTGAACAGGCCTCAGCAAGTGTAGATATACAGGGTGATCGTAATTATCCGCTTACCGGTGGGGGTCGTTGGCGAGGGCCACGCCTTCGTCTGTCACACCACCATCATGTGCCGAGACAGCAGTGACATCGACTTTCGCAGAGACCTCAAACGACTCCTTCTTCTCAGAGTCCGACATTATGGAATCGACGATGGATATATGAATCAGTCAAATTTAAGACAAGTGAGGAGGAAGTCAGGCGGTGCATGGAGCCGGAATGCGTCCCATATACGTGAGTCGTGAGCTATCTATCCCCTTATCGCTGAGTAGCACCTCGCTGGCCGAAGTGCCTTATCAGTAACGTGTATCACCTTGGCAATCTGTCTGCTTATCTCACAGACGCGGTCTTCCATGTTGTGATTGGCTAAAGCACTGCGCCCAGGCGAGACGGCGTTTCGGTTGTAGGCGCCGGACCAACTGGCGCGGTACACTTAGCGCATTTCATTTGTATGCAAGCGCCTGCGACCTGTCTGAGCTGACAAGTTATATACAACCAGCATGCAGCCTTCAACATTTTCCATCCCTCGATCTGAACTACGGAGCATAAGGTCACTTTCATACGATCGACATGCCGGACATCACTCTCAACACCTCGGTCAACGAGCACATATCTTCTGCTCGATTGCCAATCGTTGACATCAGCCCCTACATTACGGAGGGCGCAGGTTTAGCCGAGAAGAAAGCGACCCAGCAATCTTTAGATAGCGCTTGTCGGGAGTTTGGTAGGCTGTCAGACCATTCACGACACGCCCTTGTAGCTGAAATACTCATCAGGCTTCTTCTATGTGACCGGTCATGGGCTTGAGACAGACTACCTCAAGTCGCTATTGCAAAAAGGACATCAGTTCTTTCAGCTACCGCAATCTACGAAAGAAATGATACATATCGGTAAGTCGATGGACAGAGTACGGGGATGGCAGAAGGTCAGTGCGGGTCAGGAGTGCACCTTTCTGTACCTTGCTCACATAGTTGCAGATCGGAGAAAACGTCACATATGCCAAGCGAGATCAACAGGAGGTATGTGCCAATCTACTGTCGGGTCGAAAGTGACATGACTCTTCCTTGACCAAATCAGGCCATCGACATCTATCCTGAGCCTGAGATACCATCCACTGAGCAGCTTGAGGGCAGCCAGCTCTGGCCAAGCGACGCGGATGCTCCCGGATTCAAAGTGGAGATGCTTGCGTATACCGAGAAAATGAAGATCGTCGGCAAGGCCTTCATGAGAGTCATGGGCGACGTCCTTGGAGAGCAGGAGATCTTTGCTGGACTCCAAGATGACAACTATTGGTGAGTTATCCAGAACGCTCGGGTGAGCTCGTTGAGGTGGCTGATCATGTTTCACAGGGTCCTCAGGGTCATCGGATACCCTCCGCTGTCTGAGGACCACGATACCAACCAAGGTCTTTCATGCGGTGCTCATACCGACTACGGATGCCTCACATTTCTGTTGGCCGATGACTTTCCAGGAGCTTTACAGGGCGAGTGTAGTCATCAGAAACCATCGAGAAACAGATTCTGACAGTGGCAGTCGAGGCGAAAGACGGATCATGGATTCCAGCAGACCCCTTACCCGGCGCTTTAGTGGTCAATATCGGAGACATCATGGACTCCCTCACTTCACACGCATACAAGTCGACTTATCACCGTGTGATTCATCGAGGAAGCAAGTTCCGTGTCTCCATCCCATTCTTCTTCGAACCGCCTCGAGATATGGTGATTACTCCCATCAAAAGTATGATCCCGGACGGGCAGGAGGGATCAGTAAAGCCGTTCACCTACTTCGACCATCTGAAGGTAGGTACATCTGCAGTTTTGGGTCCGCAGTGGACTGATGGGACTAGTCGATGATTTATCGGCACTTCGTGCCCACTGATCAGGAGCTGCCGGAAGTCCCTAACGCAAATGAGCTCACGCAGCGTGGTTAGATTTGGGTGTGGTGTAGAGTAGTTGGTAGTCTATTGGCTTGATTTCAAATGCACCACTGATGATGTGTGGGAAGGTAGAATTGCATCACCCTCCATATCGCCAATGGTCTCGGATGGGTGCCCGAACGACCCAGTACAAGAATAGGTACGTACTAAACTAGCCAGAGCTCCCATTCATATTCTTCAACAACGTGTATCCAGTCCACATATCTTCTCCCCTCGTCATTCCTTGATCTCACCTCTTGAGCGATTCTCCGACTTCGAGGTATGTTCTTGAATGCCCAATGATTTCTGTGGCGGTCAGCCTTACCAAACACCCCATGGAGTACTATCCCAGTGACATGAGTAAAGAATTTACTCAAAGTCCTTGTATACTTGTTCGATACGCTGGGAATCCTCCAGTTCACCTATCCCCGCCCCGCTCTTAGTACTGCAAAGGGCAGTGACGAAAATAATCCAATGAGACGAGCAGTAGCCCGGGAGATTCTGGTCGCGCATCTGTTCGAGCAAAGACAGCGCTTGCCGGACGAGAAGCCGAATTTGCAGGGCAGATGGCGGTGTCCTGTGGACAAAGGCGTAGAGCGAGAGTAAGCACGCGATGCGAAATGCTTCGTGCAGATAGCGATGAGATGAGAGATCAGCTCGGTCTAGGTGCTGAGTCAGCGCCAGTTCTCATTAATGAGTATTCGGACGCAGATGAGCGATTGACCTACTTCGGACCATGCTGTCCATCCGCATTTTCTCCTCCTTTAGCTCCTCTTCCAGCCTTTCGGCCTCTGTCATAGTATCCACCAAAGTCTCATCGTCCCACCGATATCGACGTCGTGTTCTTTTTGTCAGATCGGCGATTCGATGCATCCGGATGAAGAGTGGAAGACATGCGCCCGTGAGAGTGTTGAGGTTATCGACCGCTGTACCCGAGTAGGACAGAAGAGTACTATACGGTATGATAGGACCTTTTGTATATGCTCGCACCGACTGGATTATCAGCCTCGGAAGGTAGTGGGAGTAGGCAGCTTACCAATATATCATGGTAAAGAAGGTTCTCAAAGCTTCGAGATCAGTCTCAATGGCGGCCGTATACGTGGGGTCTTGATACTCACAAACTGAATGACATGGAATCGGGAGCAACTCCCGGACTCGTTGGCGTAAAGAGCGAGTCGGCCAGGGACTTTAGATGCTGAACGATAGACTCGTAACCCCAGACGTCCCCGCGACAGATCTGATCACCATTAGTAATCCCCGCACGGTTTCCGAGATGCTACCCACTTTCCATTGAATGAGCATCAAGAGACCACCGAGCAGCGTCAATCGCGTGGTTTCCTCAGTTGCCATCGATCCCTGCTCCAACTGCATCACCTGCTCTGTTACTATTTTGGTCGCTTCCTCGCCAAGCCTCTCGCTCAATGCCTCATATTTGATTTCACCTTCGTTCGTCATATGCCGACCTGCCCAAGCTAATATACCAAGGTGAAGTCCCTTGCCGACTCGAGAGCTGCTTTGAGCCGTAGCTAGTTGTGTGAAGGCCGCGAAAGACGACGGTGACCCATCAGTCGTACACGACACGAGCTTGGAGAGAGAGCGCTGGTAGTGATGTAGCAGAGGTACATGCTGGCGCTGAGGGGGTGTATTGTCTCGGATTGCCACCGGATACGTGACATCGGAGGGTGTTGGGCCAAGACCGAGTAGCTCTGACAAAGATTGGAAGGGGTCTTGAGACCCAGGAGCGTTCAAGCAGTTGGCGGCCCAAGCTTGTAGCAGAGACTGTTACACTGATAAGCTTCTGACATCGAGGCAGGACACACCTCATCAAGATCCAGATTTTGCAAGAGGTCATCGCCTTGTGACGGGCCGACGGCTTGACTGACAGGTCCCAGAGGCTGCAAAGTCGGCTGTCCAGAAAGATTAGGAATATGCGGGTCCGATAGAGCGGTGAAGCTTGCATCTAGACCGATGTTACTTGGGACTAAGCTGTCAGTATGTGACCCCGTCTCCGACAGTGAACACATCCAGAGTGAAGACTCAACATTCACCGCCGATCCGAAAGTACCGTTGAGATTGGCGACCGAGCCGCCCCACACAGACCCCGGATCCTCACTGTAGTGATGAGAACCTGCTGCAGAAGGCACGGACATCGCACTTGGGGAACGAGTGGTGGAAGTTGAGTTTCTCTTGGGGCTGCGCCGTATACTAGACGACAAATCAGGCCAACAGCATTCCTTGTGTGGTCAGCTTCACGCTTGTGATGAAATCATTGCATATACTCACCTTCTTCAATCTGAGACATGCTCCACACTCCGGCTTCACCATGTCGCATGCTTTGCGCCGCTGCCTGCATGTCAAACATCCTGCACGAGTGCGAGTCACTTTTCTCCTTTTTCTGGTGACCCTGCCGGGAAGTGTGCCGATTTCGTTTGGAGGCTGAGAGCCTGAGCCACTCATTGAGACGGATAGGTAAGGAGCCAGGTAGTGTTGTTTCGTACGTCCAGACAGCAAACTGACGAGGGTTAAACGTACGGCGCAAGATACGGATAGAACGACACAATACACTATGCGATTCACGGACGAAGTTGGGCGTCTCCGCTTAATCTGGTAAACCAAGATTCCATCCCGCGCTGCGGAGCTGGCTACTTTATGCTCTTCTTTCATGCCCTTCTTGAGCTTTTCTAGAGAAGGGCATACATTCACTGAAATTAGGCTTCTAAGGATCACAACGTGTTTCCCGTTATTTGGTGGAGAGCTACGGGCCTATGCCTGAGCCCTGATTGGAGGGTCTCTTGTTTAGCATATGTCAGAGACCCACCGTCTCTGTGCCATTGCTTTGCTGGGAGCGCTAGCGAGCTGATGGGTTCCTTCTCAATATGAGTTGACTACAATGTTCATTCTTCCTTCTTTGGTCCTGAGCTCGATTGTTGACGTCGCTTGTTAGACGGTTGACTTTGCCAAGCAAGAAAATCTCGGCACATTGCTCGATACCACTACACTTGAGGATACTCAACCAATCGTCGGTCTTTGTCAGGATTTTATAACGGATCCGAATGTTGTCGGTCATTGCCGCACCTCGGTCATAAAGTTTGTTGAATTTAGTCAACCTTCCGCTTGTTGGACATTGACCACTCGTTGGTTGGCGTAGTCCCCTGACAGCGGAATACCTATCTGCCACTGAACCTTACCGCCAGTGTAAGCTGTGCCTTCTTGCTTCACTGTACTGCAGTGTGCGAACCAAGTAGTGCTTCACTAGCTATCATGAGTTTCACCCAGTATACACGGCACAATGATCAACAACAGGTAGAAAGCGGTACAAAACTTGCGAACCCAACCGTCTCAGGGCCTCTGGCTTATTCCTCAATGTGACCACTGTACCCGAACCGGCATACCCACCAACTTCCAGCATCACCAGTCAGTGCAGTGACAATGAACATGACTGACAGATTTGATTACTTACATCCCGTCCTGCCGCTTGACCCTATTCCGTCCTTTCTCGTACCTACTCATTTCATGATTCTGAATACTACGGGTCCTCCAAACTGCTGAGGCTGGATGATAGTGGCTATACGCCTGTCCCGGGGCAGATATTGTGGCTTCCTGGCATGTATCCCAACAAACGATGATCATTATCATCTTGACGGCGGTATATAGACGGCGGTATATATACCACAGCAGTCGCCCTCTTCTGAAGCAAACAAAAACGCGTTGTTGGCCGAGTGGTTAAGGCGCTGCATTCAAGATTTAATCTTAGCTGTTCCAGCTTCGCAGTGGATATTCCGCGAGAGTTCGAATCTCTCATGACGCAATTTTCTTTTGGTTCCCCTGTTCTTCTTTTTCCATAGTATGCAACGTTGCATAGGACTTTTTTGTGACAAGCCAAAGCGCATGCATCCTGCATCTCCTTGCAGCTTGTTCAGAAGACACACAGTAACAGGGGATCCATTCTCGTAATCATCT
>Ga0308160_10006178_pt1 | contig 12267 bp, 21 predicted proteins | sample PhyFR1_FD_201036 | JGI IMG/M metagenome (GOLD analysis project Ga0308160, IMG submission 201036) | Phyllosphere microbial communities from UC Gill Tract Community Farm, Albany, California, United States - DLSLF.R1 | ecosystem: Host-associated > Plants > Phyllosphere > Unclassified | place: USA... | reverse complement strand
AACGCTCCGGTGTCCCTTACATCCCACGGGATGATGTCGCTGGAGATCACACCAAGCAAGACGAGGAGGATGACGAAGACGAAGACGAGGGGGATGTGGATGCGGATGATTATAATGGAGAACCAGGTGGAGGGCGAGGGAGCAGAGGGGTACAGGATTTGGACGAGTTTGAGGACGATGGGATGATTGTGGGGGATGATGAGGATGAGGAAGGGGATGAGCGTCCTCGTGCAGATGATTGGAAGCACCCGAGTGCGGGAAGACGAAGGGCGGATGATGATGGGATGAGGGGAGAGTTGTCGGATGACGACGAGGATGACTTGGATTAGAGTCTGTCTTGGACTGAGCATGTCGGTGGGATTTGCGGGCGGTTCGATTGGAGTTTGAGCTCAAGAGACAAGTTGTTGTACTTCTACTTTCCATATGCGCCGGGGAAATCAACAATAGAGCGCTGTATATATTTACGTTGGAGTTTATGATCATGTCCCTTATACCTGTGTCAACCCAAGCGATCGTTCTCGTCCCGCTCGATGGGGCATTTTCACACGTTTGTCGGGACGGACGTGGTTCCAAGCTGATCACTCAGCGATATCGAGCTCGCTGGTGTGGTCATCGTCTAAAATCACGAAATGGGGAAACAGCGGAACTGATGAAAGGGGACTCAGGCAGTTGTCCATCCGGTCAGCAATGACGGATGCCACCATTATGGAGACAGTCCAATGTACATGAACGGTTGTTGTGATCAGGAATACCCTCCCATGCCGGTCCAGGTTTGTGCTTGTCGTTGTGGATCGATTTTGAAAGAGGTTCGTAGGTCTATATTGTTGTAGCAATCGACTATGTGCATCTGTATATCCCGTACATCGTGACATCGAGACAACCAAAAGAAAGTGTACAGAGGAAGGTAATACAAGGCGCAACACTCGAACACCCGTACACTGGAGCGCCAGCTTTGCTGATTATGCGAAATGACTGTCGTGGTGTGTAGAAATGTTAGCAATTGGTTTTTTCTGAGAACTGATCGGACCGGCCGCTCACATTCCCTCGACATTGAAACATGATAGCAGTCTAGTCGATCAAGGACCATCATTGATCAGCCTCACGCCCGCAAATGTCACCGCATTCAGAGGCTTACTTTAAAAGATCATCCACGTCCATCTTGGCAGCTCGTTCCTCTGCAAAACCCGACTCTTGAAGAATGGTCTCGATTTTGGCCTTGAAATCGAGGCCGTCTTCGATGATCTGTAAGACGACGTAGGGATCAGAGCCGGGTATCAGAACCGTCGGATCCATGATATTACTGTTGCCCGCCACGCCCGTCACCAAGACTCACCTTGCCCGTCTCGGCACACCAAGTCTTGAAATTGCCCTCCAACAACTCCTTGACTCCCTTTGCCTGGAAACACGCCCTGACCGTCTTGTTCCTCCTACTAAAGATCACTCGGTTCAACCCATCAAACTCTTCGAACCTGACCTTGGGTGGCGGGTCCCTCGGGGACATTCTCACGACCGAGGACTCGACCAGAGGAGGTGGTCGGAAATTGCCTTTGCCGACTTTCATGACGTGTTCTACGGTTGCGAACAGTTGAACGTTGGCGCTCAGACGACACCAGAGTGGCGTCGAGGGGGTCGCACAGAGACGTAGGGCGAATTCTCGTTGAAACATGAGGACGGCGGTTCGGATGATGGGACGGTGGGAGAGGAGTTTGAACACGAGAGGGGAGGAGATCTGGGAAAGATGAATGCGGGCGGATCGGCTCATGACTCTTTCATCTTCATCACTGGGATTCGACTCACCTGGTATGGGGTGTTACTAATGCAGACATCAAAGTATGGCAGATCCGCCTTGACGAAATCCCCAATGATCAACTCTAGCTTTCTCTGCTCTGGTCTAGAAGATTCATCAATCAGTATCAAACGTGGTTCTATCACCAGTGTACATTACCTATACTCACTTTCCCAACACACGCTTCTGTACTTCGGCTGCCATTCGAGGGTCCATCTCGACGGCAACGACTTTCCGACAAGCTTCAAGGATCCTCACGGTCAAATTACCAGTTCCGGGACCAACTTCCAGTACAATATCGGTAGGTTTCAAGCTGGCCTATGAGAGTCAACAATTTGATGCAGGTTAGCTGAGGGGTTCAGTCAATTGCTAGGAACGATGCGATACGCACCTTGTCGACAATACTGAGAGAGCATTTGTGGATTGATATCAGCTTCGAATGCCATCCCGCCTCTCAACGGCATCACCTCACTCACCCCTGAGCCACAAGCGGGTTCGTCAAGATATGTTGTCCGAATTTGGCAGTATCGAACAAATGGTTCTTTCCACCTCCGCTCCCTGAAGCCTCAGCGTTATCGCCCCCAGCCTTGCCATGGTTCTTGTTTGTCGGTCGACTGCTAGCACTCGTCGGAGCGCTGATGACGTTTCGTGAGAGTCGTTGGGATACTGCTTTGGGCATGGTTACAAGTTTAGACTAGCGTTTGCTGTAGAGAACCGTGATTCGATGCTGAAACCAAGCCGTCTCGCCGGGAAAATCACCTGAATTGACAACTTCTTAGCCAAAAGAAAGATGCTGCTCAACGATCAATTCAATCCAAAATTTGCTTCCGACAATCGCCAGTTGCCGTAATTCATAAACTTCCCCGAGCAAGCGCGTCGCCGGAAGCAATACGCGCTTCTTATGGCATTGAGAGCGGGGAATGCCGGTGAGCCGGTTATCGTTCTGTGTGTCGTCATTATTGCGATGGCCTCGCTCAGTAATGATATAGTTGAGCTTCAGTAACAACAGTGTTCGTTACCACGGTCCTGAGAATCACAGACAAGCAACGCAGCTTATCCAACCCCCACAGAAAGATATCAAACCTCACCATGTCGCAAAAACTTGGACCTGAAGATCTGGTCAACGAGTCCTTGGACGAGGAGATGGAGCGTAAAGGAACCTCTCCCATCCCAGACTGGCTGAATGTGAAGAAACAAGTGCGTTCTAGCTCGAGTGCGCCGGGGAATTGAGAAGCGTCGTGACTGACAGGAACTTGCCATGCCCCGTTTACCTTTGCAGCTCACGTTCTATGCGTCCTACCACTCGAACCCGGTCAACATAGCCATCCACATGGTCTGCATCCCCATGATCCTCTGGTGAGCACCATCTCATACTTCCAGCGTCGTCTTCCGTGAGCAGGCCTAAGTATATCTTATTGTTGAACTCTACAGGTCTTTCCTCCTCGTGCTCGCACACTTTCCTCTCACCTCCGCTGCACCGACCAAGATCGCTCCATACCTGAGCTTCCAGAACAACGCCGCACTATGGTATAACACCGCCTACGTGCTCTACTACTTTGCCCTTGAGCCTTTCGCCGCTGTGAGTACACAATCCGAGCCTCCTCAAAGCCTACACTTGCTCATCCTACCCTTGAATACTCACGTCAACCAGGCCACCTACCTTCCCTGGGCCATCCTCTCTCAACTCACCGTCACCTACTTCGCTTCCGACCCTTACTCTACTCGAAACCTCCCTGGTCCTCTTAACGGTATGGGGAGTATGAAGATGGCCGGTTTGATCCAGTTGTTCAGTTGGTTGTCCCAGTTTGTCGGACACGGGGCTGCAGAGGGTCGAGCGCCAGCGTTGTTGGATAACCTATTGCAGGGTGAGTTGGGATGCTGGGTTCATTTACTGGTCTTGGGATCTAGCTGATAGTTGGGGATGGGTTCCGTAGCGGTCGTCTTGGCTCCCTTCTTCTCCCACCTCGAAGTCCTCTTCCTTGCTTTCAACTGTAAGCTATGCTTCGGCTCGATTCCCTTGAATCTGCGACAGGTATTGATCATCGTCTCAACATTTATACAGACAACCCCAAGTTGCAGGCTCAGATCGCCCAGGGTGTAAAAGAGGACAAGACGAGGAGGCTCAAGGAAAAGTCGAAAAAGGTCCAATGAAGATAATTAGGTGTACCTCTCCTGCCTTGCTCTCTCTCTCGCGAGTGGACTGCTTGGCTTAAATACCGACAGCGCAGGATAAGGAGGATATTCTTGCTCTGTAGCTTTGCTGAATGAGGAAACTGTAATCTATACTACTAGTCTACACAAATCTTGAAACCATAACAGATTATCGTTCTCCACCAGTTTGGCGTACTGAAAGATCCTGGTGACGTGTGTTGCGTGCGCGTCGCCTTTTGAGGGACCCCTTCGAACGCTTACGACTTGGGCTATGGGTGGTGGGCTTTCGTGCACTGATGAATGGGTTAGATGGATGAAGTAGCAGCATTTGATCGAATCACGGTCTTGCTTTTGCTATAGGCATTTAACGATTAGCTATTTAGACTAGAATTTGTTCCACCACCGAGATAACAACTGGACTCTACTCAAAATGGCTGACGGAATCAACACGGTCAACATCGAGCGACTGAAGAAGGGAGAGGTCAACCTGGGTGTAAGCCGATCGGATCTTTCATTCTGTTATTCAGCTTGAGACTGATAGCAGGGCTCAATCGAATCTGAAATCCATAATAGACCTCCATTATGGCGGTTGCATTCGAGGGCGGTGTGGTGATCGGTGCCGATAGTCGAACAACCACCGGATCCTACATCGTGAGTATCAGCCTCTTCAGTGCCTTTCCCTTCGGCCGGTGGGCCTTCAAGCTATTGCTCATTTTCGGTGTTTCCTTTGCTATACCCTTCCCTCGTTCCACTGTTTTGGTGCTGTCTCTCCGTCGCAATGACGTGTATCCCTTTCACAGGCAAACCGAGTGACGGACAAGTTGACTCATATCCATGACCGAGTCTACTGTTGTCGAAGTGGAAGTGCTGCCGATACTCAGGTAAGCAACGGTTTCCGACGAGGTATAGATCCCTCAGGCTCATATCCTTGTCTTCGTTCCATCTTCCAGGCCATTGCCGATATGGTACATTACCACTCTCAAATGTATGCTACCGCACACGGCGAACGACCCCCAGTCCACACTGTCGCCTCGCTCTTCCAAACCGTCTGTTACGAGAACAAGGATCAATTGAGCGCCGGAATCATCGTTGCCGGGTGGGATGAACACGAGGGTGGTCAGGTCTACAACGTGCCGCTCGGTGGAGGGATTTTCCGACAACCTTGGAGTATTGGAGGTGAGTGTTCTGAGGCGGAATGGGAGATGGTTCAACAAATACATGGCGGGTGTTGACGTGTTGAATTGCGGTGTTTTAGGTTCGGGATCCACCTATGTCTACGGATACTGTGATGCTACGTACAAGGAGAAGATGAACGAGGAGGAGACCGTTACCTTTGTCAAGAACAGTGAGTGCGAGATCGAGGACCTGTTGCTCAACTTGAGAACCAATGATATTGACGTGACGCACTCTTGCTCGCTCAACAGCTTTGTCTCTTGCCATGAGCCGAGATGGATCATCAGGTGGATGTGTCCGTATGTGTGTAATCAAGAAGGAAGGAGTGCGAAGGATCTTTATTCCGGGCAACGAGTTGCCTCGGTGAGTTTGACTGGCAAGGTTTCATTCAATCCCTGTAACAACTTTTGATCGAGATACTTTGCTCCGTCTTTACTCAGTTTCTGGGAAGGTGCCGAGATTCTGAGCACGCAGTACAACACGGCCGGTAAGGCCTTGTTGAGTGTGCCCGAGACGGCTGGCGAGAGCGCGATGGTACACTGAACGGAGAGTTTCACTTACTCGCGACGATCAGACCCTGTTATACGAGTCCCTTGAATGCTTGGTGTATGCCCTTCTTATGACATGAATGTGCTTGTGGTATCGAATCGTTTTCCTTTGACTTGGTTCAGTGGTTGGCAGTCCAAGTTTATAATCGCGTACCGCGGGTTTTTTGTCTTTCGGTACGCGACAAGCTCGTTCACGAGGGATGATCGCAACCATGTACAACTAGCTACTAGTCGATTCACTAGGTATGTCATACCCATAGCGATACCAATTCACATCGCATTCCTTACCTCTCACCATCAACAACATACGAAGTACTGTTAGCTATTTGAACGATTGGGTTAGACTTTTTCTTGCTACGATCCCTCACGAAAGATAGTCACGTTGATCGGTTCATCTCGGGTCTTGCTTGATGCGTTCCACTTTAACGAAAAACAGATTACGCACCGTCAGATAACACCACAAACGACTACAACCAGATCTCTTGGAATACGGAGAGCAATTCATATCCAACAAGGAAAGGTTCCGAGGCATGAGTTACGGGCAACAACCCAGAGGGCCACCCGGGAGAGACTTTGGGCCGAGGCGCGGAGAGTACGATTATGGACGAGAACCTGATGGTATGTTCGAACGTTAGCGTGGGTCCTTGTGATTCAGTGGCACTGAGCGAAGGACGACCCTCCGTAGATCGCCTGAATCGCCGGCGCTCTCCTGTGTACGACGACTATCCTGTTGGAGGTGTACCTCCGATTGATCGACGACCGTCTCCTCCTCCTTCCTTTTACCGAGGCCGCTCTCCCCCTCCATACGGCAACAGACCAAGATCTCGTTCGCCCATGCGATTTGCAAGGTCTCGATCTCCGATGCGCCGATACCGTTCGCCGTCGCCATTCAGGAACGGAGGTCCACGATACCCTCCACCTGGTCCCGATGGGCCACTGCCACCATTGAACGACATGCCCCTTGGCGGACCTCCTTACGCCGACGCATACCCTCCTCCTCGAGGAATGTCTCCTTCGCGACCCTTCCATCCTGCTGGGTCTCGATTTTCTCCGCCTCCTCGCCCATACGACCGAGGCCCGCCTCCATTCGATGATCGTTTCGACTACCGAGCTAGAAGTCCTGATAGAGATAGAGATTTCGGAAGGCGACCCTTTCGCAGCCAATCTCCTCCGCCTTTTCGAGGAGAACCGCCATACCGCGGGAGGAGCAGGGAGAGAGACGTACATGACTATGACAGGAACATGCAAGGGTGGCCGCCTAGTCCACCTCGAAGGGAGATGACTCCGGAAGGACCCGAAGGTCGATTGTTACCCAATCCAAATGACAGCGAAAGGCTGCTGCCGTTTTCCGCTTGGACGAGGTGGTTTTGGCAAGTTCAACCAGAGATCGTGAGTCTAAGCTGGCCACAGAGTTCGCTTGGGAGAATATCGCTCAGAAGATCAGCGTGTCACAGGCAAAAGAAGAAGATACGAACCACCCTGGCGCTAAAGTCGAAGATCAGCCTGTGGTTGGGCTACCATTCCACTACAACAAGTACAAAGAGAGTTTCAAGGCTCGTCAGGTGAGTCAGGAAGTAACAAAGACAGGTCGACGAACGTTTTCCTGAGACGGGATCCCCCATTCCCTATAGTTGTGGACGCTCTACCTCGTTCACAAGGATCAAGGCTGGTTCAAAGACCGTTACTCGAATGAGCGAACCTTTGCCAATATGCGAATCGATAATGTGAAGCGGGGCAAGGCGGACACGGTGCGCAATTACATTGTGACCCTGAATGAGGGACAGTGGGATGAGATCAACTACGAAGCTTCGAGTGAGTTTTCGAATGCGGTGTATCCGACAACCTTGCGAGAGCTTCGATCATTGATATTCGGGATCTCCACAGAGGCCTGTGAGAACAAGACTTTGCCTAACGGAATGGCTGTCTGTGGCCCAGGGAAGCCTCAGGTGTCAGACCCGGACGTGATTGAGATCGAACAGCCTCCCAAGCAACTATTTATCAAGACTGTGCATAGCAATCACAGCAGGTCCGCGTTGGAAGAGGTCAGTCGTAAACGACATGCTGAGTTTAGGCGATCGTTGACCCGGAGATTCGCGTTGCAGGCTTTCCGACGAGTCAGCGGATATCAATATTTGGCTCTCAGTGATCCCTCTCCGAAGAAACAATATACGCGAGTCGGTTGGATCCAGTTCAAGCCGACCGCAAACATGGATTCCGCACACGGCGCATTGGATAAAGTCAAGGTGAGTACGGACTGGGCAAGCAAGGGCAGAATGCTTCCACTCATTGCATAAACATTTTCACGACAGGTCGGCGGATTCCAACTCAACATGGTCAAGAATTCGGAACCTTTCATCGGACGAGCACGGTTCACGCCCTCATTGTCTTGCACCGTGGAACGCATGCAGCACGATGCACAGCAGGCCAAAGCCATGGCCATCAAGCTGGAGAGTGACCTGTTCGTGGCTCCAATCCAGGACGCAGATGAGGACATGGACAACAAGATGGAAGGCATGGTCAAGGACAACGCGAATGAGTTGGAAGAAGGCGCTAGTGGACATGTCACGGCCCGTATCGAGCATCTTTGGGAGCAAAAAGGCCTGAATAAAGCGGAAGCAGAGCTTTCGATCGGAGAAGCGACGGAAAAGGTCAGGATTGAGCTTGATCACTGGTTGTCCTACCTCCGTAATGCTTTGCACACGTAAGTTACAGGGTTCGCTTGCAAGGGATAAGGCTGTAGTTGACCAAGAGTCCCACTTCCAGTTGCTACTACTGCGTCGCCCCGACCGACTACGCTGAAGAATTGTACCGCAAATGCATTCGTCACCTTCGAAGTCCGATCGCCGAAGAAAAGTCCGAAACCCAAGACGAAGGCAAGGACGTCGTCATGGCTGACGCGGATAACGCTCGTGGATGGGGACGCAATGCCCCCAAGCGCAAGGCTCACGACCGTAGCAGTAAAGCTGATGTGTGGGCGGAGAAGCGTTGGTCTGACAATGTCGATCATAAAATCAAGTTGGTGATTCTGCCTCGAGACAAGATCGAATTGGAAGATTACGGCGCCAAGCAAAAGGAGGAGTGAGTGGGCGAGTGAAAACGTGACTGGTGCGAGGTGTACTGATCCATCGCTCGTCTTCCTACAGCTACCCTCCTTACAAACGCATCATCCAGACGCACATTAGTGTGGATGACCCCAAAAAGAGCCGATGCACCATCTGCAGCAAGCCATTCAAGGCAGCAGAGTTTGTCGCTCGACATATCGTCTCCCGACACCCAGAGATTGCCAACGACTTGCCCGACTTTATCGAATTCGAGGAACGGGTCAACAAGGACTATCCCATGTTCAACAATTTTGCTCTCGACCCGCAACATCTTCCTCCGACCTCCAACTACCCAGCCTCGATTGATGAACGACTTCCTCGAATGCTTCCTGAACATCTCCCTACGAGTCGAGAACCGACCCGACGATCCGATCATCATCACCGCGGCGATGATCATGGACGAAGTCGCCCGCTACATGCTCGACTTGGCGGCTTCGCTGGCGGAGGGCCTGATGGCGATTCTCGTCAAGCTCCCAGGGTCAAGGAAGATCCCCGTGCGAAGAGGGGCAAGATTTCGTACGTCGATTTGGACCCAAAGGCGGCCCCGGAACCGGTCGTAGAGACAGGTGGGCTACCATGGTAGAAAGGGAGATTGACAAGTTGGTGAACAAGATGTGCGAAGAGATTCTTTGCGAGAGCCGTAATGTATATATTATAACGTATACACCGAGCCTATGCCATGCATGGATGTCTTGTCAGAGCCGAGCCTAGTACTAGATACAGTGGATGGACGGCGTTCCTAGAACAGTAAGGAAGCGGCTACATCGACTGTGAGCGGAGTGACAGGTTGGCATTAGCATTGATCTAGGGGGAGCTATCAGCCTCTCTCGTTCTGCCACTTGCCATTGCCTCCAGCTGCATCGAGTGTGGACACAGCCTGCTCCCTCGAGACCCCAAGGTTCATGATCTAGCGAAGGCAATGTCAAATTAGCGAGGTGCAGCTAGGCCAGGTCGCATTCAAGCTGGACAAACGACTCACAGCCTCGATACTGCTTTCTGGGTATTGAGAGCCCGGACCCGATGCAGCGGTTGAAGATGGTGCTGGTGTGGATGTCGAGGCACTCGCACCAACAACACCACCGCCAAGCTTCTGACCCGCACCGGAAAAGGTAGACCCGGCAGCCGGGACTTTGGGAGCGAGCGGTAAATTGCCCGTCGCACTAGCCTGATCGATCTCCTCGGCCAATTCTTCTACCTGTCTTGCCTTGTTGGGCAGCTCGTGTTCGGCGAGGAAACGCACCTCTCGTCCTTGGATTCGGAGCACGTTCTTTTCCAAGTCGATACAGGCTTGGTGTCGTTTCAGCATGTCCAGTCCGAACAATAGGTCGACGTCTCGGCCCTGAGTGTGGTGGGCAGCGGTTAGTCCTCGACACGACGGTCGTGGTAGCGTACTCGGAATTCTCACCTCCAACACGCTAAACGAAACCGGCAGATGCAAGTCGCCCAGACGGATCTGAGCCGAGTGAATTCGACCCAAGATCTTGGCCGTTCCTACACCCCGTGCCATTCCTGAGAATCTGGTGTCTAGTAGTCGCATCAGACTGACAAGGGGTCACAAAGGGTCGTCCATCAGCGGAGGTGTTTACGATCTTGAGGATATCCGACTTACCCGCATTGTTCCGCACATTCCGGGCTGTACGAGGGGGATGAAGTCAGACAACGTCAACACAACGTAGTCCTTGCGGTGGCTCACGAGATGATGGTGCTCTGAGCACCGCTATCCACGAACGCTTTGACCTTGTGACCGTTCACTTCGACGTCGATGTCTGGGATAGAAGACCGGCCGGGGATGAGCGACAAGCGCGAGATCGAGATTGCCTTCACTCTGACCACTCACACAGCATGTGAACGTTTCCAAAGCTTTCTGGCTATGAAACGCCACCTTGACACATTCAGCGGATTCCCCGCCAGCGACCTTGAGCTCACTCACCGAGTACTCCATCGCATGCTCCATGTTCTCGATAACAGCTTCCTGTCTGATCATCTCCTCGATCTTGCGTTGAGCTTCCACGTTGTAAGGATCGGAATTGAGAATCTGGCCATTCCAACATGAAGTATCAGCCGGAGTTCGATAAGCATCACATGGAAAGGAGAACCCGCGCACCTCGATCTGACGTTGTTTCTCTCTCTCCCTGCTACCACCAGCAAGAGTCTGTTGAGTCAACCTAGCGAATTGTTCTGGGTCGGATTCGATTGTGCGAGCCATTTCAGGGTTTTCCTGAGAGGTCATTCGAGGTGTGTCAATATGGTTAGTGCGACACGATTCTCCGGTAGAGTGACGGCACTGCGTACCCTTCTCATCTGCTCCATCATTTGAGGGTTGCCGAGGAGCATCAATCGCCAACGTTCCATGTCGCTCGCTGTGTTGGTCGAACCAGAAGCTTGGGAAGGTGCAGTCGAAGCCGATGGCTGGGCCTTTGCGCTGTGAAGATGGCTCGACGTTAGCATAGCTCGTTTCGAATGATACGACCCTCAACTCACCTCGTCATTTGAACCATCTCTTCTCTGCCAGTGAGGCCATAACTTGAGAGATCCTTTTTGGGGTCAGTCAGCTGTTGACCGTTGAAGAACAACTTGATCTGCTCGGAAGTCTCGCCCGACTTTAGGGGTACAAGGGGTAAGATCAGCTACATCGTCTCGTATAGGCACTTTGAAGTAGCCCTACCTCTGCACTGATCAAGGCGACCAGATCTTCGAGATGCATCGAGGCGTCTACTTCGAGGTAGTAGGATTGATCGCCGTCATTTGCGAATACAGTGAGTTGCATGGTTGCAGGAGAGATCGGTTGGCGAGAGACGCTATGAGTGTGGTTTGAGAAGAGGTGCTGTGCCGCTAACAAAGAGATATCAGGAAGATACGAGCCGATGAACGAGCTGATCAAAGACAATCGACTACACATACCAACCTTGTCTTCATTGATCTTGTGAATGCGCTCGCTCGAGGATCGCGAATGTGCTAGGACGATCGATGAAAGCCCGCGAATGATGACTAATCAAAAGTCATCGCGCGCGGATGCGGATGCGGCGCGCTTAAACCTCCGTATGTTCATGTTACATGTTGCATGTTACGATCGCTCAAAATGGTCGCAAAAAGACGCTGCAAAGTCGAAGACAAGCCAGCAGGGCAAAAAGAATGATAACTGTGAGATTCGAACTCACGCCCCGGAGGACTGCGGTTTTAATCCATCGAATTCGAATGAACCTTAACACAGCGGATTAGACCACTTTCCTAAGTTACCGTTGATGTTTTGTCCAGTTAATTTCAAAAAAGAAGTTACGCCCTGAGAGAACTGCGCCGAGTTCAAAATCCGAACATCAAAACAGCTGATCAGGCAACTCTCCTGAGTTACGGTTGATGTTCCATCCCACGCTGCTTTATGCATCCTGGGTCGCATGGTGGCCAGGCGTTGAAGTGGTACAACCCGAATCTCATGGTCTCCCTCGGCACATGACTGATTGAGGCTTCGCGCACCCTGCTCCATGCGCTTGAATACCTCGGTGGCATTCCT
>Ga0308160_10006177_pt1 | contig 12271 bp, 10 predicted proteins | sample PhyFR1_FD_201036 | JGI IMG/M metagenome (GOLD analysis project Ga0308160, IMG submission 201036) | Phyllosphere microbial communities from UC Gill Tract Community Farm, Albany, California, United States - DLSLF.R1 | ecosystem: Host-associated > Plants > Phyllosphere > Unclassified | place: USA... | reverse complement strand
GATTCCGCTGGCGCTGTTCTCGCTGGGCGCGGTGGCCTGGGGCATTCCGCAAGACCCGGTGCGCCTGGAGCGCTTCAAACAGGTCGACTGGATGGGGCTGGTGACGGGCTTCATCGGCCTGGTCATGCTCGGCATCGGCCTGACCCAGGGCGAGCGCCTCGACTGGTTCAACAGCCCACTCGTGTGCTGGCTGTTCGGCGCCGGCGGCGGGCTGCTGGCCGTGTTCCTGCTGTGCGAATGGTTCCACCCCATGCCCTTCATTAAGCTGCAGCTGCTGCACCGCCGTAACTTGGGCCTGGGCTTCGCCATCTTCGTCGGCCTACTGGTGGTGCTGCTCTCCGGTTCGCTGCTGCCGGCGAACTACCTCGGCCACGCCTGGCATTTCCGCACGCCGCAACTGGCCGTCATCGGCCTGGAAGTCGGCCTGCCGCAGTTCGTGCTCGGCCCCGCCGTGTCCTGGCTGCTGTACAAGAAGTGGGTCGATGCACGCCATGTGTTTGCCGCCGGCCTGGTGCTGATCGCGCTGTCCTGTTTCGCCGGTGCGCGCGTCACGCCCAACTGGATGGCCGACCAGTTCGTATTGGCCCAGGCCTTGCAGGCCTTCGGCCAGCCGATGGCTGTGATTGCGCTGCTCTTTCTCGCCACCAGCGTGGTGCAGCCGATGGAAGGACCGCAGGTCTCGGGCATCGTGAACGCCCTGCGCGTGCTGGGCACCCTGATCGGCAGTGCGCTGGTTGGGCGCCTGCTGGCCGTGCGCGAAGCGATGCACGCCAACGTACTGCTGGATGGCGCCGCGAATGCGCGCCGCCTGGCCGGCGCGCTGGACCCGGCACAACTGGGCGAAGTGGCACAGCGTGTCTCGCACCAGGCCTTCGTGCTGGCGATCGGCGACAGCTACCTCGTGCTCGGGGTGCTGGCGCTGGCGCTGGTGCCCTTCGTGCTCATGCTCCAGTACATCGCAGCGCCGCAACTGCCGGCCAAATAACATTCAATAACACCGCATCATCAAGGATCAGCATGTCGCTTCCCAACACCGCAAAAATCACCGTCGCCGTACTGCTCGCCGCAGTCCTCGCCGGCAGCGCCTATTCCTATAGCCATGGCGAAGGCCACGGCGCGCGCCAGAGCACCGACGACGCCTACGTCACCGCCGACTTCACCCTGGTCGCGCCGAAAGTGGCCGGCAACGTGCTCGAGGTCCTGGTCGAAGACCACCAGGCCGTCAAGAAGGGCCAGCTGCTGGCCCGGATCGACGACCGCGACTACGCCGTCGCCATCGACATGGCCAAGGCCGACCTGGCCCAGGCCGAAGCGGACCTGTCGCGCCTGCGCGCCACCGTCGCCCAGCAGGGCAGCGCCATCGAGCGCGCCGGTGCCGCCGTGGCGGCCGACGAGGCGACCCTGAAATTCGCGCGCGCCAACGAGGCGCGCTACCGCGACTTGTCCTCGGACGGTTCGGCCACGCTGCAGGACCGCCAGCAGGCCGAGTCCCAGGCCCAGGCCGCGGCGGCCCAGCACAAGGCCGATAGCGCCGCACTGACGGGCGCGCGCCAGCAGACCGCCATCCTGCGCGCCCAGGTGGAGCAGGGCGAGGCCCAGGTGGCGCGCAGCAAGGCAGCCCTGGAAGCGGCCGAACTGCACCTGTCGTACACAAAGATTGTCGCCCCGATCGACGGCGTGGTCGGCCAGCGCAGCGTGCGCGTAGGCGCCTATGCCCAGGTCGGCGCGGCCATGCTGGCCATCGTGCCGCTGCAGTCGGCCTATGTGGAAGCGAACTTCCGCGAGACCCAGCTGGCGCGCATGCGCGTCGGCCAGCGCGTCGACATTGCGGTGGACATGCTGCCCGGGACCACGCTGCACGGCCACGTGGCCAGCCTGGCGCCGGCCAGCAGTGTTTCCTTTTCTCCGATTGCACCGGATAATGCGACCGGCAATTTCACGAAAGTGGTGCAGCGCCTGCCGGTGAAGATCGTCATCGATCCGGGCCAGGACGCCGCGCGCCTGCTGAAGGTCGGCATGTCGGTGACCCCGACCGTGGCGCTGGAAGGCTGACCCGCTACCCATTCGACAAACCGAGGACCATGAAGCCAACCGACGCCATCACGCAAGCCGCAGCATCGAGTCGTCCGGCGCGCCTGACGCGCGAGCAGAGCCGCGCCCAGACCCGCGAGCGCCTGCTGGCCTCGGCCGCCGTCGTGTTCGCGCGCGAAGGCTATGCCGGCGCCTCGGTCGACCGCATTGCCGAGGAAGCCGGTTATTCGAAGGGCGCGCTGTACTCCAACTTCGCCTCCAAGGACGAACTCTTCTTCGAGCTGTTCGACTACTACGCCGGCGGCCAGGCCGATGAACTGTGCCGGCGCCTGGATGCGGTCAACGGGGCAGAGGAAGCCATCGCCACCGTCTGCACCTGGGCCAACGGCCTGCAGCACGAGCCCGACCTGCGCATGCTGGTGCTCGACCTGACGCGCCTGGCGCGCAACGATGCGGCCCTGTCCGAGCGCCATACGCGCCTGTTCGACGAGCAGTGGAAAGCAGTCGGCTCGCGCCTGGCCAAGATCTTCCCGGACGGCCGCTCGCCGGTGGCGCCGCTGGTGCTGGGCGCGCTGGTGATGGAACTCACCTACGGCAATGCGATGCAGCTGCATGCCGAGCTGCGGGCCGGCGACTTGATCGGCCTGGCCCTGCGCGCCTTGCGCGATGCCCGCCGCGCTTGACACCTGACCTCGCTGGAATACCAATGCTGCTGAAAACCGCCTTGCTGTTCGTCGCCACCGCGCTCGCCGAAATCGTCGGCTGCTTTTTACCTTACCTGTGGCTGCGCAAGGGCGGGTCCATCCTGCTGCTGGTACCGGCTGCGGCCAGCCTGGCGCTGTTCGTCTGGCTGCTGACCCTCCACCCGGCCGCGAGCGGACGTGTGTATGCGGCCTATGGCGGCGTGTACGTGGCCACGGCCCTGGTGTGGCTGCGCTTCGTCGACGGCATCGAGCTGTCGGCGCTGGACTGGGCAGGGGCGGCGATTGCCCTGTGCGGGATGGCGATCATCGTCTCGGGCTGGTCGCGCCAGTAAACCTCTGCCAGCATCGTTCCGACGGCGGCCTTGTGCCGCCGTTTTCTTTGGACGCAAAAAATTTGATCGAGACGTCTTCTATTGATACTGAATTCTCATTATAATTAATGCCAGCCGCTACCGGCCTACCAGAATTCACTGTCATCCGATAAGGAACCGCCCCATGCACGTCTTCGCCTGCAAACGCACGCCGCTCACGCTGTCCATCATGCTGGCCTTCAGCGCCGCCGCCGCGCATGCCCAAACCGCGCCTGCCGCCAACGCATCCTCGCGCCTGAACGGCGATCCGGACAGCATCCCGACCGTGGTGATCTCGGCCAGCGCACTGGGCCTGGTCGGCGACGACATGGTGACGCCGGTGACCTCGCTCGGCGGCGGCGAACTGGTACGGGCACGCGAGTCGACGCTGGGCGAAGCCCTGGCCGGCCAGCCCGGCATCACCTCCAGCCACTTCGGCGCCGGCGCCAGCCGCCCGGTGATCCGCGGCATGGACGGCCCGCGCGTGAAGATCCTGTCCGACGGCGCCGAAATCCAGGATGCCTCGACCATCAGCCCCGACCACGCCGTGGCGTTCGAGCCGGTGCTGGCCGAGCGCATCGAAGTGCTGCGCGGCCCCTCGGCGCTGGCCTATGGCGGCGGTGCGGTGGGCGGCGTGGTGAATATCCTCGACCGCAAGATCCCGACCGCGATGCCCGACAAGCCGCTCGAAGGCAGCGTGGAACTGCGCGCCAATTCGGTGGCGCGCGAAAAGACCAGCGCCTTTGAATTCACCGGCGGTTCGGGCAATCTGGCCGTCCATGCCGAAGGCGTGCTGCGCGACGCCGACGCCTACAAGGTCGGCAGCGGCTGGGAAGGCGGCGGCCGCGTGCCGGGCAGCTACAAGGAAACCGAGACGGGCAGTGTCGGTTTGTCGTGGATCGGCGAACGCGGTTTCATCGGCGCGGCGTATACCAAGGAGCGCAGCGAATACGGCATCCCGGGCCACAACCACGCATTCGGTTCCTGCCACCCGCATGGCGACCACCTGCATTGCGGCGGCCATGGCGAGGAGGAAGAAGAAGGCCATGATCACGAACATGAGCATGAGCACGAACACGGTGCGGACGATGTGCCGGTGGTAAAACTCGACAGCGACCGCTGGGACATCCGCGGCGAATACCGCGAGCCGCTGGCCGGCTTCAGCAAGCTGCGCGTGCGTGCCTCGATCACCGACTACCGCCACGACGAACTCGAAGACGGCATCATCGCCACCAGCTTCACCAACAAGGCGCACGATGGCCGCCTCGAACTCGAACACAAGCCGCTGGCCGGTTGGCGCGGCGTGATCGGCCTGCAGACCGGCAAGCGCGATTTCGCCGCATCGGGCGAGGAAGCCTACGTGCCCTCGACCGTCACGAAGAAGCACGCCGTGTTCCTGACCGAGGAATACAAGCTGGGCGACTGGCGCTTCGAAGCGGCTGCGCGCCACGAATGGCAAGACATCGACGTCGATTCCGAGACCCAGCGCGATACCAGCGCCCGCGGCACTTCGGTCGCGGCCGGCGCGGTCTGGAAGTTCAGCCCCGAGTATTCGCTGCGCGCCTCGGTCTCGCGCAGCCACCGCCTGCCGACCGCGGAAGAGCTGTACGCCGACGGCGCCCACCTGGCCACCAGCACCTGGGAACTCGGCAACGAGAATTTGAGCAAGGAGACCTCGAACAACGTCGACCTCACGCTGCGCAAGTATGCCGGCGCGACCACCTTCTCGCTGAGCGCTTTCCACAACCGCGTGAACAATTATATTTACGCGAACACGCTCGACAACCATGAAGGTTTCCAGCTGATCGAATACGCCCAGCGCGACGCCACGTTTACCGGCCTGGAAGGCGAAGTGCGGCGCAAGCTGAGCGCCAACCTGAACGCCAGCCTGTTCGGTGACATGGTCCGCGCCCGCTTCGAGGACGGCGCCAACCGCAACCTGCCGCGCATCGCACCCTACCGCGTCGGCGCCAAGCTCGACGCCAACTGGCAGGCCTGGCACGGCCTGGTCGAATTCGTGCACGTCGGCAGCCAGGACGACGTGGCCCAGTTCGAAACGCCGACCGGCGGCTACAACATGCTGAACCTCGGCACACACTACACCACGCGCATCGGCGGCGTGCCGGCCCAGTTCTACGCGCGCATCAACAACGCCACGAACGAGCTGGCCTTCAGCCACACCTCGTTCATCAAGAACGCGGCGCCGCTGGCCGGCCGCAACCTGACGGCGGGACTGCGCCTGATCTTTTAATGTGAGATAGGGGAGCGGGCCGCTGCCCGCTTCGCCCGGCGCGTCCGTGACAAGGCGCGCCGGGCATCGTTTTTTGGAGCGCGAATGAAGAAACTGATCAAGCTGGGCGACTACGCCGGCATCGCCGCCTCGGCCCTGTGCCTGGTCCATTGCGTGGCCGGGCCGCTGCTGGTGCTGGCCTTTCCGGTGCTGGGGCTGGGCGGGCAGCACCACGCCTTCCACGACCTGCTGCTGGCGGCGGTGACGGTGCCGGTGCTGCTGGCTTTATTGCCGGGCTACCTGGCGCACCGCGACCCCTTGGTGCTGCCGGTGGGCTTGCTGGGACTGGCGTGCTTTTTGGCGGCGGTGTTCTTTGCCGGGCCGAGGTACGGGCAGGGGGCGGAGACGGCGCTGGCGATCCTCAGCAGCGTGCTGCTGGTGTCGGCGCACTTGCGCAATCATCGGGGTTGCAAGCGGTGTGTTGCGGCTGGCGGTGACGGCAAGGCTGTGCACTGATTGCTGAACGCGTGGACGGCACAGCCGTCCACCCTACAGGCAGTGCATCGGTAGGGTGGACGGGTTCCCCGTCCACGCGTTCAATAGACAGCTGCCCAACGACTCAGCGGCAAGCGCTGCACAACCCATACAAGGTCAACTCGTGCGATTCCAGCACGAAGCCTTCGGGCGTCAGCTTCTTCATGTCCCCCGGGCAGGCATGCACCTCATACACCTTGTCGCAGGCGCGGCAATGAAAATGGTGGTGGTGTTCGTGCCCGGCGATCTCGTAGCGGTCGCCGCCGCCCGGCAGCGACACGGCGGCGATGTCGCCCGCTTCCAGCATCGCCTTGATATTGCGGTAGATGGTGGCCATGCCGATGCCCGGCACGGCGCCTTGCGCCTGTTCCAGCAGTTCCTGCGGTGACAGCGGGCGGCCGGCGGCGGCCATCACTTCCTGGATGGCCTTGCGCTGACGCGTATTTCGTTCCATGTAATCGATCCTTCAACGGCCGGGGCGGCACGGGCAATCCGGTATTATCGCGCGATTCGGCCCGGATTGCTCCGGTCCCGGCAGCTTATTCCTTCGCCGCCGGCAGCGGCGTCCAGCCCATGTCCTTGAAAAACTGCTGGGCCAGGCGATGGTAGCCGGCCACGGTGAAGTGGATCAGGTCCTTGGCCATCAGCGCCGGCGACTGGCGCTCCCACTCATACGCCTTGCCCTGGCCGCCCATCGCGTCCTGCATGCTCCAGGCGCTGCAGCCCGCGGCCTGCGCCACCTCGGCCTGCACACGGCCGATGTCGGCATGGATGCGCGAATATTGCAGCAAATCGATCTGCGCGCCTTTTGCCTTGCGTTGTCTCGCTGCGGCCGCACGCGATTTTTTGTCCTTGGCGCGGATGTTGGCGGAGCGCGGCACCAGCACGCCGCGGTCGCCCGGCGCCACCAGCACGCAGGCGGCCGACGGGAACAATGCCTTCATGTTGGCCACCGAATCGACCAGGGTCTTGCGGTAGGCCGCCAGGTCGAAGGGCTTGACGTTGCCTTCGTTGGTGCCGAACTCCATGATCACCAATTGGTACTGGTCGCGGGTGAACCAGCTCGCCAGGTAGTCCTGGTTCGTGACCTTCCAGCCCGCCACCGTGGCGCCGGGGTAGCCGAAGACGTCCATGCCGAACGGCGCCGGCCCCTGCGGCAGCAGTTCCAGGCCATGGAAGCGCAGGCGCCCGTCGAGCAGGCGCAGCTTGACCTGGGAGATCGGCATGTCCGCCATCAGCTCCAGCGCAGCGGGGCCGGCCGGCCCGGCCAGCGCGACTTCCTGCTCGGCGCCGCCGTCGACGCTGATGCCGACCACCAGCGGCGCTTCCTGCTGCTGGTAGAGGAGGCGCACGCGCTCGTAGCCGGGCGATTGCGCCGTCTTGCGCAGGTCCCAGGCCAGGGTGGCACCGGGCTGGTCGGCGAACATGTTGCTCAGGCCGGGGCCGGGCGCGGCCGCGCTCTCGCCGCCCACGTAGTTCGGCTCGTACTTCCACTGCGACGACACGCAGGAACGCAGCAGCGGCAGGCGCACGCCGGCGCGGCCCATGTTGGCCGCGATAATGGTGCTGGTCACGCTGTCGGGCGCCTTCAGCTGGCGCAGCAGCTCCTCGGTGAAGAAGTTCGCGGCCAGGTGGCTGTCGCCCCAGATGCCGATGCGGTAGGGGCCGGGACCGGGACGCCTGGCCGGCACCGAGGGATGGGCCACCACGGGCCCCGACGACATGGTCACGTCGGCGTTCGGCGACAGGCGCTGCACCGTTTCCAGGGTCGGCACTTCGAGCGGATCGGGGTTCTGCGCCGCGGGCCGCCGCGCGATTGGCGCCGCCTTTTCGCATTCCAGCGCCTGGACTTCAGGCCGGGCCTGGACCAGCAACTGGCGGATGGCGGGGGAGCCCGGCTGGGCCGCGGCCAGGGACGGCAGCGCAGCGGCCGCGTACAACATCAGGAACAAGGATCTGCGCATGGTCTCTCCAAACTCGTCATCACGCCGCCGCAGCGGCAACATATCAACTATCGATCAACTATCGATCGGCACCTGCCTGCCGGCCGCCACCCCGTTCAGGCGGCGCTGCTCGGCGCGCACCTTGTCGATGTAGGCGCCGCTGGAGGCGCCGCCGCCGAAGTAGAAGCGCAGGGCTTCGTCTTCCGAGCCGCCCTTGAGCTTCATGCAGTCGCGCAGGATCTCGGCGCCGACCTTCAGGCTGACGATAGGATCGATGAAGCTCGACTTGCCGCCGAACTTTTCGTAGCGCTTGGCGTGAATCGCCGGCATCACCTGCATCAGGCCCTGCGCCCCGGCTTCGCTCTGGATGTAGGGGTGGAAGTTCGATTCGATCGCCATCACCGCGATGATCAGGTTGGGCGACATCTTATAGGTCTTCGAAAGCTTGTCGGCCTCGACGATCAGGATTTCCAGCATCCCCGGCGACACCCGGTATTTTGAACCCAGCCATTGCGCCATCGCAGCCTGGGACTTGCTGGCCTTGACCGGTTTATGCACCGTTTCCGCAGCGGCGGTGGCGCCGGGCGGGGCGCTCGCGGGCGGTGTGGGCGCGGGTGCCGGTGTGGGTGCCGGGACCGGTGCCGGAACGGCCGGAGCGGCCGGCGCAGCAGGGGCCGGCGCAGCTGCGGCGGCGGCCGCAGGCGTCCCGCCGGCTTGCGCCTCGGCCTGCACCTCGGCCTGCACCTCGGCCTCGCGGCCCAGCCATCGGCCGAGCTGTTCGGGGTAGATCCAGGCATACAGGACGATGGCCACGGCCACGACGCCAAGCACCCGCACCAGGGTTAACACACTACGTAAAGCCTTCATGGGTCTCCTTTTCCGGGCCATCGACAGGCCTGCACGGGGGCAGGGCGGATGGCCCTCAATCGACTGGCGGCGCCTCCGCCGGAGGGGGAGAGGCATGCGCCGCATGGTTCTCCGCGCGGCGATCGGGCTGATCCGCCGTGCGGTTTTCCACCTTGTCGCCGGCCTCGTGGGCGGCGGGTGGTTCGGTGGCAGGAGCGGGATGCGCGGCCGGCGCCTCCTTGTGCGGGGGCGCTGCCGGGTTCCGCGCCGCTGCCTCGGGCGCCGGCTTGCTGGTGGCCGGCGCCGGATCGGGGACGGGTTCTTTTCGAACCGGTTCCTTGCTTTTAGCCAACATTGTATCCTGTTCGCCCGACGGCATGATAACTGTTCCGCCGGTGGCCTCCTTGATTTGCGCCGTCAGCGCCCGGATGCCCTTCATCGTCAGGTGGGTGTTGTCCTTGCCGAAAAAGGCCGGGCGGGTGGCCGACAGGGCGTTCCAGTCGATCACGCGCACGTTCGGAAAGTCCGCCGGCATGCGGTTGATGATCTCGTTGTTCGGCTTCATCCACGGCTTGGGCACGTGTACGTTCACCAGCAGCACGCGCTCGCGGTCCGCCAGCGCGCCCAGCAGCGCGCGGTACTGGCTTTCGGTGATGTAGCCGTTGGTGCCGAGGTGGACCAGCACCGTCTGCGCCTTGCCGCCGGCCGCGCGCCAGGCCTGGACCACCTTCAGCCCCTGGCTGGCCTGGCGCCCGACCGCCGCGTCGATGCGGATGCCGGGGATGACTTTTTCCAGGTGCGCCTGGGCGCCTTTCAGGACCGAGTCGCCAATGGCGAACAAATCGTCGCCGCCGCTGATCTTGTCGTTCGAGGCCAGTTCCTCGTCGCTGATGGCGGGACCGGTGTCGGCAGCCGGAACGCCCGGCGTCTCGGCTGCCACCGGCGCCTGCACCGGGCTCTCCTGGCTGGCCGGGCCGGCCGCCACCATGGGCGCCGGGCGGATGCCGTACAGCGCGGTGGCCACGAACAGGGCTGCCACCGCACCGGTATAGCTGGCCACCAGCGTCTTCATCCGGCCCGGGCCGAGGCCGCTGGTGTTCAGTTTTTTCATCGGCGCTTCGGTGCAGCGGTACAGCGCCTCGGCCAGCAGGCCGACCGCCAGCAGTCCGGCCGCCAGCACCGCCGGCTCCTCGAAGTCGGTCCAGCCATGCAGGCGCATCCAGGAAAACACCAGCCAGTGCACGAGGTACAGCGAATACGAACGCACGCCCAGCCACTGGATCACGCGGGTGCGCAGCAGCCAGGACAGGGCGAAGGCGCGGTCGCCCATGACGGTGTAGGCCACCACGCAGGTCAGCGCCGGCACCAGCAAAAAGGCGCCCTGGTAGGTGGCCGGGTCGTCGTTGTTCAGGGTCTGCATCAGCCAGCCCAGCGCCGCCAGCGCCGCCAGGGCCGCGCTGCGCCAGAACCATCGGGCAAGGCCCTTGCGCGCGGCCGCGCTCCACGGATTCCAGAAGCCGGCCAGCGCGGCGCCCGCGAACAGGCCCATGGCATGGGTGTCCGAGCCGAGATACAGCCGGTTGCGGAAGGCGCTGTCGATGTCGGGCTGGTAGAGCCAGGCCATCCAGGCGGTGCTGGCCAGGGCCAGCAGCAGGGCCAGCACGCCGGTCGCGCGTTCGCCGAAGCGCTTCAGGGCCAGCCAGGCCAGCAGCGGCCAGACGAAATAAAACTGTTCCTCGACCGCCAGCGACCACAGGTGCTTGAGCACGAGCGGCGTGGTGTCGAAATAGGACTGCTCGTGCCAGATCTGCCACCAGTTCGAGGCATAGGCCAGGGCCGCCGGCACGTCGCTGCGGAACTGGTCGAAGGCGCCCTGGGCGGTGGGCACGGCGGCCGCGGCCAGCACGATCAGGCCCACCACCGGCGGCAGCAGGCGCTTCAGGCGCCGGAAATAAAAGGTCGAGAAGCGGAAATCGCCTTTTTCGCGGAATTCATCCATCAGCTTGGCGGTGATGATGAAGCCGGAAATCATGAAGAAGACGTCGACGCCGAAGAAGCCGGCGCTGAGCAGGCCGGAGACTTCGCAGTGGAACAGGATCACGGCGGCGACGGCCAGTGCGCGCAGGCCGTCGAGCTCGGCAAAACGTGGTTCACCAGGGTGTGTCTTGGAGTGAGACATGAAGGGGTTGGATGGTCAGTGTTTGTCGGTCAGCATGGCCTGGCCGAACATCCGGCCGCTCAGCTGATAACCTTTTGCTGTCAGGTGGGTCAGGTCTTTCTGCATCTGCGGCGGCTGCATGCCGGCCCAGCGCGCGGCGGCGCCCGGCCCACCCATGGCAGCCTGCCAGTCCCAGAAGCCGCAGCCTTGTTCCTGGCCAACTTGTTTCTGGGCGGCAGCGATCTGGGCATGCACGTTCGCAAACTTCAGCGCCGCCGGCCCCGCTGCGCCGGGCACGCCGCGGTCCGGCGGCCCGACCAGGATGCAGCGCGCCTGCGGATACACCTTGCGCATGCGTCCCAGGTTGCTGCGCAGGTAGGCCAGGTAGTCGCTGCGCGAGAAGCGCGGGCTGGCGCCTTCGTTGGTGCCGTACTGGACCAGCACCAGGTTATAGTCGCCGGGCGTGGCCGGAACCAGGCGCTCGTCGACGTAGGCCCAGGCGCGCAACATGCCGCCCGGGACGCTGAAGGTGTCGAGGACCGTGCCGGGCGCCTGCGCGTACACGGGCGCGAAGCCGTGCACGGTCAGCTGCCCCGTCACCAGGCGGATGCGGATCGCCGCCATCGGCGCCGCCGGCACGATCTGCAGGCGGGTGGCGCTGCTCCTGCTGAGCGAGATGAAGCGTTCTTCGCCGCCGTCGACCGCGATCGCCAGCATCAGCGAGCCGTCGGGGCGCGCCTTTTCGAACGCGATGTCGAGCGCCTTGACGCGCGCGCCCGGCCCTGGCGAGCGCAGGTCGAGCAGGATGCTGTCGCCCGGCGTGCTTGATTTCATGCCGAGCAGGCCCTTGCCGTACCACGAAGGATTGCGCGCTTCCTTGTGGGCGTAGCCGGTCTGCCAGCCGGCGCTGGCGCAGGCGGCTTTCACGGGCAGGCGCAGGCCCGGCACCTGGATGCCGGCCTGGATGAAGGAAGGCTGCACGCCGGCGCGCGCGACGCCGGCGGCGTCGAGGGCGGCGTCGATGAAGTCGCGCGAGGACGTCAGGCTGTCGCCCCAGAGGGCGATGCGCAGCGGTGCGGCCGATGTGCGCTCGGGCGGCGCGCCGATGCGCCACTCGAAGCTGGCGCCCGGACGCAGCACCGGGCGCAGCGCGGCGCTGTTCCAGCCGCAGTCGGGTGCGGCCAGCACCGGCTGGGCCGCCAGCGCCGCCAGCAGGCCCAGCGCCGCACGGCAAAGCGATTGTGTCGGGAATGACTGCATGTCGTGTCGGTAAGTCAAAAACCAGGATCTCGTTACGCCAACAGGCCACGCGCCCTGGAATGGGCGGCGTGGCCTGTTCATGATGCTAGTTTAATGACTCAGTGCATCTTTTTTGTTGTCTATTACAAATATTTTCAGTCAGCGATGGCGACCGGCGCGGCGCTGGCGCTGGTTGGCAGCGGCACCGACTTGATCGTGCTGGCCATCTTCTGCAG
>Ga0308160_10006174_pt1 | contig 12273 bp, 10 predicted proteins | sample PhyFR1_FD_201036 | JGI IMG/M metagenome (GOLD analysis project Ga0308160, IMG submission 201036) | Phyllosphere microbial communities from UC Gill Tract Community Farm, Albany, California, United States - DLSLF.R1 | ecosystem: Host-associated > Plants > Phyllosphere > Unclassified | place: USA... | reverse complement strand
GACCGCCTGCTAGTTAGGTGGTCCTAATTAGCTCAGGACCCGAAAATGGCACACAGCCGCCCGCGAATACGGGGCGCGACGTGGGACTACTACGGCCATCGTAGTCGAAAACGCCGTGGCCATCATGGATGGTGCCGTCAGGAACGGGGCGTCAGCAGCGCCACCGTCTCCAAGTGGTGCGTGTGCGGGTAGATGTCGAAGGCCCGCAGGAGGGCGAGCTCCCAGCCCGCGTCCCGGAAGTAGGACACGTCACGGGCGAACGACGCCGGATCGCAGGATACGTAGGCAATGGCCCGCGGGTGCGCGTCCGCCAGTTGCCGTACAACAGCCTTGCCGGCACCGGCGCGGGGCGGGTCCAGGATTAGGGCGTCGAAATTCCGCGGTTTCTGGCGGAGGACACGCTCCACCCGGCCCTGGACAATTTCCACCTGCGGGGCAGCGTGCAGGTTCTTGCGCGCATCCCTGCTGGTTCCCGGTGCGCCCTCAACGGAGAGGACCGAGCCGGTCTCCCCGACGGCGTCGGCCAGCACCGCGGTGAACAGTCCGGCGCCGGCGTAAAGGTCCGCAACCACGGCACCGCGGTGCAGGAACCCGCCACCATGCAGGAAATCTGTGACAGCCCCCACAAGTGTCCCGGGCGCGTCGCGGTGGATCTGCCAGAACCCGGCGCCGGTGACCCGGTAGTCGTGTCCGGCCGCGGATTCCTGTACCCACGAACGGCCGCGCAACCGGGTCACCTCCCCCGAGAGGGGGTCGAGCCCGGCTGCCGACACGTCATCCGGCAGGGCCGCTGCAACGGCTGCCAGGCGTTTGGGTTTCGTTCCCTCCGCCGGGGCCAGCAGCACCAGCGGGCGGGAACCGTTGGCCGGGGCCGCGACTTCGACCCGTTCGATGCCCTGCAGGTCGATGTTCCACAGCTGCAGGGCATTGATGGCGTCCGTGGCGAGCGGCATCTCCCGAACCGGGAGGACCTGCGTGGAGCGGTGCGCGTGCATGCCCAGCTTCCCCGAGGGTGTCACCGAGAAGCTGGCCCGCGTGCGCCACCCAAGGCCCGTCCCGCCGTCGGCCGCTTCCCCCACGGCCTCCACGGCGCCGCTCCAGCCGGCCGGAGGCTGTCCCGCCCCGCCCAACCGCCTGAGCTGTTCGTCCAGCACCTCGGCCTTCAGCCGGAGCTGCCTGTCAAGGCTGATGTGGCCGAACTCCGCACCGCCCACCGGAGGATGCCCGTGCGCCCAAGCCCGGGTGGAATCGGCTGCATGCCAAAAGTGGTTTACACGGTCGGGTGACGCGTCCACTACGTCCACGACGTCGGCGCGCCAGAACTTCGCGTTGTCTCCTGCGTCGGTGAGGCGCACCCGGACCTTTTCCCCGGGGATGCCGTGGCGGACGAAGATGACGCGTCCTTCGTGGCGGGCTACGCAGTGGCCGCCGTGGGCGACGGGTCCGACCTCGACGACGAGTTCCTCCCCGGCGTGCGGATCTGTTGTGGCGCCGGCGGCGGCGGTGGAAGTTCTGGGGGTCATTGCACGTCCTGGAGGTTCTTGGCTTCTTCGGATGATTTGAGCTGCCATGGCACGCTGGCCACCATGACTCCGGGTTCGAAGTGCAGCCTGGTCTTGATGCGCAGGGCCGTCTGGTTGTGGACCAGCTGCTCCCACCACTTGCCCACCACGTATTCGGGGATGTAGACCACCACCAGGTCGCGCGGTGAGTCGAGGCGCATCTGTTTGATGTATTCCATGATGGGCGTGACGGTTTCGCGGTAAGGGCTCGCCAGCACCGTCAGGGGAACGGGGATGTCCAGTTTCTCCCAGTCGTTGACGGTGTGCGCGGTTTCGGCGGCGTCGATGTCGACGGTGATGGCATCCAGCCGGGACGGGCGCGACGCGCGGGCGTAGGCCAGGGCGCGGAGCACCGGCTTGCGCACGTGGGACACCAGGAGGACGGCGTGGACGCGGGTGGGCAGCGCGCGGGGCGAAGAGTCCTCGTCCACGGCCAGTTCCTTGGCCACGTTGTCGTAGTGGGCCCGGATGCTCCACATGATGAGGAACAGGATGAACATGGCGAGCAGCGCAATCCAGGCTCCCTGTTCGAACTTGGTGATGAGCACGATCACGAGGACCAGCGCTGTCATGCCGAAGCCGATGGTGTTGATGGTGCGGGACTTCACCATCCTGCGCCGCACGGCCTTGTCCTTGGCAAGCTTCAGCTCCCGGCCCCAGTGCCGGATCATGCCGAGCTGGCTGGCCGTGAAGGAAATGAAGACGCCAACGATGTAGAGCTGGATGAGCTTGGTGACATCGGCGTTGAACGCGATGATCAGCACCAGGGCACCGGCAGCCAGGGCCAGGACACCGTTGCTGAAGGCCAACCGGTCACCCCTGGTGCGGAGCTGGCGCGGCAGGTACCCGTCCTGGGCGAGGATGGAACCCAAAACCGGAAACCCGTTGAACGCGGTGTTGGAGGCGAACACCAGGATGACGCCGGTGGCGGCCACCACAATGTAGAACGGAATCGAGCCCGGGCCGAAAATCGTCTGGGCAATCTGGCTGATGGCCGGGTTCTGGATGTAGTCCTCGGGCAGCGGACTGCCGTTGAGAAGGAACTCCCTGGCCGGGTCCAGGACAATGTGGACCTTGGTTGCCTGCGCCAGGAACATGATCCCGGCCAGCATCGACGCGCCGATAACGCCGAGCAGAAGCAGCGTGGTGGCGGCATTCTTGCTCTTGGGCGGACGGAAATTCGGCACGCCATTGCTGATCGCCTCGACGCCGGTGAGGGCCGCCGCCCCCGAGGAGAAGGCCCGCAGCAGGAGGAAGGCGCCGGCAAGTCCCACAAGGCCCTCGTCGAAGCCTGCCGCAGGGACGATCGTGAAGGCGGCGGAGGGGGCCTCGCCCAACTGCCCGGTGGCCACTTGGTAGACGCCCACCGCCGTCATGCCAAAGATGGAGGCCATGAAGATATACGTGGGGACGGCGAAGACGCTGCCGGCTTCCTTGATGCCGCGCAGGTTGACCAGGGCCAGGATGATCACACCGATGGTGGCGATGGCGGCCTGCTGGCCGTGGAGCGAGGGCACCGCCGTCGTCAAATACGCCGCCGCCGAGGACATGGACACCGCCACGGTGAGGACATAGTCCACCAGGAGTGCTGAGGCGACAGTGAGCCCGGCGTACTTGCCCAGGTTCTCATTGGCGATCTCGTAATCGCCACCACCGGACGGGTAGGCGTGGACATTTTGCCGGTAGGACGCCACCACGGTCAGCAGGACCACCATGACGGCCAGGCCAACCCACGGGGAAAAGGCCACGGCACTGACACCGGCAAGGGCCAGGGTGAGCAGGATTTCGTCCGGCGCGTACGCGACGGAGGACAGTGCATCAGACGCGAAGATCGGAAGGGCGATCTTCTTCGGAAGCAGGGTATGGGCCATCCTGTCATTCCGGAACGGCCTGCCCACCAGAACGCGCTTAACCGCGTTGAATATTGTCAGCACTCCACAAAGCTAGTCTGATTCCCGGATGATGTCATGACGGCAGCCGGGCGGCAGGAAGCAGGGGCGCTGCCGGTAGAGTTCTAGCTGCAGAAGCTGGACCGGAATACAGAGGAGATACGGTGGCGCATTTCGTGATCATGGGATGTGGCCGGGTGGGGGCGACACTGGCGCACACGCTCGAAGATGCCGGGCACTCAGTGGCCATCATCGACCAGGACGACCGCGCGTTCCGCCGGCTCCGGCAGGGGTTCACCGGGCGGAAGGTCACCGGCGTCGGCTTCGACCGGGAAACGCTCAAACAGGCCGGCGTGGCAGAGGCCTACGCCTTCGCAGCTGTATCAAGCGGCGACAACTCGAACATCCTGGCCACCCGGGTGGCCCGCGAGACCTTCCATGTACCGCATGTGGTGGCGAGGATCTACGATCCCGGCCGCGCCGAGATCTATCAGCGCCTGGGCATCCCTACGGTAGCGGCGGTCCGCTGGAGCGCCGACCAGGTGCTCCGCCGGATCCTTCCGGAGCAGCATCTTGCCGGCGACTACCGCGAACCCTCCGGACGCCTGGTGCTGGCGGAGCTGGACCTGGACGCCGGGTGGGTGGGCCACAGGATCAGCAGCATCGAGAAGGCTGCCGGCGTTCGCGTGGCGTTCCTCACCCGTTTCGGAGAAGGGCTGTTGCCGGATGCCGGCACGGCCTACCAGGACGGCGACACCGTGCACGCCATGCTCCAGGTGGACCGCACCTCCCAGGTCGCCCAGGTCCTGGCCAAAGCCCCCGCTAAGGAGTTGCAGTGAAAGTCGTGATCGTTGGCGCGGGCAGCGTCGGATCGTCCATTGCCAGGGAATTGCTGTCCCACAAGCACGAGATCCTCCTGATCGACCTTAAGCCCGAGGTCATCGGCCGCAGCGGCCTTCGGGGCGCGCATTGGATGGTGGGTGACGCCTGCGAGCTGAGCACACTCCAAGGGGCGAAGGTTGAGGAAGCCGACGTGGTGGTGTCCGCCACGGGCGATGACAAGGTCAACCTTGTGGTCTCGTTGCTGGCCAAAACCGAGTTCGGCGTAGGCCGTACGGTGGGCCGCGTCAACAACCCCAAGAACGACTGGATGTTCAACGACTCCTGGGGCGTGGACGTTGCTGTCAACACCCCGCAGCTGATGACTGCACTGGTGGAAGAGGCCGTGGAAATCGGTGACCTGGTCCGGCTCCTGACCCTCCAGACGGGCGTTGCCTCGCTGGTGGAGTTCACGGTTCCGCACGACTCGCATGTCATCGGGAGCACCGTGGGCGACATCGAGTGGCCCGATGATTCCACCCTGGTGGCAATCCTGCGGGACCATGCGCCCATCACGCCCAGCCGGGATGACGTCATCGACGGCGGCGACGAACTGTTCTTCGTGACCACCATCGCAGCGGAGGACGAGTTGCGTGCCCTCCTCTCCCCCGATGCTGCCGAATCAGTGGCGCAGCCGGAGGAAGGCGGAACACCCGGCGGTCAGGTGCCGTCAGGGGCAAATACAGCATCTGCCGGCGGGGATCACGGCGGCGCCGTGAGTGGCGGTGCGGAGAACGCCGATGCTGCCCCCGGGAACGGTGACGCCGCACCGGCTGATGCTGGGCGTCCCGGTACGGCGCAGGATTCCCGGCAGGCCCGGCAGTCGTCCCTGGAGGACGACGGGTTCGACGGGTAGCCGGACCGGCGCCTGTGGCGTGGCCCGGCCGGCCACCGGTGGCCGGCCTGGGCTGTGGCGGGGGAACCCCGGCGAGCCTAGCCCTTCGGCGCCGTTTCGCTGCCTGCTGCATCCGCGGCGGCAGCGGGACGGGTGACCAGCCAGGCTATCCAGACGCCCAGGATGTACAGCGGGGCGCCCATGATCAGGCGCGTGGTCGCCAGGGCTGCGAGTCCCTCCGGTCCCATCAGGTACAGCGGGACCTGCACCAGGAGCCGCAGTGCCAGGACGCCGACAATGATCCAGGTGCCCAGCTGGTAGGCACGCACACGGGCCGGTTCCTTGCGCCAGTCCAGCCCTTCGTTGCGGATAAAGCCGAACAGCAGCCCCGCAACCGGCCATTTCACGAAGATCGAGATCACCATCGCAATGATGTATGCCCCGTTGGTGAAGAACCCTGGCAGGTAGAAATCCTCGGCCTTGCCCGTGGTGTTGGCAAGCCACGCGGAAATCCCGACGCCGACTACGCCGGCGAGGGCCTGGGTCAGCGGCCGCCGCTGCACCAGCCGCACCACAGTGAACACCGCCGCGGACGCCAGCGCCGCCACCAGAGAGGGGGTGAGGTCCTGGGTCACCGTGAAGGCAATGAGGAAGACCAGCCCGGGCAGGATGCTCTCGGCGATGCCCTGGACCCCGCCTGCGCTCTTCAGGACGTCGACGCGCCCGTCGTGGGTCCTGTGCAGCCCCGCTTTGGCCGCGTAGTCGGCGGCCATGCCTGCCATTGGCGAGGACTCCCCGCCGTTCCGTGGGCCGTTGTCCCGGGTGTCACCGGCCTGGAAGTTGCTGGTTTGGTCCCTGGTGGACGGTGACTGACCGTCCTGCCCGCCGTTAGCTGCGGAGTTGCCGGTGGTGTCCGGGTGGGCCGCGCCGGGAGACGGGTCTGGCTGGTGCGCGGTCATTCGTTCTCCTGATGGGAAAGTATCTCGTAGCGCGGGTTGAAAATGGTGGGCATCCCCTCGCTCCTGGACAGCATGCCTTCGAGCTTGAGTTCGGTCCCGGCTTCAATGCCGGGAACCCGGCGCCGGCCCAGCCACACCACCCGCAGGCGCGCCCTCGCGGCGCCGGCCCGGACGGACCCTGGACGGAGCGCACCGGAGTCGGAGACGATCGCGCTGAAGGCTGCTGTCCGGTCAGCGGGAACGTAGGTGACGGATTCGATGCGGCCCTGGCACAGGACGCGCCCCTTGTCCGGCAGTTGGTCCAAGGGAACAGGAGCCCTGCCATGCGACGCCGGCGATCCCCCACCCATGGCTTCAGCCAATCTGGGTGATTTCGGGGCCGCGTTCCGGCTCCGAGAGGTTCGGAGCGCCCGGAGGCGGTGTGGTGGTGGCATCCTTGGGGAGACGCAACTGGAGAAGGTCGCGTGGTGGCATGGGACTGTCACCCCGGACCACCACCACCTTCCGGAACAGTGCTTCGAGCGGTTCGGCCGCGTCACGTTCAAGCGCGGCAGGTCCGCCGAGCACGCCACGAAGGAACCAGCGGGGGCCGTCGACGCCGATGAAGCGCGCCACGCGGAATCCCTGGCTGCCGTCGGGAAGACCAGCAGGAAGCTTTGCCACGAGTTCTGTTCCGAAGGGGCCTTCGATGTCCTCCACCTGGCCGCCCTGCGCACCCACCGACTGGCCAATCTGGCTGCGGATCTCTTCCCAGAGCTCTTCGGTCTTGGGCGCGGCAAAGGCCTGCAGCTGCAGGCTGGACCCGTTGAGGTCCAGGGTGACTGCCACCACCCGCTGGGTGGCTTCCTCAACCTCGAGGCGGAGCTGGAGGCCCTCGCTTGGGGTGATCAGCAGGGCGCCGAGATCCACATAACCGTCGCGGCTGCTGATTTCAGACTCATCCAAGGGGCCATTGGCTCGCTGGTCGGCTGCCTCCGCTTCGCCGTCTGCGGGCGCATCGTCAGCGAGCAACCCGTCCGGTGCGTCCGGTTGCTCCGTCTTGGCTTTCCTGCCGAACCCAAAGGCCATGAGGATGTTTCTCCTTTAATGTGAATGTTCCGGTCCGGCCCTGGGAGGTACCGTCGCCGTACTGCGTTGGCCGTGGCACCAGCTGCCACGGGCCGAATCAGGCTCCGGGCAGATTGAACCCGCCGGTGGAGCCGAAGCCCCCGGTGCCGCGCACGGAGCCGCTCAATTCCGTGACTGGAACGAACTGTGCATGCTCGACGCGTTGGATGACCATCTGGGCAATTCTATCGCCGCGCCGCAGCTCGATGGCCTGGCTCACATCAGTGTTCAGGAGCGTGACCGAAATCTCGCCGCGGTAGCCGGCGTCGACCGTTCCCGGGGCGTTGACGATGGTGAGGCCGTGCTTGGTGGCGAGGCCGGAACGGGGGTGGATCAGGGCCACGAATCCCTCGGGAAGGGCGATGGCTACGCCCGTTGGAACGAGCCTGCGCTCACCGGGCTGCAGGGTAACGTCCTGCCGCGCGCGGAGGTCCGCGCCGGCGTCGCCGGGATGGGCGTAGGAGGGCGCTTCCAGTTCCGGATCCAGCATCTTCAGCTGGACCTGCAGGGTGGGAGCGGAGGCCGGAAGTTCCGGCGCTTCATCGAAAACGGTGCTTGCTGCGGCGGGTTGATCAGTCACAGTCACTCACTCTAACCCGCGCCTCAGGATCAGACCTAGGGTGGGCCCCTGAAGGGCGAAGGCCCATGGCCGGGGAGAACGGCACGTGCGGTTTGCACGCCAAGATGAAATAGCCCGGCAAAGGTGGAAAGCTTGGCCTATGCCCGAAACAAGCTCCCCAGCCCCCACGCCCAGCCCGTCTACAGGGTCTTCGGCCACTTATAGGGAGAAGCTTTGGCCCAACGTGTGGATCTGGATCATTGCGGCTGGAATCTCGGCGGCAGGGATCCTGGTGTTCGCGCCGATCAGCACCTTTGCCGGCATCACTGCGGCAGTGGTCCTTTTCGCCATCATGGCGGTGCTCCTGATCCTGTCGACACCGACCCTCCTGGTCACCCCGGAAACCTTCACCGTCGGCCGCGCCACCATCGAACGCAAGTTCGTCGGCGCCGTCGAACACTTCAGCGGCGGGGAAGCAACGGCGGAGCGGGGCACCAGGCTCAACGGCCTGGCCTACCTTTGCATCCGAGGGTGGATCGACCCCGTAGTCAAGGTCGAGATCACCGATCCTGCCGACAAGACGCCCTATTGGCTGACCTCGACGCGGCACCCGGAAGAACTCGCGGCGGCCCTCAGCCGCAACTGATAAGTCGGTCACGCCCGTGCCGGCCAGGGAACGGAACGGTTAGCAACGCAGGGACCTTCGCTCTCGGATAGAAACGCGGTGGCATCGCCGGAAACGCCGGAATATCGCGGCGCGCCCTGCCCCTTGAGGCAATTAACGCCCACCGGGTGGCAGAGTTTCGATTGATAGTGATGCCAGGGTGGAGGATTTGTATGCAGGATCTACGGCTTGTAGGCGTGCACGACGACGGGACTCACCTCCTGTTGAGCGGGGCCGGCGGCGAGATGTTCCGGCTGCCGATCGATGAAGCGCTCCGAACAGCGGGCCGGTCGGCTCCGAAGCCGACGCCGGAACGGCCTGCCATTCCGATGTCCCCCCGGGACATCCAGGCGCGGATCCGCGCCGGCGCCACGGCCGCAGACGTCGCAGAACTTTCCGGGCTGCCGCTTGCAAAAGTCGAGCGCTACGAAGGCCCGGTCCTTGCCGAACGGGAATACATTGCGCAGCAGGCCCGCAAGGTCGAAGTAGCCACGCCCTCCCCCGGCCATGACGTATACAGGTCCGCTTTCGGCGACAACCCCGCCACCCTGGATGAGATGGTGTCGCACCGGTTGACCGCTCACGGCATCGACCCCTCAGCAGTGGAATGGGATTCGTGGCGCAGGCAGGACGGAACCTGGACCGTTACCGCCAGTTTCACGGCAAAGACTGATGGCACTGCCGGAATCGGCGAGGAACCTCCGGCGACGTGGACTTTCAACCCCGTCCGGAAGGCACTGCAAAACGCCAACCGCTGGGCCCAGCAGCTCAGCGAACTGGAGCCGCTGGATGGACCCGTTCCGGCCCGCCGCCTGTCGGCCGTCTCTGACCGGCCGTTCGATTTCGAAACCGACGCCGACGCGGTGCGGACTGGCCCGCAGGGTGTCGTTACAGGTCCCGGCAAGGAAGCCGATGGGCTGCTCGACATGCTCCGTTCCCGCCGCGGCCAGCGCCTGGGCGTCGACGAGGACTCCGATGATGCCCTCGCCATGCTCCTGACCCAGGGTGTGCCGGCGGCGCACCCGCGGCCTTCGGAAGTTGTCCCTGAACCCGAGGCGGACGTTGAGGCCGGTGTCGAAGAACCGGACGACGGGCAGCATGACGATGAACCGGATGCTCCCGCAGCAAAGGGCGACTCCTTCATCCGACGCCGCGATGCCAGGCCGTCCATGCTGTCCCGCCTGAGCCTGATCCCGCATCACCGCGACGTTGAGGACGACGTCCTGAAACTGCACGACGGCGTCAGCACGGAAACGCGCGAAGTCACCATCGTCGCGTCCCCACAGAACAGCGCACCCTCGCAGAACGGCCAGCCCGCTCCCGAACGCCCCGCCGAGACAACCTCCGACGAGGCTCCCTCCGGGCGTGACGGCAACACCAATGCCGGCTTGGACGAACTGCTGGGCGGCGGCCAGCGCCGGTTCGCGTCGAGGAACGACGACGGCCAGTCAAGCGTGAAGGGGCAGTCGCCGGAGGCTGAGGCGCCCGAGCGTCAGCCTTCCCGCCCCAAGCGGTCCAGTGTCCCGTCCTGGGACGAGATTGTTTTCGGCACCCGCAGCGAATAGCGGTATGTCGCGCAGCTCCCGTCCACATCCGGGCCCTTCGCCGTGCAGAAGAGAAAACCAAACCTCTGTTATGCCTGGTCCTTGTGGAGTTGACGGCTGCTAGGCGTGGAGCAACCAGTCTGTGCGGTTTCCCCATGGATCGGCGGGCAGTATGAAGGGTGTTGCGTAGAAGGCCTCCCACAGCGGATCGTCCGGGGAGAGATCACCGGGTTCGATGAGGTCTTCACCGAGTAGTTCCCTGTCCACTGTTTCGTCGTCGGGTGGGTCCGCGAGCAGGTGTTCCGGACAGACGACAATGCCGGCAAGTACCTGCTCCTCCAATGACCACGGCGCATCATCTGATCCGTGGGCAGTTCTTTCCTCCGGCAGTTGCTTTGGACGCGTTTGCTTCGCCGGTTCCTGCGCTTGGCCTATTCTTTCGGGCGCGTCCGTCCCGCCCGACAAGATCACATCGTTGCCCACGCGCACGTCTGCGGTCATGTTGGCCTCCCCCGCCGCACCAACATCTGCGGTCACTCCTGGCTCCCCGAGCACGCCTACGTCCCGGTTCGCTGCAGAGACGCCCGCCACCGCACAGTCGCCAGCCTCGACATAGTCTCCTGTCAGGGCCCTGTCCTGTTCGAGTTCGAGGAGTGCGGGTGGCCAGTGTGGTGGTTGTGGGTGGGGGTGTTGGCCCGGGTAGTGGCGGCCGGTGGGGGAGGTCCAGCCGGGTGGTTCAGTCCCGGTTGCTGGCGTGGGGGTCCAGCCGCTGTTGTGCTTCAGCCGGTGATGTTTCGGACAGAGCTGTGCCAGGTTGCTGACCCCGGTTGTCCCGTCGTGCTGCCAGGCGGTGAGGTGGTCCGTGTCGTTGTCTGTGCTGGGGTTGGTACAGCCGGGGAAGGTGCAGTGCCCGTCGCGCATCCTGATCCAGCGTTTCATCGCCTCCGTCAGCCGGTAACTGGTCCGGCCGATCTCCAAGGGCGCACCGTCGCGGGGATCGACGAGGACCCGGTAAAACGAGGTGGCCCCGTCGGCGACGAGTTTCCGTGCCATGGCCGCCGGGATGGGCCCGTACCCGTCCAAATCTGCCGGTTCATCAGTGATGCCCAGCAGGGCGAACAGCGGGACGGTCACCAGGACGTCGGCCTTCAGTGCGGGGACTGTGCTGAGGTCAACGAAGTACGGGTCCGTGCCGGTGTCACTGGCTCCGGTAGCTCCGGCAACTCCGTGGACGCCGGTTATGCCGCGGGATTCTTGGCCATCGCCGGACTGGCCGGTGGCGGCTGTACCGGTGGCAGCTGTACCGGTGGCAGCGGCGCGGGCGTGGGTGCCGAGGAGGAGTCTGGCGGCGGTGTCGGGGCGGAGCTGGGTGAGGGTGCGGGTCTCGCCGGGGCCTTGGAGGCCCCGGGCGATCGCAGTGGTCTTGTTCCAGATGGCGCAGGCGGTGTCCGCGGGCAGGATCAGGATAATCGTCGCCATCCCATCGGCGTCTGGGCGGTATTCCATCCGCCGGTCCGCCACACACCTCGCATGCCGGGCTGCGAGGGAGGCGGGGTAGGTGCGTTCGCGCCAGGTCCTGACTTTCCGGCGGAACAGGTGCGGCACGAGATCACCGGGTGCCAACCCGCGGGCACGGTTGGGGGCGTCGGGGTCGAAGAAGTGCGCCACCAGCGCCTCAGCACTCTCGGGGGCGAGGCAGTCGGTTTCGTCGGCGACGATCACCGCGTGCCGCCACGACATCGACCCCGCAGCCAGTGCACCGGCAATAAGGGGCATCGCGCAGACTTTCCGGGACTGGCTGATGAATGCTGCCGCCGCGCCAGGGCTGAGCGTCAGGACCCCGGCGACCTCCGCCGTCGTGGACATCTCCACGAACGCCCGCTCCGAGTCTGTGGCCTCCGGCGGCGTCATCGCCTCCTGAAACTCGGCGAACTCAGCGGCGTCCGCTGCCATTCCGGCCGCGGCCTGCGCCGCCAACTGCTTCCAGAACGCCAACCGCTGCAGCCGAAGCTCAGACTTCCGCTCCAACACATCAACTGCTTCACGGACCATTGCTTCAGGGTCAGCCCCGTCCAGCCCGGCGTCCTTCAGGAACAGCACGTCGAGGCTGGCCACAGAAGCCCGAAGACCCTCCATCACCACTGCCCCAACCCCCGCGTTTCCCATACAGGCATCATCGCGCGAGGGTCTGACATTGCTGCCGGAACGTACAGCCACCCCGGACGGACCCCACTCAAGGCGGTCCCGGTTCCGCGTCCGGGAAGGGCAACGGAAG
>Ga0308160_10006171_pt1 | contig 12275 bp, 12 predicted proteins | sample PhyFR1_FD_201036 | JGI IMG/M metagenome (GOLD analysis project Ga0308160, IMG submission 201036) | Phyllosphere microbial communities from UC Gill Tract Community Farm, Albany, California, United States - DLSLF.R1 | ecosystem: Host-associated > Plants > Phyllosphere > Unclassified | place: USA... | reverse complement strand
GGACTATTTATAATGTGTGACAAAGATGCGTTCGGCGAACGCTTAAATTCCTTAGCATGACCATGCTAGAAATCGAATACATGGGGAATCACAGCTCGAGTTGACCTGTTTGTCAGAGCTGGGACCTGTGATCCGATTTGAGAAAGGTTAGGTGATTTACGTCACACCGCAGAAATTGTATTTCTAAGGTAGAGAGTTGAGGTCTTGTCCTCGCTTGCGTCTTGAGTGTGGATATGACTGCGAGTCCAGACCCATGATCACCTCGAGAGGAGACGCTCCGCTATATCCATCCTTCCTCCTCCAATCCGCCAGGGACGCGGCAGGAAGGTTTTTGGGCCAAAGGTTCGGCCAGCGGGTTTCGAAAGCCGTTGCCTGCCGCATGGTCATAAGCTGCAGATCATAGGCCAACTCTGCAGTATTGTACTTACCACTTCCCAGCACTCGATAGACCAAGCGGGTCCGAACAGTCTGAGTATTGCGCGAGAAAAAAAAAGAAATAAGCTGATTAATCTTCAGTGTTGCAGCCCAGAAACCACGCACCGAGCCTCGTGCAATTGATCACAAATGAACGGAATCAGTTCCGCTTCGATTGCATCTGAGGAGCGCTCTGAGCTGATGAAATACATCTGGAGGATTGGGTCTTGGAGCAGCTCGATTCGCTTGTCCTTGTCCGACGTTCGAGTCCATTCTTCCCATATTTTTTGCTCAGCAGGAGAGAGCGTGTTTGAGCGTTGCTTCAGATGTCGATCTCGCACGTTCACATCGTCACTTGTCAAAATTACCAAAGACCGGTACAGCAGTAGCACTTGTGCGGTTGTGTACCTATCTCGCCATGGAAGAGTCGTCATCGCGTCCGGACCGACATCGTGGTTGTGGTTTGGGCCATCTCCATCAGGTAACTTTCTGTTCTCGTGAAGTGACGATGATTGCTTCTGCCTCGCGAGCGTGTTCGCAAGCTGTGTTGCCTGTGAATCAGGCATATCGAAGACTTCCTGAACCTCGAGACGTGCGAGAATCTCCTGCTCGAGATTCGAGTCATTTGCAATCCGGTGCCCATCGGACGATATTGAGTTGACCCTATGAGTAAACCCGTGATCGATGTCGACGGAGCGAACGGATTGCCTCGCTCCTGCATAGCTATCGGACCGATCCATCTTGCTCCACGGGTCGTCGGCATTGTGAAGTGTCGAATCAGATGGAGGTAGCGCGTCCCTTCCGACTGTGCTCGCATAATGTGCGTAATGAGGTTCAATCTGCTCGCGTCGTTGCTGTATATATGGAGGGCTCGACTTGCGCTCGCGAGTTTGCGCTCTATACGGGGACGAAAACGGAGGAGACCCTGACTCGTACGGTATCCGACTGACAATCAAGTTATCTCCTCGTTGGGGTTGTCGAGACACTTGTCCGGAATTATGCGCCGCGTTATCATCAATCGACGTCTCTTTGACGTATTGCAAACGATGGCCAGACATGGTGGACTTGCTGCTTTCATTGTAAATCGAATCCATTCGAGAATCCCGCATAGAGGCGTTGAGCGAACCCATGTGCTGTTCCCTCACAGTCGCGATGGCACTGTCAGGCTCTCCGAGCGTTCTCAGGCGTGTCTCTAGCGCGTCGATCCAGTCGAAGAAGACAGTGTTCGTATGCCGGAGCCGTTCGTCAGCTTCGTGTACTTGGTGGGATAACCTCTTGATGTCGCTTTCTTGTGTGCTAACGGTACTCTCCAGTGTTTGCAACTGATTCGCGCGTCGCACTACACGATAGAAGAAGAAAGGGGGGAACGGTCAGCGATCATCAGCGAAACCGAACGATGGAGAATATACAGCCATGTTCGCCATCGCACTTAAGCTGGCTCCCTGGGCAGACAAAGACAACGTGATACGTACTCCGAAGCCTTCTCTGCTTATCGCGGTTCTTCTCCTTTCGTGCGTCCTCCTTGTTTTTGCCTTCTCCTCCTTGTTGATACCCATCCATGCCTTCTAAACCATCAACGCTCATGTCCAACTGATCCGTCTCGCCTCCATCGTCACCCGCCTGACGATAGCCTGTCCGTGCTCCATCGCGTTGATAAAGAGAATGCGGAGGAGAAGGTAGCGGCGAACGAGATGCGCCTCGATGCGAAGATGCAAAGCCAGGCGGAGGCGGTAAAGTCCCCGCAATTACCAGACCTGGCAAAGAGGGCAACCTCGTCCTTCTCATCGGTCCCCCACCTTGCTCGTCTGCGTACCGCTTCCTCTTGAGCTCTCCCTCGTACGTCGCAGATGAATAATGTACCGTAGCAGGATTCTCCCCAGGCGAACGAGGCGCGCCCATCGATAACGAGTGATTGTGATTATCCTTTCGCGTTTCTGTAACGCCTAGACCTGATCTCTCTCGATCCCGATTGTATCCGCCGCTGTGAAGCAGCGATGAGATTCCCAGGTGATTGCCCTCGTGACTCGAGCTCGGTCGAGACAAGATATTTTCCGGATGGAATGTATCATTCGAGTAACCAGGTGTACGGTGGTAAGTTGAGTGTGCCGAGTGAGACGGTCGTGAATGAGAAAAGGATTGAGGTGGTGGTGGTTGAAATAGTGCATGTGATGAGGGATGATGGCGTTGCCCGTACGTGTCGACCGTGACGGACGGGTTTCGATGTGTCGGGAGTGTAGAAGACGACGATCCGGGATCCTCCATGCTGAATTGAGATCTAGGGTCGCTGGCTGTAGAATCACCTGCTCCGAGTCTTATGTGCGAAGCTATGGGAGGTAATGGACCACGTTGAACATCGCTGATTTTTCTTGGGTCGAACGCGGGTAATTGACGCTCGGGGAAAGGTGGATACGGGAACGCGTTCGTGTGATGGTGATTTCCCAGCGGAGCGAGATCTCTAGGAACTTGCGATGGTCTGTCCAGGGGAGGGGCTATCGAAGTACTTGTAGGCGATGGAGAAAGATGGCGTCGTTGAGATGAGGTGATGATGTTGTTTCCGCCAACGTTCGACTCGGCTGCCGTACTGCTCAAGGAATCCACCCGAGCCGCCGAACCTGTCCGATGATGACGATGATGGTCGTCACCACCTTGATGATGATTGCTTGACGATGAAGGTAAAGCGTTTGCAGGTGAAACAAGCCAGCGGTTTCCAGCTGTCATGATGGTCCTGTCATCGCCTGAAATAGAGGCTTTTTTGTCCCTTGAAATTCGTGCGGCCTGACAGGGAGAGGAATTGGACCGCCGAGCTTCCGAATGGAAGCGTGCAAGAAGGGAAAAAAGAGCAGTATTTCCTAGCTTTATTATATAGTCGTTCCAAAAGGATCAAGCTTTGTGGAGCCTCGAATACTGTCGTTGTTCGCCTCTTGTGACGAGGTTGCTATCGAGGTTATGTCACGGTTTGATGCGTTGGGTTTGTCGTCGATGGGTTGTTAGTGGCGAGAGGGACGTGATAGGGGCAGAGAAGGGGGGGGCCGATAGCTCGCGATGCCGGTATATTCCCGGCAGGCCAAGAGAGGAAGGCAGGGCAGGATTCCAGTACTCGCGACGCTATTCGCTGGAATCGCTCATCAAAGCGGCCGGATCCGACTGTTTGTATGGACAGCGTGCAGTGTGTATGGGTGTGAAATCTAAAGATGATCAACAGGCCACAGGTTCATTGAGAGGGGGGAGCTAGAGGTAATTATCTCCTACGTGTGTGTGTCTTTTTGCGTACACCGAGCTCTGGAGCATGCGTTCGACTGTATACGTATGGGTCGAGCAGCCAGCGGCTCGTCACCTAGGATGCATTTCGATGATCAACAAAGCGGGTATGAACACGTAAGAGAGAATTTTTCTAGCCCCGGCCTCCTGCTCTGGCAATGCTGCCCCTGCCAATCTGCCAGCCAAGCTGCATCCTCTTTCGTTCACTCTTTCGTTCCCGACGGGTTCACGCAAAACAGAGAGAGAAAGTGTGTGTGTGATGATCCCGACGACCTTTCCCCCCTCTTTTATGGGAGAAACAGCTGAGCCGGCGTGGCGAGGAGGGGAAGATTTGCGGAGAGGAACGGGTAGAACGGATTCCAGCGTACGATCATAAGCCGCCCGCCCCCCGCTCGCTAGTTTGCGGACGTGAGCGAGGTTTCCTTCCACGACGCGTGGGTTTCCCGGGCCTTCCCGCCGTCAGTGGCGCAAGGTGAATACCTCCGGTGATGAGAGAAGGGAGACACCTCGGCTGGAATCGTCGCACATCTTTTCGGGAAAGCATCTATCTGGCTTTTCGATCTGCGCACTGTGTGCAAAGGGCCAGACGCAATTCACAGGTTTGTGTCTTGTGCCAAGTCGCAACATGTCATGATTCTCACAATCTCACGTGTCACTGACTGAGTTGCCCGAGCATCAAGACATGGGTAAACGACAGAGAGATGCTATGTACTCTCGCTAATCTCCCCGATCGGGCCTCTGCTTCATGCTCGGAACCTGTGTGGCCGACTCAGGTTCGATCGTGACGTGAAACGTAGGAAAGGAAGTGGCCGAGGCTTCTGCGACCCCAGACTAAAAGGGCATGACGCCAAGGAAGCATACGTGAGCACGATCGAGGTGGAGGCAGGGCACTCATGGACGATCAGCGGGAGTTGAGCAATCGCCGAGGGATAGACTGGCCCAGCCCGAGCCACCTGTTTCTGAGACCTCCGCTCTTGTTCTTGTCTCGCGCTCGTCAACCGGTCACTGGGAGGACTGATCACTTGCCTTCCCGCTCGAAGAATACTTTGCGGAGCGGCGATCCGCCTCAGCCACCACCGCCCACACAGTCGCAGAAGTTTCTTCCAGTCAGCCACATAACCTCGCGCAGCCATGATCAGCCACGCGATCGCTGCCTTTCAATCGAGATCTGGAACATGAACTGTGCGCAAAGGGATCCCACCCGGACAAAAGCTCTGCTGATTCCGTCCCGCCCGCCGTGTCTGATTTTCTCGTCGCATCGAGCATAGTGAACGAGGATCGGCGGATGTGCCAATGGATGATGGCTTGAATACTGTATTGTGAGATTCCATCGACCCTATCACCATGTCACATCCTCCAAAGTCTCAGAGGAGAGGGAGGCCCATATCTCGACCGTTCACAGCTTGCAGCATCCGAACACCATATCACCACCGATTGGACGACGTGGATGCTCTAGTCTTCCATTTCATTTCATTCAATTTCCTTTCGGTCGACACATCTCTCCGCCGTCACATAAGCCCCCGATTCAGCTTCAAGGTTTCACATCCATGAAGATTCCTGTTCGGTCCTATTTCTGCTTGTCCAATTTTCCTGCCCTTGACCGAGCTACTACGTCAGAGCTTGGATTTGGTATGAGAAGGTCTCGCGTCAGACCTTCTCTCCGCGATTCAGGCAGACGCAGATGGAGCCTTGTAGCCTGCTTCAGCGAACGATTCTTGAATTCCCTTGATGATCTTGTCCATGTCGCCTCGTTCAGGGTTCACAACAGTAACACCCATGTGACCGACTGCAAGCGGAGACAAGGCAAAAGATCGCCCGCGTCGACGATGAAAGTGGTCAGATCCGAAGCGAATCCGAAGCGAGTTGTGAATATTCAGGCGTATAGGTTAAGGGTCCGTAAGGTCACGAGCGAGACACAAGGGTAGAATGTCAGCCAACCGAAACCATGCCGATTCGTGTGATCCGAAGAGGCACTGACCTCGGAAGTATCGCTCCTTGACGTCTTTGTGAAGTCCAGCAGCGACAACGATGTCTCGCCTGCACGAAGGAGATGAATCTCAACATCAATGGATCACCCAAGGATGGGGGCTCACGCGAGCCGACACTCACTGCAACATCTTAGGGAGGATGTCAGAGGCTTTGTATCCATCAGGGAAATAGACAGCGCTCATTCCGTTGGCGGAAGTCTCGTCCGACAAGGGCAACTGCATGATGGGTTGACATTTCAGTATGTCTCACCTTCCGACAACGAATCCTGAATGCGACTGACCAACTTGAAACCCATATCTTTCATAGCGGTCTTGAATCTCACACTGGCCTCACGATGCATCTGCAATCGTTCCTCCAGCGAAATTTTGCCTTCCATGATGGTCTTGAGAGAGGTCTCCAGCGCGTAAATAAGTTGTACGGGAGCTGACCGAAGCAGAGCCGACGGTGAGACGCAGACCCAGACTGTGACAGTGACATGTAGACCTACGAGTTGCAAAGTATGAAGGGGTTCCTGCTTCGTAGTTCTTCATGACCGGCAACCTATTTGCATCGATTCGTCAGGGTAGCCCGCCAAAATACGATTTGTCCGATAATGCTCACCACTTGGCCCAGCTGATATAGTACGATGCAGGCAATGATTTGCGCTGCTCGAACACCTTGAGAGCCTTTTGACTTGCCATCACAACGCTGAGTCCGGGAGGTACACCCAGACCCCTATACCTCAAGATTCAGTATCTAAGCGGTACTGGGAGCGTCCACATCTACTGACTTCTGGGTTGCAGAGATGACGACATCAATTCCCCAATCATCGAATCGAATCTCCTCTGAAGCGACGGCGCATACTCCATCGAGCACGACCTGGAACACCGAGAGGTCGTAAGGTGCAAGGCCTCGATGAGCTCAAGACTTTACTTACCAGCGTCTCCGGCGAGACTTCCTTGACGGTCTCGGCGATCATCTTGGCATTGGACAGGACTCCAGTAGAGGTATCGACTGGAAGCTCCGCCTCATCAGCCCTTTCCCACTATCCTCAAAAAGCTAGTATAGTCATGCTCACCATGGGTGAAAGTCAAAACCTTGTATTTATCCTTCTTCAAGGCCTCCGTGATCTGCTCTTTGCTAGGAATAGCACAGAGAACTGTATGTCAGCGATCGGCTCGCCAATAAGCTGAAACACTTGGCCACTCACGTAGGAGCACCTCCGAGTGGAGCACCCAACTGGGTGACGTTGGCACCGTAGAGCGACAGACAGTCGGCGAAAGCATCTCCGAAGTAACCAGTGTTTAGGACCAACTAAACGATCAGGATTTGGTTGTCAATGTCTTTGTCGACACAAATGGGTGTGGCCCGGAATTTGCTTACTGCTTTCTCATCCTTCTCGATCAAGTTGGCAGCAACGGCATCCCAGCCGAGGGTTCCAGACCCGGCGACCAAGAACGGCTGACCATCCGTGGTATACAAGACCTTACGCAAGAGCTTGATGCAGTTCCCAAAGACCGGGGCAAAGGCAGGTGAGACGTGAGACATGGCAGCTGTCCGATGAAGCGTGAATCAGGGCAGGAATCATATTCTGATCGATATGCAAGCGTACGATGGGCGTTGGCAAGAAGCACCTAAGCAGGAAGCCAACGAGGTCAATTTAACGCTCGTTAAGCGGAGCCTTGAATTGAGAAAACTTACATCGTCGGCGACCTCAATAGGTCCGGGGATGCTATGGATTTCGTCAGAAGTTAGCACCTGAGTCATATGGCGAGAATGCGAAGTGAATAACGAACACCAAGAGTCTATGAACGCCGTCAACACGTCAATAATCTTATCGTTAGCATTTGATTCGTCAGAACAGTTCCGCGCCAGGGTGTACGGACTTATGGTCATCCTATAAAGCGGGAAGAGGCGAACAAGAGGAGTCCATCAACGACCAATAGAAAACGCATCATATAGGACACCATACCTGTTTCCATGAAGAAGAAGCGCTCATTTTAGGCAAAGTAGTGCTGATCTGTCGACGCAAGTTGGCTGAAGTGGAGGTAATTCGAGATGTGGGCAAGATAGATCTGGCTAGAGGAGCAATGAATCTTAGTCCTTGCTGCATGCCTTGGTTGGTATCGACGTATTCCAGAACTGAAACGTCGAGCAGTCGGGAGGATGAATTTGAGATGATTTATTAAATGAAGCAGATTCCCGGATACCACACATTCGATTCTCGCCTGACTTCGCCCCACAACCGAGGATCCCGGCGTTGGTTCGTACCGTCATCCGCCCCGCCTAAATTTGATTCCGCATTCCGTTGATTTCGGCCGGGGGCGTCCGTTTTAGCAAGCTATCAAAAAATGACCGCGAGCTGTATTGAATCCAAACGTGCACATACATAGTATAGCTATGTCCTATTGCAAACCATGATACATGTAACGATCCTGTTATAATACAGAGGGTTGATGACGTCCTGGACCTAGTGATGCACACAGTTTGAACCCTACTGATCATCCATCGGCGGTCGACCCAGCAAAGCTGCACTGGATTCTCCCCGCGATCTCCCGAGATCTGGCCTGCGTGCTCCATGCATGGCAGCAAAAGTATCGGCATCACGAGCAATGTCTCTTCCTGAAGGTGGAGGGCTTCGCGTCCCATTTCTGCCGCTTTGCTGTAAGCTCATGTGTTCGGGTCTCCACAAGTCGAGCGAGGCAGTCCCGCGGACCATCTCTCCCGCTTGTACGATCTCCTCATATTGCTGTAGCAGCTTTTCGGATGCTCGAGAAGCAGAAGAAGCGTTGGTGTCGGATCGACGACGAGTCTTCCTGATGTCATCAATGGACTGATCGACGTCTAGGTGGAAGCCTGAGGTATCGTTGGAAGACCCCTCCATAGATTCGTCTCGCTGAACCGAGCCCTCGTCCGCCACGGTAGAGATGACGAGATCAGGCGTATTGTGGACAGACTCGGTTGGGATGTGACGCAACTGTGACTGTCTTCTCAACTTGAGATATTCCGAAATATTTTGCCCGTCCTGCTCGTGCAGGGACTTGGATCGTGAAGGGGTATGGGATCCAGACAGAACGCCGTACGAAGAGTTCGAGTGCAGGAAAGGCCTCCGCACGTTCTTCTGCGTCTGAACTTGACGGTAGGCGGTGGCGGGACACGGTTCATCGGTGTAAGGTATATTCACTGACGAGGCCATGGCTTCACCGTCCAGCGATCGACGTCCTCCTACACTGGTTCCGGTCGACCCAGGAACCATTGTCATCTCCGGATTATCGCCCCGGCCTTCCATTTCCATTTGAACAGCTCGGTTGTATTTTTCCTTCTTGAGCAAGTAGATTCTCATCTGATAGTAGATGTAAACAGCAGCGATACCCGTACCCACGATGGTCAACATCAGCGTGAAGACGGAGACGGCATGGGTAGTGGCATTCTTCGAGTTGAAGGCTGTGCCAACGTAGACCAAACTTAGTTGTTTTCTGCCAAAATAGAGCGTCTCAGATTCCATGGCTATTTGGTATGTTGCGTTAGCCGGTTGTAGCTCACGGTAGTGTCAAAATAGCGGCGGCGCAGTAGCTCCAGAAGTTCGCTCCAGCCGAACTCGACAAGGCCGTGGTCACATGTCCAGGAATGGCACTGAACCTCAGGACGAGTACAAACAAGAAGCTCTTCTCCCTGATCAATTGAGTAAGGGCCGAGTAGTATTTGTTCTTCTTTTCGAATCTTGAGAATATAACGAAGTTCCGTCAACACGACATCATCCTTCGAAGCAAAACGAGAAAGGGCTGCTTACTTGTCGGCTCGCGTAGTACAAAGCGTGCGGAAGACAAACCATGTTGCCAGTTCTCCGAGGAAAGTACCGGCAGCCAAGATCCAGAATCCGATGTGCAAACCCCACAAGACCCCGATCAAGATCCCGACTACTTCGTGACCTATGAACAATGAGTACGTCAGTATTCGCCAAGTTGTGGATGTGCTTCCATAGCGAGACATACCGACGAGCGGCGGGAATGACAAGACGATCTATCGAAAAGTCCAGTGCATGAGTTCTGAAAGGACGATATGTTCGTGACGGAACGAACTCACCAGGACGACGATTGGGATCAGCTGAACCAGATGGAGCATGTTCAGCACAACTGAGCCGTAAGGTGTGTTATGTGAGAAACAATCACTCACCCAACCACCAGGCCAGCTTCTGATCTTGGCTCCGGCGGGTCGCATAAATTCGACAATGGTATCGTGGTTTGACGATAACAGCACAGTTATCACAACCACGACCACCAGCAGCGCATACCATTCTGCATCGAGTGTAACAAGGAATCATCGTCAACGCCCGTATCCACTGAACACCTGCCGTATTCACTCACTCCAAAGATACCGCTGAGTCAAGGTCTTGAAGCAATCCTTCCAACTCATAGCTTTGTATATCCGTACAAGCGCCTTCAGGTCCGCAATCATCATCCTAAAGAGGTTGGTGTCCTCTGGCTTATCACCATCATCGGCAGGCGGGACATCCACTGGACCGGCACGACCTGAGCGGTCAGAAGTATCCCTGGTGTTCGTTCGCGATATTCGACGGGATTCAGTTCTTGTCACGCCACTGTCGATATGTTGCGAACCATACGGATCCTTTGCGTCGTTCGGTCCGGAACTGGCCATGATCTCGAGAGCAGAGTCGTAGCTCGTCGAGTTTGGCAGACGACCTCCATATTCGAGGTGATCAATCCCGGCGTTGTTGTCTCCCGTAGCGATTTGCTCTGTCTGACCCGTCTTTTTCGGAGATGCGAAAGGGTTCTTCATAGCTTTCAGGTTTTAATCGGCACAGCCACTGAAGAGCCGTTTTTCGCGGGAATTGGGAGGTGAAGAGTAAGGCGGCGGAGTACTACTGAGAAATGCCGAAAGTCAGCGCAAGGTCTATCTCGTCTTTCCGGAACAATTCAGATTGCTCACATTATGATCTGAAAGCACAATTAAAGGTATAGGTAACGGAGGACCAAAGGTAGCTTGGCGGAATTATGACGTGAGAGGATAGCAGACCTCCTGTGTTGTTGGAAGATCCCCTTTATACAATCCAGTTGGTATACAGGCGTACTATTCGATGTACCGGAGGACTTCGGTAGCAACGACAATATGCACAGCAGATCTATAACAGGGTAGTCGCTATTCGCAGCACATGGATTTCGTTTTCCAAGGTTCTCGGGGTAGTACAGAAAAGGGTCGCTCGCTAGCAGTGGAGCGGGACGCTGTGTCGCGAGCCCTACGGAACCAAATCCAAATGCGATCGGGTTCACTTTTCGCTTCCTGCTTCTTGCGGGATCGGCCCGGGGCCGCGGCACGCTCTCGTCCTATCACTGATTTCCAAACCCCTTGGGCTTTCGTGACGTCAGATTTAAGTTGATCGAGAAAAGTACAGCATACGAGGATCGACGTTAATTGATTGAGTTCATGGGAGGTATACATGTAGCACAATCTCTGAGACATTGCATGCGAATACAGACAGGCAGGTAAAGTCTGTGAGGGAATTAATGGCTACAACGGATGGAACTCGAGATACAGTAGATTATCGCTGCGGTGACCCCCCTAATTGCGGATGCGATCATCTGCTCGGAGACACCTCAGATGGTCACTTTCGTCCCACTTCATAGGGATAGCTTTCTCCTCTCTCGGAATGACAAGACGATTCCAGAGTCCGGCACCAATCCGTTTATGTGCTTCTCGCGAGGGGTGAAAGCAGTCGATCGGGGAGAGTGCGACCGTGGGGAAATCTGCAAGGGCTAAGAAAGTACCAGGTTGCCTGTGTGCGTGATCACATTAGTCCTTGTTTGATACAGAGAGAGACCAGGCTCATACCATATGATAAAGAAATCGTCTGCCCCATGGTCGTTCAATTCCTTGACCATTGTCTGAAGCGCCTGATTATACTCTTCTCCGAGGGCATCCATCTTCTTCCGCGATGCATCACCAAGAGGTCCAGGTGCCCAGGCACATTGACATTCGATAGGTAGAGTCGGGAAAATGGGAGGAAGCTTGAGTGGCGTGCATTGCGGCGACTGCATCGAGAGGTTGTAAATGGCCGAGACTTGAAACAAGCCGACTGAGTGCGACAGAGCTTAGATCTTAGCTTTCAACCTTTGCAATGTGTAGAAAGGAAGGGAGACTTACCGAGATCCACAACCAGGTTAGCTGAGCGGAACAGACAGATCTTCCATATCAGCAATTGATAGTAACAAGGATCCTCCGGTCCCCTTGAATGAACTCACGTATGTTTTCTCTTGCTGCTAATAAAGCTTGCTTGACGTTATCCGCAAACGCTTCGGGACTACCAGGTCCACCTAAAGTCGAATTCCCAGCAAGACAATAATCACACTGCAACGGTATTTCTTAGCCAGGTTCACGTATACAATGGCGACGAGGTTGGCTTACAACATCGTTGGCTCCGATACTGAGCGTCATCAACTTCCATTCGTCTGCCTCGACACCGAGCTCCTCTATACCAGGTAGAAGGTAATCTGAGCAATTGTATGACGGTCAGCAAAAGGGGCGGGAAGTCGTCAACCTAGACTTACTGTTCACTTGTCCGACAAGGTCTTTAGCCTTGGCACCAGATCTAGCAGCATTGAGTCCATCATTCGCTGGGC
>Ga0308160_10006170_pt1 | contig 12275 bp, 9 predicted proteins | sample PhyFR1_FD_201036 | JGI IMG/M metagenome (GOLD analysis project Ga0308160, IMG submission 201036) | Phyllosphere microbial communities from UC Gill Tract Community Farm, Albany, California, United States - DLSLF.R1 | ecosystem: Host-associated > Plants > Phyllosphere > Unclassified | place: USA... | reverse complement strand
ACGACCGTCGGCCGCGCCATCCTGTCGGAAATCCTGCCGAAGGGCCTGCCGTTCAGCGTGCTGAACCGCGCCCTGAAGAAGAAGGAAATCTCGAAGCTGATCAACACGTCGTTCCGCAAGTGCGGCCTGCGTGCCACCGTCGTCTTCGCCGACAAGCTGATGCAGTCGGGCTTCCGTCTGGCAACCCGCGCCGGTATCTCGATCGCGGTCGACGACATGATGATCCCGGACGTCAAGAAGGGCATGATCGCCACCGCCGAAGCGGAAGTGAAGCAGATCGAGCAGCAGTACAGCTCGGGCCTGGTCACGGCCGGCGAGCGTTACAACAAGGTCGTCGACATCTGGGGCAAGACCTCGGATGAAGTCGGCAAGGCGATGATGGACCAGCTGAAAGTCGAGCCGGTCATCAAGCGCGACGGCACCGAAGGCACCCAGGAATCGTTCAACGCGATTTACATGATGGCCGACTCGGGCGCCCGTGGTTCGGCAGCCCAGATTCGCCAGCTGGCGGGTATGCGTGGCCTGATGGCGAAACCGGACGGTTCGATTATCGAAACGCCGATTACCGCGAACTTCCGCGAAGGCCTGAACGTGTTGCAGTACTTCATCTCGACCCACGGCGCTCGTAAAGGTCTGGCGGATACGGCACTGAAAACCGCAAACTCGGGTTACCTGACCCGCCGCCTGGTCGACGTGACCCAGGATCTGGTGGTGATCGAGGACGATTGCGGCACCAGCAACGGTACGCACATGAAGGCGATGGTCGAAGGTGGTGAAGTCATCGAACCGCTGCGCGACCGTATCCTCGGCCGCGTGACGGGCACCGCTGTCGTCAATCCTGAAACCCAGGAAACCGTGTACGACGCCGGCACGCTGCTGGACGAAGACATGGTCGAAGAGATCGAGCGTCTGGGCATCGACGAAGTCAAGGTGCGTACGCCGCTGAACTGCGACACGCGCTACGGCCTGTGCGCCAAGTGCTATGGCCGCGACCTGGGCCGCGGCTCGATGGTCAACAGTGGCGAAGCAGTCGGCGTCGTGGCAGCACAGTCGATCGGTGAGCCGGGTACCCAGCTGACCATGCGTACCTTCCACATCGGTGGTGCGGCATCGCGTGCAGCAGTGGCATCGTCGGTCGAAGCCAAGTCGAACGGTACGGTCCGCTTCACGGCGACCATGCGTTACGTCACCAACGGCAAGGGCGCGCAAATCGTCATCTCGCGTTCGGGCGAAGTACTGATCACGGACGACCACGGCCGCGAGCGCGAGCGCCACAAGGTGCCGTACGGTGCGACCCTGATCGTCAAGGATGGCATGGTGGTGAAAGCTGGTATCGCCCTGGCAACCTGGGATCCGCTGACCCGTCCGATCATTACCGAATACGGCGGCACGATCCGCTTCGAGAACGTGGAAGAGGGCGTCACCGTTGCTCGCCAGGTCGACGATGTGACCGGTCTGTCGACCCTGGTCGCGATCGATCCGAAGCGCCGCGGCTCGGCCGGCAAGGTGCTCCGTCCGCAGGTCAAGCTGCTGAACGAAGAGAACCAGGAAGTCAAGATCGCCGGCACCGAACACGCTGTGGCAATCGGCTTCCAGATCGGCGCGCTGATCATGGTCAAGGATGGCCAGACCGTGTCGGTGGGTGAAGTGCTGGCACGTATCCCGACCGAATCGCAGAAGACCCGCGACATTACCGGTGGTCTGCCACGCGTTGCCGAACTGTTCGAAGCACGTTCGCCGAAAGACGCGGGCATGCTGGCGGAAGTCACCGGTACGGTTGCCTTCGGTAAGGAAACCAAAGGTAAGCAGCGTCTGGAAATCACGGACATGGACGGCAACAAGCACGAGTTCCTGATTACCAAGGACAAGCAAGTGCTGGTGCACGACGGCCAGGTGGTGAACAAGGGCGAGATGATCGTGGACGGCCCGGCCGATCCGCAAGACATCCTGCGCCTGCTGGGTATCGAAGCACTGGCCCGCTACATCGTCGACGAAGTGCAGGACGTCTACCGTCTGCAAGGCGTGAAGATCAACGACAAGCACATCGAAGTGATTGTTCGTCAGATGCTGCGCCGTGTGGCGATCGTCGAAGCCGGCGACACCGACTACATCGTCGGCGAGCAGGTGGAGCGTTCGGAGCTGCTGGAAGAAAACGATCGCATGGAAGCCGCAGGCAAACTGCAAGCGACCTACGAAAACGTGCTGCTGGGTATTACCAAGGCATCGCTGTCGACCGATTCGTTCATCTCGGCCGCATCGTTCCAGGAAACCACCCGCGTGCTGACCGAAGCGGCGATCATGGGCAAGCGCGACGGTCTGCGCGGCCTGAAGGAAAACGTCATCGTCGGCCGCCTGATTCCCGGCGGTACCGGCCTGGCATTCCACCGCGCCCGCAAAGAGAAGGAAGTGTGGGAAGCGGAAGAGCGTCAGGCGCTGCTGCAGCAGGAGAAGGCCAATATGGCTGCCGAGCTGCAGGCGATGGAAGATCAGGCGCAGGCGCAGACGACTGAGCATCACGGTGATGCGGAGTAATCTGGCGTAGGCTGTAGCTGGAAAGTAGAACGGCACCCTGAGGGGTGCCGTTTTTTTTTGCCCTGCGGATTCAGGAAGAGATTCGTTTATGCCAGAAATAGCCGGTAACGAATCCGCCTACAACTGCGCCGAATGCCACGTACGCTTGCCAGTAATAGATCGCCCCTTGTTCCCTCAGGAGATGAGGACCAACATCCGAAGAGTGAATCTCCAGGAATAAGCTGATAAACCAGAGCGCGGCCAGGACAAAGATTGCGGCTCCCAGCCAGGGTTTGATGCGAGTTCCAAAGAGGCACAACATGGCTGTCCCGAGGCCCACTGTCCAGAAGAGGCCGGCCGTCGGCTCCTTGTCGCTGACCTCGGCCAGCGCAGCGCAGGGATGCAGGAGGATGGCGAGCGCTACGTGCGTTAATACTGCACGGTGAGACGGACGTAACATTCGGGTAGTCCTCCGAAGTCGTGCTTGAATGAGTATCAGCAAGTTCCCCCTGAAATGCTTTCGCCCGTTCGCAGATTGAAACCCAAAAAGCATCGGTAGTCTCCATGTGGTGAATACGCACACCATATCTTCCCCTTCCTACGCAGCCGCTCTCCTTTCTCATCGCCGCAACTTACTCCCTGCACGTCCGGATAGAGCGAATCGAAGATGTCTTTCGCAGCCGTGCCCTTCACCTCGACAGCGAGTTTGCGGTCCTTCGTAGTCGGTGGCTGCTCATCCCCAATGCCACCTGAATAAATCGTGTACTCGGCAGTGAGAGGTTTGGCGGGCGCAGGATAAATAGCATTGATCTGGGCGAAGGAGGCAGTGACGGCAAGCATGCCTAACAATGCCAGTAGTACGCGTATTCTCATTTTGTCGCGGCCTTTATGCAGAACGTGTAAGTAGTCGTTGTGGCTCTCAAGGCGGGTCTCGTTGCCCTTCCTGAGATGTATACAATTTTCGATTCTTACTTTCTCGCTCGATTCTCGATTTGGCAGTGCGCAAAGGATCGTAAGAGGTGCTTTCTTGCCCGCTGTAGACCTATTCGGAGAGATGAGGTCGAAGCAGGCATAATTGCCGAGTGTGCCCACCCGAACGGTTCTGACCCATGACACCACAACGTATCATCCGTCCCGCACGCGCTGCCGATGCCGACGCGATCTGTGCCATCTATAACCACTACATCGCCACCACCACGATCAGCTTCGAAGAAGCGCCTGTGGCAAGCGCCGAGATGGCGCAACGCATTGCCGCGGTCGTGGAAGCCGGTCTGCCCTGGCTGGTCATGCTGGAAGGCGACACGCTGGTCGGCTATGCCTACGCGACGAAATGGCGGGTTCGCGCGGCGTATCGTTACTCGGTTGAGAGCTCGATCTATATGGCGCCGGAGAATGCGAGGCAGGGAGCGGGGCGCCAACTATACGAAGCATTGCTGGCGGAACTGCGCGAGCGCGACCTGCACCTCGTTATTGGGGGTATCGCGCAGCCAAACGAAGCGAGCGTGCGCCTGCACGAGCGCCTGGGATTCCAGAAGGTCGCGCATTTCAGCGAAGTCGGATTGAAGTTCGGCCGCTGGATCGATGTCGGTTACTGGCAGCTGAAATTGAACTGACGATCCGGGCCTCGCAGCCTTGATCAACGCGGCGCTTGAGCGCTGCTCGCGGGTGCGCGAGGAAACATTCATTAGCGACGAATGCCGTAAAGGTAGAGCGCCTCTTTTCAAACTATTTATCCAGGAATATGCATGGCGCTTGGAATCTATTTATTTTGCATAGATTCGTCAATACAAAATGCGATATGGGTATAAATAGTTTTTGCCATCGAAAAAATGCAGTGTTAGGATGAATTGCCGTCATTTACATGGCGCAGGTAATCAAAATTGCTTCGTATTCTATTCGTATACATGTTCTACCTAATGGAGACGCACGATGAATAAACTGAAGAAAGCTGTCTTTGCTGCCGCAGTCGCAAGCGGTGTCATGATCTCGTCGATGGCACCAGCTTGGGCGTTGCCGTCGTATGAAACCTGCCTGGCCATGCAAGAAGAGTGCTATGCAGGCGGCAGCTGCACCACCTTCTATCGCCTCTGCCACGTGTACGGCCTGGGCTAAGCCGTCTCGCATCATTCAGGCCTCCTAGCCAGGTCGGCTGCTTTGCCGACTCCGGCACTGGGCACTGTTGGATCAGCTTTGGCTGGCCATTTTTTTTGCTCCGCCAAATCTCGTGCACTGCGGCCGGGGCCTGGCCCAAGGCGAACGGCCCTGTTCGGCCGGATGTTCTACACTCATGCGCGTTGTCTCGTTCAAATACTGTCCAACGAAAGGGAATGCCATGAAAGCTCAATGGATTGTCGCAGCGCTGCTGTGCTCCACCTATGCCGGCGCAGCCGTGCACGCCGCCGAAATGCGCGCGACGATGAATGCGGTGTCGGATGCCGGCGTCGGCAAGTCGGCCGGCACGGTGACGATCAGCGAAACCAAATACGGGCTGGTGTTCACGCCGAAGCTGGACGGATTGCCGCCTGGCGTGCATGGCTTCCACGTGCATGAGAACAAGAGCTGCGATACGAACCAGAAGGATGGCAAGCCGGTGCCGGCGGGCGCGGCGGGCGGGCACCTGGATACGACGGGCAGTAAGAAGCATGGGCTGCCGTGGGGCGATGGGCATGTCGGCGATTTGCCGGCGCTGTATGTCGAGAGCTCGGGGGCGGCCATGAATCCGGTGCTGGCGCCGCGCTTGAAGCTAGCGGACGTCAAGGGCAAGGCGCTGATGGTGCATGCGGGCGGGGATAATCATGCGGATCATCCGGCGCCGTTGGGTGGTGGCGGGGCGAGGATTGTGTGCGGGATTATTGAGTAACGTTGGTGGCACGGGTTTAAGCGTGCCATTTGCATGAGTCGTACCGCGTGGGCACGAGTGCCCACCCTACAAAAGCGAAACGCCCGGTCAGAGATGATCGGGCGTTTTTGATTGCGGCGCGGTGGGTACGAGTACCCACCCTACAAATGCCCGGCTAGTTCAATGGCCGGGTTTTGCGATTATTTTGCGGCGGCGCGGATTTTGCCGAAGGCGTCGCCGGCTTTCCAGGCTGGCATCTTCGGGCTGTCGGCGATCATGCGGCCGAGGTTCAGCGTGAACTGGGCCTGCTGCACCATGCCCGCCAAATCCCAGCTCGGGTCGTACTCGTCGCTCACCTGGTGGTAGCGCGAGCGGTAGGCCTTGGCCTTGGCGTTGTTCGCTTCCACGTTCGATACCCAGGCGCTGCCGCCGCCGACCGAGAAGGCCGGGATGCCGGCTTTCGCGAAGCTGAAGTGGTCGCTGCGGAAGTAGCCGCCGGCGAGGTCCGGCTTGGCCGGTGCGACCACCAGGCCCATGGCTTTCGCGGTGGCCGCGGCCATCGCGCCCAGTTCGGTGCGCTCGCTGCCCTGCACGCCGATGTCTTTCGCGGCGCCGACGAAGTTCAGGCTGTCGAGGTTCAGGTTGGCGGCGGTCTTCTCGGCTGGCCACAGAGGCTTGGCGGCGTAGGCGGCGCTGCCCAGCAGGCCTTGCTCTTCGGCCGCGACCCACAGGAACATCTGCGAACGCTTGGCCGGATGCCGCACGGCTTCCTGCGCCATCGCCAAGAGGCCAGCGGTGCCGGAGGCATTGTCGACGGCGCCGTTGAAGATGGTGTCGCCCTCGGTTCCCTGCTTGCCCATGTGGTCCCAGTGGGCGCTGTAGATGACGACTTCGTCCTTCAGCTTCGGATCGGTGCCGGGCACGACGCCGGCCACGTTGTATTCGTTCAGCGTGCGCACGGCGGCGCGCGCTTCGCCTTTTACACGCGCGTTCAGGGTGACCGGCTTGAAGGATTTGTCTTCGGCGGCCGCGCGCAGTTTGTCGAGGTCCTGGCCGGCGGCCGTGAACAGTTTACGGGCGGCGGCGTCGGTCATCCAGCCCTGCATGCCGGTGCCCAGGTCAGCGTCGGCCAGCTGGAAGCGCTCGGCGGCGGCCCAGCTGTTCTGCACCACGCTCCAGCCGTAGGAGGCCGAGGCGTCGGTGTGGATCAGGATCACGCCGGCCGCGCCCTGGCGCGCTGCTTCGGCCAGTTTATAGGTCCAGCGGCCGTAGTAGGTCAGGCCGGCGCCGTTGAAGCGCTTCGGCTCGGCGGCGGTCGGAGCCGGGTCGTTGACCATCATGACCAATACCTTGCCCTTGGCGTCCAGGCCCTTGAAGTCGTCCCAGCCTTCTTCCGGCGCGGTGATGCCGTAGCCGACGAAGACCAGTTCCGCATCCATGGTGTGGTCGGGCTTGGCATCGCCCGGCGCCCATACCCAGTCGGCGCCGAAGCTCAAGGGCAGGGCCTGGCCGCCGGCGACCACGCCGACGTTGCTCTTTTCCGGCAGCGGACGCACGCCTGCGATCTTGACCTCCTGGCGGAAGCTGTTGCCGTTGGCCGGCTTCAGGCCGGCGGCCATCGCCTGGCTCTCGAGATAGGTAACGGTCAGCTCGCCGCCGCGCTGGCCGGTGCCGCGGCCTTCCATGGCGTCGGACGCGAGGAAGGCCAGGTGGCCGCGCAGCGGACCTTCCTGGACGGTGGCGGCTTGCGCCTTGTTGGCCGCGTGGGCGGGGAAGGCGAGCGCCAGGCTGCTGGCGAGGGCGGTAACGACAACGGAGGAGACGATCTTGTGCATGGAATCCTGCTGCAGTGGTTAATAGGAGGTGCCGCAGCATTGTAGAGCACTAACTAGTAAAACCACAGCATGTCCGCCGAGACTGACGTGCCGCTCCCGGGAATCAGGGCCGGCGCATTCGCCGGCCGCGGCGGCAGCAGGTGCTCGGGCAGCCCGGGCACGATCTCTTTCACCTGCACGCCGAAGATCGGATCGTCCTTCACGCGGATATGGAAGTGCAGCGTGTCGTCTTCCATGCCATAGGCGATGATCTTCAGGGTCTTGGCTTCCTTGTCCAGCAGGGTGCGTCCGTTCACCGTGGCGCGCAGCACGCGTGCGTTGATCACGTCCAGCCGGATCTCGGGCGCGCGGTTCTTCGACGACAGCGTGAAGTCGGCATGGCGGTCCGGCGCCTTGCCGTTCCTGAGCACGCGGATGAAAGGGAATTCCAGTCCCTTGCGCGGCGCCCAGGCATACCACTGTTCCGGCTCGCTCCAGCCGAACACGCTGACGAAATAATGCGGCCGCGTGAGGTTGGCGAACAGCGTGCGCTCCCAGTCGTCGAGCGGGCCGGCGGGTTTCAGCCAGTAGGCGTCCCAGCTCGGCATGTCCCGGTAGTACACGAGATTGTTGGCGCGCGCCGAGGGTGCTTCACGCGCTTCGTCGGCGCTGCCGGCCAGGGCCAGTCCGCCCAGTCCGAGCAGCAGCAGGGTGCGCGCCACGTAGCGCCGCGCGTGCGCCGCCAGCAGCAGGGTCGACACGCCCAGCAGCAGCGCCAGCATCGCCACCGGCAGGTTCATGCGCTGTGGCGAGAGCACCAGGAAGCTGTCGCGCAGCGCCGGCAGCACCAGCGCCACGGCCGGCGCCACGCCCAGCACCAGCAGGGCCAGGCGCGCGGCCGGCGGCCAGGCTTGCACGCGCCCCGCATGCAGGCCGGCGCAGCAGGCCAGGGCCGCCAGCAGCGGCCAGGCAAGCAGGTAACTGGCGCCGGGCGCGAGCCAGCTGGCCAGCAGCAGCACGAGCGTCAATGCGCCGAGCGCGGCCAGCGCCGCCGCCATGGCGCCGGTATGGCGCTGCAGCCAGCGCTGGGCGACCACATAAAAGGCCGCTGCCAGCGCGCACACGCCCAGCAGGTAGGCCAGCGCTTGCCGGGGCGCGGCCGGATTCCAGGCTCGGTGCAGTTCAGGCACGTGCATCCACAGCTGCCAGGCGCCGATGCCCAGTACCACCGCCAGCGCCGGCACCAGGAAGGCCGCCTGTATGAAAGGCGTGTAGCGCATGCCGGCCTGCTGCCAGGCCAGACGGCCCGCGCCCGCCAGCAGCAGGCAGCTAAAAAAAGCGAGCGGCCAGGCCAGGGCGGCGCTGTAGTGCACGGTGGCGCCGAAGGGCAGCTCGAAATATACCTGGCCATTATCGATGCGCTGATCGAGCCGCGCCTGTCCGAAGTGCTGCACCAGGCGCAGCATCGCACTGCCCATGTGCTGCAGCGTGGCCGGCTGCAGGCGCGCCAGCGTATCGAGTTCGCCCGCGCGGTCCAGCGGCAAGCCGGTGTTTGCAAACTGCAGCACCGGCACCCGGAGTTTGTCGAGCGCGCCGATGCGCAGCGCGCCCGGCGCCAGCTGGTGGATCTCGTGCATCAGCGAAGAACCGCGCACGTCGGGCACGGCGCGGCGCCAGCCGTCGATGGCCGCGCTGTTGGCATGGCGCGTGTTGTACAGGATGAGCGGCCCGCCGCTGCCGCCGCCATCGAAGCGCAGCGCCAGGCCGACGTCGCGTGCCCACGGGTGCTGCTCGGCGAAGGCCTGCATGCCCAGGCTGCCGGCGCGCTCGCCATCGGCAAACAGCACGATCACATCGTTGGCCGGCGCCGGTCCGTGGCGCAGGGCGCGCAGCATCTCCAGGCTTGCCGCCACCGGCATGCCGCCGCGCGCCACGCCCAGGCTGCCGCAGTCGCTGTCGTAGTACACCGCCACCAGCAGGGCAGGGCGGCGCTGGCGCTCCGCCTTGTTGCTATCCGTGCCGGGCACCCGCACCAGCACGTTGTGCACCACGCCGACGATGGCTTCATAGTTGGCGTTGTAGTCGACGTAGTTCTTCTGCACCACGGTGCGCTGCACCTGCGGCGCGTAGCCCAGCGCCTGCAACTGGCCCACGATGTGTTCGCGCGCACGGCGGTTGGCGTCGCTGGCGATCGGCCGCGGCGTCTGCGTCATCGCTGCCAGCTGGTCGAGAGCGCGCGCGGCCGAGAAGCGGTCGGCTGGCGCAGTGCGCGCGAGCGGCTGCCGCTGGCGCTGGCGCTCGGGCGCGCCGTGGTCGCGCAGCGCCAGCCAGGCCAGCAGCGCAAGGAACAGGAAGGCGATGAGGCTGGCCAGGGCGCCGGCATGGGCGCGCTGTTGTTCGTGCTCGTGGGCGTGATCGGAAATCATCCAGGCTTCTCAAAAAGGGCGCAAAAAAAGCCCGCCAGGCTGAGACGTGGCGGGCAAAGAGGGGAGAACCGATTCAGTCGCCCAGCGTCCAGACGAAGGCCAGCTGCCCCCATCCGGCTTCGGCCACGCCGTTGTTGGTGGCGGGCTTGAACCGGCACATGCTCAGGGCGTTCAGGGCGGCTTTGTCGAGGTCGCGCGAACCGCTGGACTTCTGCACGCGGGCAGTCGCCACGCGGCCGTCGGTGCCGATCAGGAGGGCCAGGACCACGGTGCCGCTGTCGCCGTTGCGGGCGGCGCGCGCCGGATAAGTGGGCGTTGTGCAGCCGCTGGCTTCGGCCAGGGCGATGGTCCGCACTGTGCCGCTTGTGCCAGTGCCCGTGCCCGACGAGGCGGCCGGCGGCTGGGCCGTGGTTTGGGGTTGTGCGGGCTGCGGCGGCAGCGGATCGGCCTCGTAGGTGGTGCGCATCGGGTTCTCAATGGGCGGTGGCGTAATCTCGATCTCGACCTTCGGCACCACGATGTCGGGCGGCGCGAGGCGCTGCACCGGGGTGGGCGGGTTGGGTGGCAGCGGTGGCGGAGCGGGCGGCTGCGGCGTCGTGAAGACCGTGTCGGGGCCGGTCAGCTTGGGAAGCGAAAGCACTTTCCCGTTCATCATGTTGACGACGCCGATCGCAATCAGGACGTGCAGCCCGGCGACGAGGGCGAACTTGCCGGCCTTGTTGCCGTTATCGTGGTACGCGGGTGAGAAATGCATGACGGTCTCCTTTGGGAAAGAATATCTGCCTGCCATCTGTTGGAAGTAATATATGCCATCAAGTGGCAATCCGTAAAGCGATTTGTCAGCAGTCGTACGTCCGGTCCGAAAAGCATGCAAAGCCGGGCATGGGCGGAGAGGAAAGGCCGGCTCGCTTCGCCCTGCGTTGTATGAAATAATCAAGCTGCAGAGCGCCGTTGTTCTGCCCATTGGCAGGCGCCGCTACCACCTTCTGGCAAGCGGCCGGCCGCAACACTAGGGAGATACCAGGTGAAAACCAAAGCAATCCGCGTCATGCTGGCCGACGACCACCCGATCGTGATGACCGGCTTCGCCATGTCGCTGGCAGCCGAAGGCATGGAAGTGGTGGGGCAGGCGCGGACGCCGGATGAAGCGATCGCCCTGTATGCCGAATGCAAGCCGGACGTGGTGATCCTCGACATCCGCTTCGGCACCGAACTCACCGGCCTGGATGCGGCCCAGCAGATCCTGAAGGCCGATGCGCATGCAAAGGTGGTCTTCCTCAGCCAGTTCGACCAGGACAGCCTGATCAAGGAAACCTACCGCATCGGCGCCCACGCCTTTGTCACCAAGGATTGCGACCCGGCCGACCTGGCTGCCGCCGTGCGCCAGGCGCACGCCGGAAAACTCTACTTCCCGCCGCAGATCGCCGAGCGCCTGGCCAGCATCGCCGTGCGTGGCGACGTGTCGCCGCAGTCGCAGCTCGACGAGCGCGGCCTCGAGATCTTCAAGATGATGGCCGAGGGCCTGACGAATGCCGAGATCGCCGAGTGCCTGAACCTGTCGACCAAGACCATCAGCAACACCAGCCAGTCGATCAAGGAAAAGCTGGGCGTGGAGCGCCAGGCCCACATTACCCGCCTGGCCGTGAAGTACGGCCTGATCGAGCCCTGAGCCGCGATGCGCCGCGTCGCGCATTCCCTGCGCAGGCTGCTGGCCAGCCTGGCCCTCGGTCTGGCCGCCTGCATGGCCGTCTGCACCGCCACCGCTGCGCCGCCGGATAAGGCCCAGGGCTACCGCTTCGAGATCGTCACCGGCGACGACAGCGCCGTCAGCGCGCGCATCGCCGAAGACCTGTACAAGCGCCTGGTGCCGACCTTTGCCGCCTTCCGCACCGAGCTGGCGCAGAAGCGGCGCATGGTGACGATTGCCATCGGCCCGGACGCATTGCGCCAGGCAGTGGCGCGGCGCTGCGACTGCGTGGTGATCGCAGCCTTCACTTCGAGCCAGGTATGGCGCTCGGTCGTCGGCGCATTGCCGCCCGCGCGCGCTGCCCTGAACACGGCGGTGTACGCCGAGCCGGCGCCGCTCGATCAGCTGCAGCTGGCCAGCCTGCTGTACCGGCGCCCGGTGCGGGTGGCGGCCATCGTCGGCCAGGATGCGGACAGTTTCGTCCACGCCCTGCAGGGCAAGGCCGACCTGGTGCGCGCCGCGCCAAGCGACGACATCGGCGAGCTGCTGGGCCGGATCGGACGCAGCGAAGCGCTGCTGGCGCTGCCCGACAGTGCGGTCTACAACCCCGAGAACGTGCGCAGCATCCTGCTCGCCACCTACCGCCGCAAGCAGGCGGTGATCGGCTTTTCCAGCGACATGGTGAAGGTGGGAGCATTGGCCACCACCTATTCCGACATCGAGGACATCAACGCCCAGGTGGCGGAAGTGGCCGCCGCCTTTGTCGCCAGCGGCGAGCTGCCCGCACCCCAGTTCCCGCGCTACTTCCGCACCACGATCAACGAGGGCGTGGCGCGTTCGCTCGACATCGTGGTCGGCAAGGACGCACGCGACTTTGCCAGGCCGCGGCCATGAGCCTGCGCCGCCTCGTGCAGCCCTGGCGCAGCTGGAGCATCGGCCTGCGCATGGCCTTCATCACCATGCTGCCGGTCGCGTTCCTGTTCACTTCCTTTCTCTGG
>Ga0308160_10006168_pt1 | contig 12276 bp, 13 predicted proteins | sample PhyFR1_FD_201036 | JGI IMG/M metagenome (GOLD analysis project Ga0308160, IMG submission 201036) | Phyllosphere microbial communities from UC Gill Tract Community Farm, Albany, California, United States - DLSLF.R1 | ecosystem: Host-associated > Plants > Phyllosphere > Unclassified | place: USA... | reverse complement strand
CCACTTACTGCATGATCCGACGCCGCGATACTAGCCAACGGCGTATGCTGCGAGAGGCCTTTGAAATCCTCTCTCATGGTGTAACTCCAAGCGATCGTTCCCAGGAGCAGAGGGATCATCCCGGTGGACGCAACGACTGATTGCCGCGCAGCGAACAGACCGGTCATAAAGATCTGGAGGAGAACGACTCCCCAAACTAGACGAGCAAATGTCGTTGGCCAGGCGTCCCCAGATGATTCATATGGATTGACAAAGACTAGAAAGGGAAAGCATGAGGACGATCAGTTGCAGGACCAGGGTCTGAGCTTGGGATTGTGCCTACCGTAAATGAGCTTGTATTTGTAGACCATGTCTGTGCGAAGGGACCGTCAGCCAGAGCTCGCGATATAATAATCAGACGTCAAATGCGCTTACACCCAACCCCGAAATAGATTGCGCCGAATATCAAGATAAGCGGAGAGATGACCGAATAAGTCAAGGTCAAGATAAAGATCATGATCGCTGGGGGATAGATCATTCCGTAGTTGATTGCGGGCGGGTTGTAGACTTCGGTATATTCTGTGTGGAATGCAAGCCAAAGTCAGCGTGGCTTCAAGGCAAACTTCACCTTGATACATACCTCGTGGCGTCAACCTGAAGAGCACTCGGTACAGTGCGATCCAGAATAATTGGCCGAAGTTGATCAACTGGAATGGCATGATACCAAGTCCTGCGAGGCAAAAGTCTCGTCAATGCTTGCAACTTCTCGCAAGGTTGAAAATGTACGACTTACCCGAAAGCATAACATAAGAGGTGGAGAATGCCCTGGCCTGTTCAGTGGTCAAAGCCGCGGCCAGCTTCTTCGGGATCTGTCAAGCGCGGACGAGTCAGTCAAATAGGGAGTAGTAGAGGAAGTGGCCACAATTGACCTTCTCGGGCGATCCGGCCAGATTGAGAAGCAGATCAAACAAGGTTGAGACGACCAAGAAAACGAAGAGTACCGATACAATGAGGAACAAGGTGTACCTGAAAGGGGATAGTACTGGCGATCAGCCAAAGACCAGCTATGTCTCGAGCGCCTGGCTTACTTCTTAAGAATGGACGTCGAGATTTCGGACTTCGAACGAAATCCCTGGAAATAGCACAACCACTCCAGAAGATAAGGGATGATCGCGTTGAAGATCAACAAGGCCGCCGAAGGGAACGATGTCTGAGCCAAAGCGGCAATCAAGGGCGACCGCTCGATCAAACTCGCTAGCCATGGTGCGACTTTCTGAATCTCCTGAAACGATAACAGCGTCGCCAGGGCCGAGACAGGAGCTGGATATCGAAGTGCACATTGGGTCAGCTGATCTAGCTCCGAGATCACGTGAAGCAGAAGGGTTTACTCACGAATCCACAACAACAGCCCAGCGATCACGACTCCAGTAATGATGATGCTCCGTATTACGTGTTCTCTCCGGGTCATTCCCATGTTGTTCCAAACGATATCGTCGGGATCCGGAGCCAAGGTCGTTCGGCATTCCGAATGCTCCGGGAAATGCACCACTTGCGACGCGAACTCCTTCAAATGTGTCTCACGTTAGTAGCGAAACAGATGTAGGCTCAGTAATCGGGACTCACTGCATCGCGGATGTTATCGAAGGTAACGAAACCCTCTTCAGTTGTTGACCATTCCCTGTGACCTTCGAGCATTAGTTCGGCTCCGTCTCGAGGAGGATCGGGGGTCGATGCCCTTGGGGTTGAGCTTCGACTATTGCTCTTGGTTCCGTGTACTTTTCGGAGTGCTTGAACCTTGGCATCCGCCGCATCGAATTTGTCTTGCCAGTAGTCGATGGCGTCGACTTTTTCCCCGAGAACAGGGATAGCCTTTTGCAGCGTCGACTTCGGGATTCTAGTAACAGGCCGGTTGCCCGTACCTTCGTAAGCGTCATTGACCGGCGTCGCCGCTCCGCTGCCTCCATTCTCAAGATCCCGATCAGCCAAGAATGCGGGGGGCACACTGGCGGACGGCAAATCGTGGTCCCGGGTGACTTCACCCCAATTGGGCTCTTCGGACAGAGCGAGTCCAACGTCGGGTGTCTTTAAAGGAGCCCGGGTACTGGACCGGCTCGGAGCGCGAGTCTCTGCTTCAGCTGTGCCCTCCGCATTGCGGTCGATGGGACGCCGGTTCTCTTCGTTTTCTTCATCTTGCTCCGGCAAGCGGATGTGGCCGAGTCCTTTTCCTCCTCGGTACCTCCACCAGGCCTTCTCAAGTCCTCGCATGGCCAATTCTCGTTCATGGAGTGCTTGACGAAGCTCTCGCCCAACGTTTTTCACCATCCTGATGCTCTCTACTTTCCATCCGCAGTCGTTCTCGAAGTAATCCCTCAGCTTGTCCTCGTCTCGTAAATGGTCAGGAATGGCGGTAACGAGTACCGTGCGAGCCGGCACACTGCTCTTCCTGGCCAAAGCAAACATCCTCCGTCGCGCAAGGAAACGATGAAAGTTCTTGTGCAACATGTAGAGTGCAAGAATCGAGAAGAAATAGACGAAAAGGAGATGTAGCCCGACGGTAGTCTGTGGATCGATGACGAGATCCATCAAGGTTGGATTGGGACGGGTCCTGTTTCGCTTGTCTGAGTGGTGACCTTCCGTGTAGAAATGAGTATATGTAGAATAGATTGAAGTGCTATTGTCGGGATCAGTTCCATTAGTGCGGTCAGGAAGGTCGTCATCGGTCGAGCCGTTCCGCTAAATTCATTGATGTGCTCGATTAGCCACTGACAAGGGATTTGTCTACCAGAACAGGCCATACTCACGGTGAGATTCACGGGTACCAGGATTAAAGTGGCAGCACAAGCGCATATTGTGAAGTAGTAGAACGAGGTCTTCATGAAATCCAAGAACTGCGAACCGTAGGGATTACTTGAGCGAAGCCTTCAAGATATGAGATTCCTCTAGAGACGCTCACCACAACTGCATCCAATCCCACAGTCCGGACCATCCTACTGTCGCTGACATGGAGTGTTGGTCTTATCCAACCAAACAGACCGGGATGGTCTTCTGATGGATCGCCCGTGTCTTTCGCTGCGTGCAATTTCAAGTCTGATCAGTAGGAAGGATCAACTAAGGTCAATGAGGATTCAAACTTACATTTCAGCAGAGCGCGCCCCATGTATATCCGCCGCCATCTCCGTCGTAAAGTCTCAAAAATCAAGATGGAAAAGAATCCCAAAGTCACCGATAGTAGTAGCTGTGTTCGGAACCAAGGACCTAAAGATGCAACGCTTGACCCTCAGTATCGACGCGCTTTAATTGCCTCGACAAGGGGGGTACATACCGGTGTAGTCGCCTACAAACAGATTGAAGCCATACTTCTCATCAATACATCATAGGTTCTCGTCGTTCTCAAGTGACGGTCAAAGACTTACGGGTAGGACCGGTACCCGGAGGTAAGGATGGCGATAGTGCCCGTTCAAACATCTCGCCTCGCACAATCGGCAGATCTGACATTCCGCTGCGAAGCAGCCCTCGTTGTTTCGAAGCTCGTTCCCTTTGGCTTGCGCGTACAGCCTTGCGGAATAATTGGGCTTTGGCAATGGCTTATGATGGGAGATGTCTAGGATATAAGATCAAACAAGCTGTCCAGCCGGACACAGCCATCAAAGGTACGAGAAATAGCCCCTGATCGATTGATGATGTCGTCAGACCCCTAACGTTATGACGATGATTGATGCGGACATATCAAACCAGCTATATGTCCGCATCGAAGGCGTCAACGCAAAGCCCGAGGTTGAGATTATGAGATTAATTGAGAGATTCTCAGATTTTTCAAAATTCAGATAGGAAATGTCATAGATCGTAAGATGATGAAGGAATACGAGTCAAACCTGTTGGATTCGACCTCGAGCAAACAAAACTCCACTGAAATGTTTTAGACTATTGAAATCGGACGCGAATATTGTTCAAAGCTGTCGAACGACTTGTGTCGTCCTCTCGCGGCTCATATGGAAGGTCATAGCCCGAGTCCCAAAAGTCCTCCGCCAATGACAGCAAGGGCCACCATGCCAGTAGAAACGAATCCCAATTTGGAATGATCATCCCTGTTGGCGGATCCGGTGGCAGAAATGCCAGTGTTCACCGGAGAGAGACTTGCGGTGGTTTCCTCGGGCTCGAGATCCGCACTCGCTGCGGCGCGGGCACTCGAGGTGGTGGACGTAACAGGATCGTCTCCGGCGACGAGTCGAGAGGCAGTAGCAGTAAGGTCAGAGATTGAGGCAAGCTGAGAGCTCCAACTGCGAGATTGTGAAATGGTGCCGTGTCAGACTGTGTTTCGTCAGGGCTCTGTATCACGAAAACTCTGCTTACGAAGGGAGAAGCCTATACGATAAGGTCCAGGAAAACAAGGAAGACGTTCAGCGCCGAACCATCAAAGTCTGGCACAGGGCTGCTCACTCAGTCTGGGAAGGTGGCCTAGGAATCGCAATGTTGACACAATAATCCACGTAGGCCGAGGAAGCGTCCAGCTGTTCCGCTTCCTGATTTCATATACGGAGGACTCAGTGTATCAGTTGGCGGTGCAGAGCAATCCGTTGTAATAGATCGTCAAAAACTTACGGAGCATTTCTCCAAGATGCAATCACCAACGGTAAAGGTAACTTCTTGGTCAACGCAACGACAAGGAAGATCATTTTCGGCACATGGACTCTACGAACGGACGAAACGGTGACAAAGCCTCAGTAGAGTAGAGTTTGACTGTTAGATCTGCAGGAGATCCTTACGCTGGTAGTGGGAATCAAGTCGATACAAGTTTGACCACAAGCGGGAGTGTTTCCGGTCGATTGAGCGGTCTATTTAGATGTATAAAGCGTATGAGCGATAAGCGGTGAGTTCGCATCGGAGATCTGCATGTTGTGAGCGAATTTTGCTTACGGAAGGAAGAAAGCTGACCACGAGGGCGAACAGAATCAAGGCTAATGTTCTCATGTTGCTTAATCGTATGTTGCCTTAATCGTATGTTGCGAGGGGGTAGTGACAGTGTCGTGTGCAATTGCCGGCAAGCTTGGTGCAGGAGGTCCTGTTTTCTGAGATTGGGACGTAAGGCAATCACACCGATGGGTGACTTTCGAATTGCGAGGTTGAAACTTGGGAGAACGTGACCCAAGGCGTCTTATATCATCTGCTGTAGGTCGGTCGCGTATGCGCTGCCTCCCCGAAAGAGAAAACCCTTTCGTTGTTTACCTCCCAAGAATGATCAAATTCTCGCCCTCCTTTGAGCTTGATCCGAGTCACTGGTCATCTGATCAATCACCTGACCATGTGCAGTGTGCTCCGTCACAAGGCGACCATCATTTTCGCTTGTCGAAATGAGTACCCCAAAATTGCGGGTGAGGGGGATGAACTCGCGTGATCGTGCCTGCACCTGCGAGAAGAATGCTCGGTTACCCCTGTTGTCTCAACTGGGATGTGAAACGGCGATCACGCTGATTGGCGCTTCACTATCGCTCTTTCCGCAGTCATGAGGTTTGTGCCAGTCCAAAGATGTTGATACCAAGCTTAAGTAAGGTTTAAGACGCACGAGTGCATCGACAAAGAGGCGAAAGGCATACCTTTCTGAGCTGCTGATTTCGCGCCAGCCATCAGTGTGTCAAAGCGCAAAGATGTATCCACGTAGGAAGTCATGCAGGTGGCATATCATACGTTATCAAGCCAAAGGAGTGATGCTGTCCCTGAATGGACGATTACGATGACCAGACAATTATCGCATCTGGTCCTAGCAAATGTAATCCTGGGCCCGTCATTTTGGAATCCACCCATGTCGACTTTAAGAACCACTAGTGCACTCGTGACGACTCTTGTCATCATCTCGATATCGGCCAGGTCGCTGATAGGTCAACAAAGAACGAAGAACGTCGAGAGCAAACGATTTTCCTGTTGCAGTTGTCAAGTTTGTACCGCCAAATACCTGCGAGCCCCTTGATGGTCGTCAGCGTTTCATGTATTCCAGTGTGACTTCCCCCTCGCGGGTACGCAGCCGAGCGGCTGCCGGTTCCGCACGCGTCGGGTATCGTTCGCTGCCCGCACGCACACTGAAGACATTCTCAAAAGAGGCTCAAATCGGAGCTCTGAGATCTGGGACGAGATTGGAACGGATTCCAGATCTCATGTGACCCGAATCTTACTCGGGTTTTCCTGGCAAAACGACCATGTCACTGCAGAACATTCCGTCTGCAGACCGATCGATAGAGTTATTTGAGGTACATCGTATCTAAATAAAATTATTCATCGAAAAACCATGCTCCTATTCGGGTTCGTGGGTTGGTAGGGTGTTCCCTTATCGGTGTCTACCCAGGCATCGCTAATCGGTCAGTCCCCCATCCGGAATAGGTTTTTTGCCTTTTTGCCTCAACAACGCGCACCCTTTTGCCGCCATTTGTGGTCCCAGTCGAACTCCAACGGCGATTTGAGAGTGATATCGAGGCATTATAATGAAGACAGATACCCCAAGAACGATCTCACGTTCGGAAGAACCGAGGCCTACCACTGGGCAACTCTCACATGCTGTTCCTCTTCCCGTTTAAGCAAATACTGCGGCACATGAATCCTCGCCTGTCGATTATTGTGCGCGTATTGTGGGTTCACTGCCCCTCTCGATTAACTCTTCATATCGGTGCCGCCTCGGCCAACTCAATGACTGCATTCCGAGCGCCGTGCAATAAATTGCATAAGCGCTCCTTCATTTCGGTAATCTAGGGTAGCGTTAATATACAACTTGTATAGGAATCGTGGGGTCATGACTTCATGTGATGTGTCGTGGCCTGTTCTTGTCATTATATATTCGGCCCGCTATGGACCATCGATCTTTTGCGCTACTGTCTAGCTCAAATATCCTCCGGTAAAGCGCTGTGGAAGGTGAAAGTTAGCTGCATTTTTCGATGGCTCCTCTCATCATGAATTCACCTGCTCTCGGATCGCCCGCTGGCGGGATAGTATACACTCCATTCGAAAGAATTTCCAACAAAGCTCCCAGGATTGAAGACGTGACAGCCTTCGTATGTTAGGTCATACCGCTCATATTTGTCCGCCAGAATGACCTGCGAACCAGAATACCGTAAGAACCAGCATTAACGTAAGGAGTTAATCATCTTGTTTAGACTCACAGTCGTGGGCATAGGATATAATCGTAGAGCGTGATCCCATTCCCATATTGTTGGCCGTACTTGAATTGGTAGCGGAGACAAGTGTGTCTGGTCAAGAATCGTTTGGACGAGCTAGATGGATTGGTGTAAGCGTAGGTCCAGACGAGCGAGGCACTGAGCAATGATTCTGAGACTCACATATCGTTTCATCTCTGCCCCTTCAATGCCATCCTTAATCTGCACAATGTTCCTTAACATCCGTCCCATCAGATCTTCTCGGAAGATGACGACCTCTTGATCAAAGTATTTTATCCTAGCCGGATTGCTGGTGAAGATCGCCTTGGGCACCCTGGCTTTTACGGGTTGTACAAACAATTCCGGAATAGGCTGGCGTGGTAATGTAGTGGATGACCAAGGGTCCGTGGGACCCGGAACGAAGATGAACTGGGAATGTTGTGATAGTGTTGGATATGCTGCAATCGCTTCGGCCAAAGCCTTGAAACCGGCTGGACCATACGGAATAGAGTGAGATGGTTGCTACTATGTTCCTTGACACCGATATAACTTACCGATGTACGACTCCATACTGCCTGCTCCCATCCACCCTTTCATCGAGAAATTGCCGCACAGCACAAAAGCGTACGGCCGGAACTCTGCCTCCCCGTACCCCTCGAACATCCTCTTCAAAGCTGGGATCGTTTTTGGGTGGTCCAACCATACGTCAGAAAGGACAACAAATGATAGATCCTCGTGTGTTTGTGAAATCCGCTGGAGTTTAGCCTGCATAATCATTTTGACACGATCAGCATCGGTCGATAGAAAATGATCGGTGCAAGTTGCGTTCTCACACACCTCTTCTTTCAAGGAAGTCGCTCCGATGCCCAGGAAATCCACATGCCCGAAGATCGCTCTATCATGATCAAAGGTGGTCAGCCGTCCGCATTCTCTCCGCCTCGACTGCGAGTTGAACTTACCTAGCCGCGTCCCGTTTCTCACTTGGAGGATGACCCATCGCTAGCACCTTGATGGTCTCTTCCGCCGTGTATTCTCCCTCGACAAGAACCAAGCAATTCTCAGTGAACAATCCCTCGCCTGGTTCCTGCGCGCCGAGGCCAACCGGTTCCAAATCAGCTGTAGCCTGTCGCCAGTCAGAACAGCAACGGACATACTGCATCTTCCATATCCAAAACGACTGTTCCTTCCCCATCTTCCAAACACAGCCTCCCCTCGGGATCTCGTGACAGCATACCGAAGAGTAGAAAGAGTTGCCCTTGTCGTCCGAGCAGGTTTCTCGTTGATGTAAGCTATGATAGAGAGAGAGAGAGAGGAGTAGAATCAGTAAGATCGTCTGACACTGCTTCATCAGTCCGATCTAATCTCTCTCACCTTCAGGTAATTTGCCCGATCATGACCGCCAATGGCTGGAGGGGTGAAATTTTCATTCCGTAGCACGATCTAGCAGTTCGTCATCTGATCAGCCTAGGCAGGACCCGCACGGAGTCACCCTTGAGAGCGGACTAACCTGTCTGACAAGGGCCCATCGTTCCCTCAAGTAGGCTGAACGAGAGATTGCCGGTCCACCTATTGCTGGCCGATGACTCGGTCTGACAGTCGGCCAGATCAGTCAGAGAGAAGCGATCAAACTCGCCTTGTCATGGACTTGACTCACAACCCAAACGTCCCCTTCACGTTGTCGAACCTCCAGCCCGGCATATCGAAAGCTCCGATCACCTTGAAATGGCTGTCCACTGTAAATTCCTCTACGTTTAATTGGTCCCCCTGGAAGTCTAGAAGATGATCCGGATGGATTTCTGATTCTTCCACGGCGTCTGTTTTGGCGGAGAGGGAGTCGTAGGCCTTCTGTAGTGCTGGCAAGGAAACCAGGGGTGCTGGATCTGATGTGTTCAAGTGACACAACGACTTTGATATCAGCGCTCGAGATTTGAGACCCCTGATGCGATTGTCTCACCTTCGCCCTTCAAGTATTCCTTCGCCCAGAGCTCTAACCCGTCGGTCCAATCTTCTGGGGGAACTTCGGCTTCGGTCAGGACACTTTCGATTCTTAGCAAAGACTGAGTAGGTAATGTCAACGAGTACTTCGTCGAGAAGACCTAAAAAGAGAGTAAATGATAGTATAGCAGAGTGACGTCTCAGTACGACATGGATCGCTCGGGTATTGAGTTAGGAGGAAGCTCACCTTGACGATCGTGCTTCGCATTTTCGAATTGACCATCTTTGTGAGCTTCTCTTGTCTCGCTTTCGGTCTAGATCAAAGCGTTTTGCGACGCTAGAGCTATCACTGCTTTCTGCTGAGAAGAATATTGGGGCCGAGCTGTACGAATGGACGGGTTCAGCCGTGTCCCTGAGGGCTAACGGGCTCATGCATGAGCTATTGAAAGCTTGAACTTCATCCTCTCTCCATCCTTGATCCTCTGGACCTTCAAACGCGCTCTGAAAACGCGTCGCGTAAGCAAAAACACAACATGACGCGATCCCTTAAATGAAGATCGCTGATCCGGATCGCTGATCGCTGAGGGCTCGTGAGCTCATGACGCATGAGGACTCATACGCTGCTCGAGCTGCTCGTGATATTCCAAATGGTACATCAATCACAGTACTGCGGGTTCCGCTGCATTACTGTTGATCCTGCGAGACGCTGGACTGAAACCGCCAAGGGCTCTTAGGACGCCCAGCTCTCTCCGCTATCGCATCGAGTATCAAGGCAGCCACCTCCCATGGCTGCGGGTGACCTCCAGTAGCCGCATCATAGGCAGTCATTGACGTTGGCACATATGTCCATACATCAGTCTGCTCATGAAGATCGCCTCACTTGGCATGGAGCAGATGATACGCAGACGAAATCTGTAAACAGACTGTGCACTGAACCTACTCTAGCTTTGATAACCGGCGATAACTAGCTTGTAATGCTCACCCGAGGTTCCGACTACGGCACAACTGATAATAGCGAGAAGACTCGTACCGTCCCTTCGTCGACAGGCCGTCCGGACACAGGTCTAGTGACCTTGCGGCAGCCATTCCGTGTACTCTGCTGTAGTAAACGGTAAACCATGAAACCCTCCGAATAAACCACCGAAGCGCTGATCCTGCCTTGCATGTCTTGTCGCTGTCGAAGAACGGATGTTGCGCGAGATAGGCTGGCATCAGGTGGCAAAGGCATCCTTATTCTATAGTTTTTGGTGTACCAGAACCATATCATGAATAAAGCCGGTCAATCTGAAGATAGCAGCAGGAATCACCTGTCTGCTGATCTTACACTCACCGGCTCGGCAGCGCTGTCGATCACCTTGAATCAGAATTGACTGCGGATTCGTAATTAGCACCCGTAGCACCTTCCGTCGCCGCGCAAAGATGACGATCGAGATGAGGGTTTGACATACAGCGTACAGGCTGTAGCCATATTGATGCGAGTCGACTAGCAGCGATTAGCCATCTTGATCCGGATTGCCATGTCTTGAAGCAGTCCTTCCATCAGCTTATAGGCCACACTCAATTGGGTGGAGAAACTCCGTCATTCTCGTACGTCGATCACGTACTCAACATATCCCGTGCAGTCTCGCGCAGCGCCCTTTCATTTGGCGCAGAGACAGAAGAAACGCCGGCGTCGCCCCTCCACTTCCTTCCTCGTCTTTGCCTGCTTGGCGGTCCGGACCTATCCCGTCCCTCTCGATTACTCACAATCGGATATTCGAGACCTGGAAAGGTATCATCAATCTCAGTAGCAACATCGCAACACACAGCTGCGACGTCCTCATATCCTGCCTTTAGTCTGAGCTCATAACAAGACAGACTCCCATTCATAACACTTTTTCCAAGGAAGACAGCCTTGATTACCTGACCGGATTACATCGACAAGCTGCAATCGCGGGAAGGGAAGGCAGCGAGAGAACAAGCAGGTGGGAAGCCTAAACAGCGATAGTCTTCCACCAAGATGAGTCTCGACTCGATGGAGATCGTTGTCGCGGACGTCGATGAGTTTTGGTATGGTGAGTCTCAAATTGACGGTCTCCTGTTGCGTGAAAAGCCAGACCTCTCATGACAAGGCATGTTGGCTTGGGGGGTACAGAGCTGGAGGAAATCTTGAACTTGCCTTCATCGGTTTCGCTCGAATCACTCGACAACACGCTGAGGATGGTCATCTCCTTATTCTCTACTTCGCATGGTAAGCTTGCTACCAGATCTCGTTCACTTGATGTCTTCCTCTCCTATCCATATACGTTTTCGATCTTCGGGTCAAATCGCCGTCTGATTCTGATTCTGATTCTGATAAATGCTCCTATTCCGACTTGTGTAGACAAGTACATGGCATCACCGGGAGAGTCAGCACACGCCTATCATCTCGTACTGCGGAGTGATCTGTTCCGGTATCATTCCGAGCGAATGATCAATCTCATCCTCGCTGAAGCTGAAGAGGTTTGTCTCAGGCGACCCACTCTGCCTGTACCGTTCAGATGGCTGACAATGCTTGATCGATGAATCAGAATACGAACCCACACACCCTCTATATCTTGTACAATATCCTTCTTCTATGGGGATCCAAGCATTACAGCTTGTTTCGGAGCCATAGGCGGTGGAAAAGGTTGTCCAGGGGATTAGGGGACGTCTTTGACCCCGAGATTGACGAGGTAAGCATCGAAGCTGTTTTTCTCCGGTAGGATTCCACAGCTATCTGGAATAAGAGCTGACGTACCGCTATCTTAAATGTGCTGGTGCGTGACTGATAGAGATTGACGGATTCAGAAGGCAACCAACCGATCGAAGCGAGGCTAAGACTACCGGCTGTCAAATTGCTTTACGAAGTTCTGCGAGTACAGAAATTGAACGGGGAGGAACTGGGTGAGTTGCACATTTCCCTTGGACTTTCTCCAAATTCGGCCACCCACGAATGTGCAAAGCTAATTTTGTTGAGGTGGCTTTGCAGAGGCATTCACGGACAACTTTATCGATCGGTTGTTTGAGTTGGTTGAATCGTCACGGAATTATGACGAGGAGCTGAATTACGCCGTCATTCGATTGATTGTAAGTCACTAGATTCAGAATCAACGAAGACAAGCGAGTTTAGACGTGCTGACATGGAACAACGACAGATCGCCCTGAACGAACAGTTCATGGTCTCGTCAGCTGAAAATGCTGGTCACAGGCACGCTCCTTTGGAAGA
>Ga0308160_10006167_pt1 | contig 12276 bp, 9 predicted proteins | sample PhyFR1_FD_201036 | JGI IMG/M metagenome (GOLD analysis project Ga0308160, IMG submission 201036) | Phyllosphere microbial communities from UC Gill Tract Community Farm, Albany, California, United States - DLSLF.R1 | ecosystem: Host-associated > Plants > Phyllosphere > Unclassified | place: USA... | reverse complement strand
GGCCGCGCCAGGAAGGCCTGCAGCGCGCGCTGCACGTTCGGATGCTTGTCGGCCTCGACCTGCTCGCCGGCGCCATAGAAGTTCAGCAGCCCGTTCACCCACGGGAAGGTGGTGATGTCGGCGATCGTGTAATCGTCGCCCATGATCCAGTTGCGCCCATCGAGGCGCCGTTCCAGCACGCCGAGCAGGCGTTTGCTTTCGTCGAGGAAGCGCTGCTGCGGCCGCTTGTCTTCCCAATCCTTGCCGGCGAACTTCAGGAAGAAGCCGAGCTGGCCGAACATCGGGCCGATGCCGCCGATCTGGAACATCACCCACTGCAGGGTCTCGTAGTGGCCCGCCGCATCGGACGGAATGAACTGGCCGGTCTTCTCGGCCAGGTACATCAGGATGGCGCCGGATTCCCACAGGGCCAGCGGCTGGCCGCCGGGACCGTCGGGGTCGATGATGGACGGGATCTTGTTGTTCGGATTGAGCGACAGGTACTCGGGCGAGTTCTGGTCGCCCGTCTCGAACGCGACCCGGTGCACCTCGTAGGGCAGGCCGGTTTCCTCGAGCATGATGGCGGGCTTGACGCCGTTCGGCGTCGGCATCGAATACAGCTGCAGGCGGTCGGGGTGCTGGGCCGGCCACTTGCGCGTGACCGCGAAACTGTTCAGGTCTGTCACGGCATCCTCGTCACAGTGAGTTGTCGGCCCATGGTAACAAAGGCCGGGTAACCGTGCAGCGCGAACTCGGCATTGACCGGCCGCAAGGTATGAAAAAGCATTGAATGGGAGCATGGTCATTGGTCCCGGACAATGTGCCTCGAGGTCTCAATGGACGAGTTGTTGCGCTATTACGAAGAAGAGCTGGGCCTGTTCGGCCAGTTCGCGCGCGAATTCCGCGCCCGCTACCCGAAACCGGCCGGCGAACTGCACCTGTCCGGCGAGACCTACGAAGACCCGGCGGTGGCGCGCCTGATCCAGTCGGTGGCCCTGATGAGCGCGCGCATCAAGAAGCGCCTCGACGACGACTATCCGAAGTTTACGGAATCGCTGCTGGAAAGCCTGTATCCGCACTACCTGCGGCCGCTGCCCTCGTATTCTGTGGCCCAGGTCGGCTACCGCGGCGAGGCCGAGACCCCGCAGGCCTCCACGCTGCTGGCGCGCGGTACGGTGCTGCGCACCAGCGCCGGCCACGACACCCCGTGCCTGTTCCGCACCGTGTACGAAGTCACGCTGGCGCCGCTCGCCGTCAGCGGCGTCGCCTTCGCGCCGCTGATGACGGCCCCGCGCGCGACGCGCCTGCCGCGCGGCGTCGGCGCCGGCATCGGCATCACGCTATCCGGCGCCGGCGGCCGCGCCGACCTGCGCGCCGCGCTGCCCCCGAGCCTGCGCCTGTTCGCCGACGGCGAGGCCTCGCTGCGGGCGGCCCTGCTCGACACCCTGTTCCTGCGCTGCGCCGGCGCATGGCTCCAAGTCGGCGACGAGCCGGCCTGGCTGCCGCTGGCAAAGGTGCCGCTGCGCCTGGCCGGCTTCGACGAGAGCGACGCCATGCTGCCGTTCCCGGCACGCTCGCATCCGGCGCTGCGCCTGCTGACCGAGTACTTTTGCTACCCGGAGAAGTTCAACTTCATCGACGTCGACCTGGACGAGGTGCGCGCGCTGCTGCCGCCGCGCTGCGCGCGCTTCACGCTGCACCTGGGTGTGAGCGGTATCACGCCCGATTCGGATACCGCCCACCTGCTGTCCAATCTGTCGCCGCGCAACCTGCTGCCGGGCTGCACCCCGGTCATCAACCTGTTCCCCAAGGCCGGCGCGCCGCTGCAGCTGTCGTATACCAGCGCCGATTACCCGCTGCTGGCCGACACCGCGCACGCGGCCGACTACGAGATCCACAGCGTCGACGCGGTGCGTCTGGTGCGCGACAGCGCCGGCGCGGCGGCCGTCACCCGCTTTGCGCCGTTGTATGCACCGTTGGATACGCCGCTGGACACGCCGCCCGGTGTGCGGCCGGATACGCCATCGGAGCGGGGCAAGGGGCCGGAGCGCATGCATTACTGGATCACCCGGCGCGACCATGCCACGGCCGCCGTCAGTCCCGGCCACGAGATGCGCATCGCGCTGATCGACGCCGACTTCCGCAGCACCGAGGCCGCCGGCGCAACCCTGTCCACCGATCTCACCTGCAGCAACCGCGACGCCCCCGCGCGCCTGCGCTACGGCAGCCCGCAGGGCGATCTGCGCACCGACGAGCTGTCCGGGGGCCATCCGATCCGGCTGCTGCGCAAACCCACCCCGACCTGGCGCTTCGACAGCGCGCGCGGCGCCCACTGGCGCCTGATCGCCCACCTGTCGCCCAGCCTGGCCGGCCTGACCATGGCCGGGCTGGCCGATTTCCAGAAGATGCTGGCCCTGTACGACCTGCCGCGCTCGCCGGTGGCCGAACGCCAGATCGCCGGCATCGTCGGCCTCGAGCACGGTGCGGTACGGGCCTGGATCCGCACCGCACCGGTGGCGACCCTGATGCCCGGCATCGGCATCCGCGTCACCATCGACGAAGATGCCTTTGCCGGCACCGGGCTGGCGGTGTTCGTGCGCGTACTCGACCACTATTTTGCGCTGAACGCGCAGCTGAACTGCTTCACCCGGCTGCAGGTGGTGGCGCAGGGAAGCGGGCGCGAAATCGTCACGTGCGCGGCGCGCACCAGCGTCCGGGAATGCTCGTGATCGAGCGCCTGCTGGCCGAGCCGCAGCGCTTCGAATTCTTCCAGGCCGTGCGCCTGCTGCTGCTGTGGCTGGAAGAGCGCGGGGTGCCGCCGCAGCAGGCGCTGGACAAGCACCTGCGCTTTGCCAACAGCCTGTCGCTGCGCTTCCCGCCCAGCCAGGTCGAGGCGCTGGCGCTGGTCCACGACAAGCCGGCGCATCCCGCGATCGCGCGCCCGCAGTTCCGCCTGACCCCCAGCTTCATGGGCCTGCTCGGCGCGCACGGCACGCTGCCCGCGCATTACACGGAATCGATCCAGGCATGGATCGCCAGCGAACAGGACGACGCGCCGCGCGCCTTTCTCGACCTGCTGTCGAACCGGATGCTGGCGCTGTTCTATGGGGCGTGGAAGAAGTACCGGGTCGAGCATATGGTGGCCGGGCCTGGCGACCGCTTTTTGCCCTTGCTGCTGGCGCTGGCGGGGTTTCCTGCGGGCGCCTCCGGCTTCGTGTCAGGCGGCGTCGGGTTGCCGTCCGGGACCTCGCCCGAGGCGCTGGCCGGCGCCCCCGCCGGCGTCAGCGATCGGACGCTGGCGCTGTATGCCGGCGTGCTGCGCCAGCGGCCGGCGTCGGCCGCGGTGCTGGGGCGGGTGCTGTCGGACCTGCTGCGGGTGCCGGTCGCCCTGCAGGAATGGATCGGCCACTGGGACCGGCTCGAGGATGGCGAGCGCACCGCGCTGGGCGGCGCCAACGCCGTGCTCGGGCAGGCGGCGCTGCTGGGTGCGCGTTGCTGGCGGCCCGACCTGCGCGTGCGCGTGCGCATCGGTCCGGTGGACAGCGCCCAGTTCGAACGCTTTCTGCCGCACGGCAGCGGCGCCGCGACCCTGGGCTCGCTGCTGGGCCTGTTTGCGGCACCGACCCTGTCCTACGAAGTGGTGCTGGTGCTGCGCCGCACCGAACTGCGCGCGCTGCGCCTGGGCGAGCGCAGCCGGCGCCTGGGACTGGACAGTTATGTCGTGACCGCACCCGCCATCGCCGACCGCGACGACATGCGCTACGAATTGCGGCCGCTGGCGGCGCTCCCGCCACCGCGGCCATCGACGCCCTGACACTTTCCTGCACACGCCGCGCTTGACCTTCCCATGGTAGGAAGCTATATCCTGTCTGAATACGATGGAGGCAGGATGAGTCAGACAGCAAATCAGGCGGGCACGGCCCAGGCGATCGCGGCCCCGCGCAGCACGACATTGCAATTCGACATTCGCGGGATGACTTGCGCGTCCTGCGTCGCGCGCGTGGAAAAGGCGCTGCGCGGGGTGCCCGGCGTGGACGAGGCCAGCGTCAACCTGGCCACCGAGAAAGCCAGGGTGCAGGGCGCCGCCATCGACGTGCAGGCGGTGCTGGCGGCGATCGACCGTGCCGGCTACGAAGCGCTGGTGGTCGATCCGGCGCGCCAGGCACACACCGCGGACGCCGCCGCCGGCACCGGCGCAGGGGAGGGGCCGGCATCGCGCTGGCCCGCGTGGTGGCCGGTGGCGCTCGCTGCACTGCTCAGCCTGCCCCTGGTGGCGCCGATGCTGGGTACGCCGTTCGGGCTGCACCTGATGCTGCCGGGCTGGGCGCAGCTGGCGCTGGCGACGCCGGTCCAGTTCTGGCTGGGCGCACGCTTTTATCGCGCCGGCTGGAAGGCCGTGCGCGCAGGGGCCGGCAACATGGACCTGCTGGTGGCGCTCGGCACGTCGGCGGCGTATGCGCTGTCGGTCTGGACGCTGGTGCGCGGCGGAATGGCGGCGCAGCACCTGTATTTCGAATCGTCGGCGGTGGTCATCACGCTGGTCCTGCTCGGCAAATGGCTGGAGGGCCGCGCCAAGGGACAGGCCGTGGCGGCAATCCGCGCGCTGCAATCGCTGCAGGCCACGCATGCATTGGTGCGCCGCGGCGGTGCCGACGTGCAGGTGGCGCTGGACGCATTGCGCGTGGGCGACCTGGTCGTGGTCCGTCCGGGCGAACGGGTGCCGGCCGACGGCCGCGTGGTCGAGGGAGACAGCCATCTCGATGCCTCGCTGCTGACGGGCGAGAGCCTGCCGGTGGCGGCGGGGCGCGGCGACCGTGTCGCGGCCGGCGCTGTCAACGGCGAAGGTTTGCTCTTGCTGGAAGCGACCGCGGTCGGTGCCGACTCCATGCTGAGCCGGATCATCCGCATGGTCGAGGATGCACAGGCGGCCAAGGCGCCGATCCAACGCCTGGTCGACCGCGTCAGCGCGGTGTTCGTGCCGGTGGTGCTGCTGATTTCGTTGATTACCCTGCTGGGCTGGGGCCTGGCCACCGGCGACTGGCAGGCGGCGCTGCTGAACGCAGTGGCGGTACAGGTGATCGCCTGCCCGTGCGCGCTGGGGCTGGCCACGCCGACCGGGATCATGGTCGGCACCGGCACCGCGGCGCACCACGGCATCCTGATCAAGGACGCGGCGGCGCTCGAGACGGCGCACGCGCTGCGCGTGGTGGCCTTCGACAAGACCGGCACCCTGACCGAAGGCCGGCCGCAAGTGCTGGCCGTGGAAGGGACTGACCCGCGCCGGGTGCTGGCGCTGGCCTGGGCGGTGCAGCAGTACAGCGAACATCCGCTGGCGCAGGCCGTCACGCTGGCGGCGCGCGAGGCCGGCCTGGCCTTGCCGGCGGCATCCGAGGCGCGTGCGCTGCCCGGGCGCGGCGTGCAGGCGCGCGTCGATGGCGAACCGGTGTATCTTGGCAACCTGCGCCTGATGCGCGAGCTGGGCGCGGGAGTAGATGCCGGTAAGGGCACTGGGCCAGGCGTCGGGCAGGGCACTGTGGCGAGCGCACTGCGCGAGGCGGCGGCGCGCCACGAAGCCAACGGCCGCACCGTATCCTGGCTGGCGGCCGGGCAAGACGGCGCGCTGGCAGTGTGCGGCCTGCTGGTCTTTGGCGACCGCATCAAGCCGGGCAGCCGCGCCGCCGTGGCCGGCCTGCAGGCGCTCGGCATCGAGGTCGTGATGCTGACCGGCGACAATGCCGGCAGCGCCGCGGCGGTGGCGCGCGAACTGGGCCTGTCGCACTACCTGGCCGAGCTGCTGCCGGGCGACAAGGCCGATGCGCTGCGCAAGCTCGCCGCGGACGGCCGCAAGGTGGCGATGGTCGGCGACGGCATCAACGACGCGCCGGCGCTGGCGGCGGCCGACGTCGGTATCGCCATGGCGGGCGGCACCGACGTGGCGATGCACACGGCCGGCATCACGCTGATGCGCGGCGACCCGCTGCTGGTGCAGGATGCGATCGCGATTTCGCGCCGCACCTACCGCAAGATCCGCCAGAACCTGGCCTGGGCCTTCGTGTACAACGTGGTCGGCATCCCGGTGGCGGCCTTCGGGCTGCTGAACCCGGTGCTGGCCGGCGCGGCGATGGCGCTCAGTTCGGTGAGCGTGGTGACGAATGCGCTGCTGCTGCGGCGCTGGGTGCCGGCGCGTCCGGCCGCCGGGGTGGCTGCTACCGCAGCCCCCGGGGAGCAGGCGCTGCCCGCGCTGCAGCTGCCACCTGCAGCAGCGGCGCCGTCCGTGGAACCTGTGATGAAGGACACTGTTATCAATAGCGAGCCCGCCGGGCCGCAAACGCAAGGAGAGCAAACGATGTATGAATTGACTGTCGAAGACATGAGCTGCAAGCACTGCGTGGGCCGCGTGACCAAGGCCGTGCAGGGTATCGACCCGGATGCCAAAGTGGAGATCGACCTCCCGACCAAGAAGGTCAGGATCGACAGCGGCGCCGACCTCGACCGGATCGCCGGCGCCATCGACGAAGCCGGCTATCCGGTGAGCGCGCGTACGCCCGCCTGAGTGCATGATCGGCACAAGCTTCAGCGCTTGTTGGCCGGCATGCATACGAGACTGATCGGCTCGGGAATCTCGTCGAAGCGGCAGGCGTTGGCGGGCGTGACCTTTTCCCCGCCGCCGCGCCCGGCCGTGAACACGGACATCCAGTAACCCAGCTTTTCCAGCATGGCGACGTAATCCGGGCCGGTGAGGCCGCCGATGGCGCGCAGCGCGCGCGGGAAGAATTCGGTGAGGATCACCGGGGCATGCTCGGTCAGCGTCCTGGTGGCGCCGCGGATGACGTGCGGCTCGAAGCCCTCGACGTCGATCTTGATGAAGCAGATGCGCTGCGCGTAGTCGATCGAGTCGATCGGCCGGATGTGGATGTGCTCGCCGGTATGCGCACCGGCGGGCTGACCTTCGGTTTCCATCGAAATGTAGGAGCTGCCGGGGTTGGTCAGGTGCATGCTCATGTGGAAGGCGCCATCACCCTCGGCGGCGCCGAGTCCTTCGTTGTACAGCACGCAGCGCCCGCCGAAATCGTTGGCGCGCACGCTGCGCTCCAGCATCCCGAAAGTCGTTTTCATCGGTTCGAAGGCGTGCACCCTACCTGATGCGCCCACCGCCCGGGCCGCCTGCAGCGTGAACACGCCGATGTTGGCGCCGGCATCGATGACGCCGTCGCCGGGCTTCAGCCAGGACAGCATGAAATCCGCTTCCGGATTTTCCCAGTTGCCGTGCAGGACGCCGAAGGAAACGAAGCCGTCGAACAGATTGACCCAGATGTTCAGGCCGCGGAATTCCGTCATCACCCATTTGTTCTCGGGCCAGAGGCCGAGCTTTGCGCGGATGTCCCAGCGGTAGCGCGGCGAGTCCAGCATCTTGAGACCGACCTGGTGGATGTTGTCGCAGGCGAGGTAGTCGTCGATGGGCGTGAGCTGGTCGCAGGGCCAGCCGAACAGGGCGGTGTGGACGACGTTGATCTGGTCGACGAAGGACATCGGCGCCGGCAGGTCGCGCGGCGCGGGCTGCAGCGCGGGCGGACCTGGCGGCGATGCCGCAGGCCCGCCGTCCTCTTCACGCTGTTTTTTGGGAAGTTGCAGGTTCTCAAGTATCCGCGTGGTCAAGCTCATGGCATGTCCCCTGGTTGTCATGCGAGGGGAGTTTATGCTTGAGGAATATGCAGAGCTTAGCCGGAATCAGAAGTGTGCGAGAACTTTTGCTCAGTGGCCCCCGTGTCCGCCGCCACGCTTCACCGTCGCCACCGGTTCACCCTCGGCCGCCGGGGTCGCAGGCGCCCGCACCGGCTCCGGCGCAGCCCCGTTCCACTCCCGTGCCACGGTCCCGGCCGGGTGCCTGTACCAGCCCGGATCGCGGTAGTCGCCGCGCGCCAAACCCTCGCGCACCTTGATCATGGTGAACATGCCGCCCATCTCGATCGGACCGAAGGGGCCGCTGCCATCCATCATCGGCAGCGTGTTTTCGGGCAGCGGCATCTTCATGGTGCCCATCGAGCCGCCCTTGTCGCCCATCACCATGTAACCCGGCACCAGGTCGTTGATCTGCTTCGCCACGCCGCGGTGGTCGACGCCGATCAGGTTCGGCACGTCGTGGCCCATCGCATTCATCGTGTGGTGCGACTTGTGGCAGTGGAAGGCCCAGTCGCCCGGCGCGTCGGCGACGAATTCGATGGCGCGCATCTGGCCGACGCCGATGTCGACCGTCACTTCGGGCCAGCGCGCCGCCGGCGCGATCCAGCCGCCGTCGGTCCCCGTGATCTCGAAGCGGTGGCCGTGGATGTGGAAGGGGTGGTTGGTCATCGACAGGTTGCCCATCCGGATGCGCACGCGGTCGTCCTTGCGCACGACCATCGGGTCGGTGCCGGGGAAGACGCGGCTGTTGATGGTCCAGATATTAAAGTCGAGCATCTCGTTGACATTCGGCGTGTAGGCGCCCGGGTCGATGTCGTAGGCGTTCAGCAGGAACACGAAGTCGCGGTCGACCGCATGCTGGCGCGGGTCCTTCGGATGGGTGACCCAGAAACCCATCATGCCCATGCCGATCTGCGCCATCTCGTCGGCGTGCGGGTGGTACATGAAAGTGCCGGCATAGCGCGCCACGAACTCGTACACATAGGTTTTGCCCGGCGCGATCGCAGGCTGGTTGAGGCCGGCGACGCCATCCATGCCGTTAGGGAGGAACTGGCCGTGCCAGTGGATGCTGGTCACTTCCGGCAGCTTGTTGGTGACGAAGATGCGCACGCGGTCGCCTTCGACCACTTCGATGGTCGGCCCCGGGCTCTGGCCGTTGTAGCCCCATAAATTGGCCTTCATGCCGGGGGCGATCTCGCGCACCACCGGCTCGGCCACCAGGTGGAATTCCTTGACGCCGTCCTTCATGCGCCAGGGCAGGCTCCAGCCGTTCAGGGTGACGACCGGGTTGTAGGGACGCCCATTCGGCGGCGGCGGGGGCGGCACCGTCGCAGCGGAGGGTGCGGCCGGCGCTTCCGGGATCGATGCTGCGCCGGCCTTGCTGACGGCGGCGGCGCCGACCATCGTGGCCGCGCCGGTGATGAAATGCCTGCGTGTTGTCATTCTGCGTGTTCCTTGTGCGTTGCTTGTGCGGCGGGGGCATCGGCAGATGCGCCGACCCGGGCGCCGAGTGCGGCCTCGAGGTCGGCGTGCGCCGTCCAGAATTCCTTCAATGCGTCGATGTAGCTCGACACCGCGTGCGCCTGTTCGCGCGAGTCGGCCAGCAGGTCCAGCGAACTGGCCAGCATGCCGTTGTAGCGCAGCAGCACCTCGTGCGAGATACGCTTGCGCAGCGGGATGATGGTGTCGCGGTAGTGGGCCGCCACCTCCCATGCGTTGCGGTAGTCGAGGTAGCCGGCGCGGGCTTCGCTGCGCGCCGTCACCGCGGCCTGGGCCACGCGGTTCACCGCCTGCATGTAGACGGCTTCGGCCTTGGCCGTGCGCGCGCCGCCCCAGTCGAACAGCGGCAGTTCGATGCTCAGTTCATAACCGTGCTCGCGTGGGAGCCCGGTCTCGCTCTTGCTGACGGCGCCCAGGTCGAGCGCGTTGATGAAGCGCGTGGCCCGGGTCAGGCCGAGGTTGGAGGCGGTCGCCTGCGCGTCGGACTTGGCGGCACGCACGTCGAGGCGCTGCTCCAGCGCGATGCGTTCGACGTCCGCCAGGTCGGCCGGCGCGGCCGGCAGCTCGGGCAGGTGGGCTGGCAGTGTGTATTGGGTGTCCCGGCCCCACAGGCCCAGCAGGCGCGTCAGCTGCTCGCGCGCATTCACCGCCTGCTTGCCGGCGCGTGCCAGCGTGGCCGCGGTCTCGGCCTGGAACAGCTGCTGGCGCGACAGCTCGAGCTGGCTCATGTTGCCGGCCCTGGCCATGCGCCCGGCCAGGTCGGCGCTGGCCTGGGCGGCCGCGTCGACCTGGCGTGCATAGTCGAGCGCCTGGCTGGCCGCCACCGCCTCGACCCAGGCGCGGCGCGTCTGTGCGGCGTGCTGCTCGATCGCGTAGGCGACGTCCAGCTTCACCTGCTCGAAGCGGCGCGCTTCCAGGCGTGAGGCCAGCGGCGTGGTCAGGGCGCCGATCAGGTTGAAGGTGAGCGTGCGTTCGATCTCGATGTCGCCACCGCCGCGGACGCGCCTGAAATCCAGCGCCGGGTTGCGCAGGCGCGAGGCTTGCACCAGGTCGGCCTGGGCGATGCCGACTTGCCAGTAGCTGGCCTGCAAACCGGGGTTGTTGAGCAGGGCGACGCGCACGGCGCCGTCCATGTCCAGCGGGCCGGCCAGCATCGCGCACACCTCTTGCTGCAGGGCGTGTGCCGCGGCCTCGTCGCGGGCGATGCGCGGTTCGGCGCCGATGCGTTCACGGGTGGCGGCGGCGACCGCGCCGAAGCCGCCGTCCGGCGCGACGCTGGCGCAGCCGGCCAGCAGGAGCGCTGCAGCGACGGCGGCGGCGGCGGTGGTACGTCGGTGCAGGGCAGTACTCATGGTGCCTCCTTGGCGACCGGCCCGGCGTGCTCGCCATGCCCCGCGTGCGGATCGGCCGCTCCTGCCGGCGCAGCCGGTGCAGCGGGCGCGGGCGCCGCCGCACCATGAGCATGCATCCCCTTCATCTTCATGGTCAGGGACATCGAGTTGTAAGCGGCAACGGTGGCATTGCCCTCGACCCAGTTGCGGTCGGGCGGCGTCTGCGGTGCGGCTTCGGGCCGGTAGGTGATGGCCGGCCGGTAGGTGGTGGGTGGCACGGCGGCCTGCGGGTCGGCGGCCTGTGCCAGCGCTGGCCCGCCGGCGCAGGCTGCGGCCAGGCCGGCAGCGAATGCGGCGGCAAGCGCAAATCGGTTTGCGTTATGCATGGAATCCTCGTTCGACAATGCGTAGTAACAGCCGTCGGCCAGTGGCGGACGGCGCACGGTGTCAGGCGAGGGCGGTCCTGGGCGGGCGCTCGGGAAGCGCCGGGTCGACGCTCGGCACGTGGCCGGCGCGGAAGGGAATCGAGATGAAGTGGGCGGGCGCCAGCACCAGCGCCGGCAGCACCGCCGGGGCCATCGCGGCGCCGGCGCAGCAGTCGGCACAGGAACCGGCCTTGCCGCCGTGGTGGACGGCTTGCTGCGAACTGTCTTGCTGCGGCGCGGCCTGGCGCATGGCGGCGCAGTGGCCGCCGTGCGCGTCCATGGCCCCGGACATTGCCGCATGCTCATCCGCCTGCACCTGCATCATCACCGGCGGCACGCGCGCCAGCATGCTTGCCGAGGCAATGCCCTGGAAGGGCAGTGCCAGCACCAGCAGCCAGACGAGCAGGAATCGGTGGATGAGTTTCACGCGATTATTCTAGCATGGCTCCAGAAACCGATCCCTTGCAATATGCATTGCAATATGTCAATAAGTGCTGGCATACTGACATGATCGCAAGCATGGAGCACATCGACATGGGATGGATTGCACGCTGGATCAACGCACGCTGGCGCCAGCCGGCCGCCATGCGCAGCCCGCAGGCGGTGGCCGCACGCGCGGCCGAGGTCATCGAGCAGGTGATCTTCGACATGGGCGGGGCGCGCCTGGTGCAGGGGACGGTGCGGCTCGATCCCGGTTTCCGCCCGCGCTTCAACAGCAGTGCGCTGGCACCCGGACGCCACACGCTGGCCTCGGTGCGGCTGGCCGCGCTGCCCGAAGCGGCGCCGCTGAGCGTGTTGGATGATGACCCGGCGGCGCTGGAACCCCATACCGCGGCGCTGGTGGCGGCGCTGCTGCGCGAGTTCCGTTCGCAGTCGCCGCGTTTCCGTGCCCTGCGCGAGCATGCCTGAGCCCGGGCAGCGGCCTCAGTGCATCGCCGAGCGCAGCGCCCCCGATTCGAAATAGATGTGCTGGATCTGCGGGTACACCGCGGCCACCGCGCGCTCCAGGCGCGCGATCGCACCCTCGACCTCGTCGATGCGCATGCCACGCCTGAACTGGACGGCCGCGGTCAGCAGTACCTCGTCCGGGCCGAGCTGCATCGAGTTCAGCTTGGTGACCGTGTCGATGTCCGGATCGTTGTCGAAGATGGCGCGCAGGCGGCGCGTGGCGTCGGGGCCGATGCTTTCGCCCACCAGCAGGCCGCCGGTCTCGCGCGCCAGCGTGAAGGCGGCGCCCACCAGCAGCAGGCCGATCAGCACCGACGCGGCCGGGTCGAAGTAGGGGTTGTCGAACAGGTGGCCGAGGAAGATGCCGAGCGCCGCGATGGCCAGGCCGATCAGCGCCGCCGAATCCTCGATGA
>Ga0308160_10006166_pt1 | contig 12277 bp, 13 predicted proteins | sample PhyFR1_FD_201036 | JGI IMG/M metagenome (GOLD analysis project Ga0308160, IMG submission 201036) | Phyllosphere microbial communities from UC Gill Tract Community Farm, Albany, California, United States - DLSLF.R1 | ecosystem: Host-associated > Plants > Phyllosphere > Unclassified | place: USA... | reverse complement strand
AGGGGGGGGGTCAGAAGCCAAAGGCCTCCATCGAGAACTCCTGAGCGCCCTGCTTCGCGTCCTGCTTGGCGGCCTGCATGAGCGAGCCGAGGCCCGTCTTCTTGTTGCCGGCCGCCGACGCCGACGACGGCTGGTGTTGTTGTTGTTGGGGGCTCACGGGCTGGCCGGGCGTGCCCGACGACGGCGCCGCCCACCGCGGCTGCTGGGCGACGGCGACCGGCACCGGCGGCTCGGGCGACGGGACGCGCGACGGCCGCTCGGACGGCGGAAGGTCCATGTCGATGACCATCCTCGTCGAGCCCCGACGGCCGTCGCGGAGGAAGGACGACGGCCGACGGACGTGCCGCGGGGCCATTGCTGCCGCCGCTGCTGCTGCTGCTGCTCCTGCTGCTGGATGGCTTGTCGGGCTGCGTGACGAGAGCGAACCCAAGGCCAAGCCGCCGCCGCCGTCGAGGGAGAAGAGGTCGTCGACCGAAGGCTCGGACGGCGAGCGCGCCCCCGCGGTCACCGACGGCCCGAGGGCCGGCGAGGGCGCCCGCGAGAGCCGCTCGGGCCGGTCGAACGCCCACGAGCGGACGAGGTCGAGGCCGAGGACGTGACAGCCTGGCGAGGGCGCGGATAGATGGGGGAACGTGCAGAGTCAGCACACACACCCACACACACACACCCGAGAACCAGTCCGGCGCCCCCCCCCCCCTTCCTTCCCTTCCAAAAACACTCGCGTCTTCGTTGAAAGAGGCTCCTTTGACTCACCCATCCGCGTAAAGACGCGGGCGTTGTGCAAGACAAAGTTGAACTCGGTTCGCTCGGGCACCTCGCTCGAGCCTTTGGCCGTCTGAAGGGTGAGCGACTTGATCTGCGAGAAGAGGAGCGCGAGCGACGGGTCGTCGTCGTGGGGGTCGGCGACGGCCGTCACCTCGACATCGACGTCGTGCCGGAGGTCGGCTAGCGGTGTCTGCGGCGCCAAGAGGCGAGAAGCGGGCGTCCTCCTTCAGAGCGGGGTCACAACGGGTGACGCACGATGAGGATGCGGACGGCGAGATCCCTCCGCTTCAGCAACCAAAAGGCCCAGGTCCCGAGCCAGCGATGGCCGCCGGCAAAGACGCGGGGGAGGATGGTCGTCCGGAGGATCGTCTTGAGGACCGGGCCGTCGTCGCCCTCGACGACGCGGGCGAGCGCGACGGCGAGCTGGAAGTCGTCGAGCTGCTTGACGCAGACGTTGACGGTATCCTTCAAGCTGCCTCCGAGCAGGAAGAAGGCCGCCGCGTACTCTGGTCGACGGGCGAGCCGAAGCAGGTCAGCCAGGACCACGCGGCAAGGAGATCTCTGAGCGTCGGACCCGGCCGCGGCACGCACCAAAGCGGCGCTTGCTCATCAGCGCAAACGCATTCTTGAGCGCGGCCGTCTGCCAGCGCTCGCTGCCAAAGTCGTTGCCGAGGAACTTGAGCATGACCTTCTGCTCAGGATGCCAGGCCGCCTGCTTCCAGAGGCCTTGGACGAGCTTGACCTTGCCGAGCGCAAAGTAGTAGAGCGAGCACGTCGTCGGGTCGCGGTCGTCGCCGCGCATGTACTCGTTGCGCGCGACGACTTCCATCTGGGCTTTCTGGGGAGCAGCACGTAGGATGTAATGGTGGTCAACAACGTCCTCCGTGAGGTGTAATCAAAAGTCAAAGAGAGCGAGCGTACGAGCGATTCATAGCTTCTCAGCCAGAGGAAGACGCCGAGCGCCTTGGCGTCCGCCCAGCGCATCTTGCGCTCGTCGCAAGCCTCTGTTGCCGCGTTAAGCAGGATCTCCTGGCTCTGGCTGTGGTAGGCCCAGACGACGTTGCGGAAGCTCAGACGCCCGTGTCGGTGCCCGGCGCAACCCTTCTCGGCCGGCGCCGCCGCGTCAAGGATGGAGGGCGCGGCGGAAGGTGTCGGGCTCGGTCGAGAGCGCCAATTGATGTGGAAACGGAGCGAAATCAGGTAGCGCAGACCGTTGACGTCGAGCGACCGCTGGAGATCGTCGATCTGTGGCGAACGGCGGGAGCAGTCAGGCGGGCGGGTGGTTTGAACGGCCGAGAGTGTTTTGGATGACCGACCTCGAGGACCGTTTGAACGAGGATGCGCAGGTGGTCGCGCTCATGCTCCGTCAGAGCGAGTGGGAAATCGCCGCTCAGATGCTCGAGGAGCCGATCCACCAGTCGGCGGCCAAACTCATTGCCGTTCTCACTGCTCGCGGCCACGGAGGGAGGAGTCAGCCGACCGAAGACCTCGCTCGCTATCAGTTGAGACGTACTCTGCAGCTGCCTCGTCAGCACCGTCGTCGAACAGCCCGTTGTAGCGGGCTTGCCCACCCTTCTTTGAAACCGGAAGCTCGGCAGCTGTGCCCGCGTTGGTGTTGGACCCGAAAAAGGCATCGTAGTCGAACGGCACCCACTCGAGCTCGTCCTTGCCGTCATTCAGCGTCGCCTCGATCGAAAGGTAGAGCTGCGTGATGATCTTCTTGACGAGCTCGATCTTATCTGCGACCCGGGTGAGACACGACGGGCAGAGAGATGGAGGGTCAGCCTTCTCCGCGGTTCAAAACCTAGCGGACTGCGACCCACTCCAGAGCAGGCACTGGAGCAGAAGCTGCGGGTGCCAGTCGGCCAGCGGCGCATTGTGCAACGCGACGCTCTCAAAGAGATCGCGGCCTTTCCTCCGCGCAACGCCAGCCTTGCGCTCTGCCGACGGGTAACGGATCTCGCGTGAGTGGAGGAACAGGGTAGCGTCGGAGCCGATGGCAAGCGTGCCCTCCGACAGCCAGATTGAGTCGCGGATCGGATGCGTCGTCAAGCTGCCAAGCAACGGGCACTAGAAAGTCAGTGACGGCCAGGAGGAATGGGAAGGGGCGGGTAGTCGGCTCGTACAGGGCGACGGGGATCGTTAGCAGGGGCGCCCAGTAGCTCGCGTGCTCGGCTCCATCGCCGTCGCTCGCCGCCAGATAGCTCATCTGCTGCTCGCAAAGGAGCAGGACGTGATCGCGGAAGCCGACGGCAAGGACGGATGCCTTGTCCGGGGTTGACGTCCAGTCCAGATCGAGGATGGGCGACTCGGGCCTGCGTGAGGTGTCGGGAGCGGTCAGCTCCCAAGCCCAACGAGAAGTCATCTGGGAGCGCGGGACAGACGGATACGAGGCCGCGTACTCGAGGCCAGAGTAGAACTCGGACGACTTGGAGTCCCAGATCGTCAGCTCCTGCTGCTGGGCTCCCGGCTGACCGACTACGAGCGACTCGTCCGTCTTCCATGAGACGAGGACCGTCTTCTTTGCGCTGCTGCACCGGATCCGAACGGGGCTCCGACCGTCTGCGCCCTCTTCGCGGCCGCCGGCGAGCGTCGTGCCCGACATGGCGAGGGTCTTACCCGTTCGGACGCAGCCGCCGAGCGACCAGCTGTGGCCGCGAGCAAAGCCGCCCTCCCAGGGACTCCAGTACTCGAGCTGGCCACCGGCGCGGACGACGAGCAGCAAGTCCTGCAAGGGTCGGGGGACGCCGCCAGTGTCCCCACTCGGCCCGGTGCCCGACCAGTCGACGACTGTCGACCGCCAGGCCATCGGGTCGACCGGCAGAATATCGACAATTGACCCGCTCTCGGCGTCTCCCTCCTGTGCGGTGGACGTTGGCAGGACGAAGGTCGATAGGAGCTCGACTTTGGGTTCGTGTGAGGCCTCGCCGACGGGCCCCTCCGACCGGACGAGCGACCATGTGTAGACCCTGCCCGACGCCGAGGCCGCGAGGACGAGCGAGTGCGACGGCGTCAGCGATGAAGGTGAGATCCCGTCGTCGATGTTGGACAGGCCGATGAGCGTCGTCAAGGTCTCGTCCGTTGGGAGGCCCGGGAGCAAAGTACGCCCGGTGGCCGCAAGGGGCTCACTCTGACCGTCGTCGACTTGCTGCGACTTCGGCCGAAGGTAGCGGATGCTGACCTCGCGCCGAAGACGATCCCAGCTGACGATGCTCCGGCCACGGGCAAAGAGCGCCCACAGGGCCTCTCCCTCTCGCCGGTCCCAGCGCGCCCGGGCCGACCATTCGTCCGCCTGCCGTTTACCCGAACTGGGGACAAGGGACAGGACAACCATCTCGACTGAGCCCTCGATGAGGACAGAGCGGCCGTTGGGCGTCCGGTGCAAACGCTGGATAGAGCCCTTTCGCATGGCCACCGACGATGCGGCCGGAGCCGAATCCTGCCGCCGCGACGCCGACGCGGCCGAAGATGACTCCAGCACGGGAACAGCAACAGGAGCGTGGCCCCGCGCGGTCTGGACGAGGGTCGCGGCGTCAAGTGCGGTTGTCCAGCTCGGTTCGACGGATGGTGGCCAACTCGAAGGCTGCTTGAGATTGAGAGCGCTGGAGTGGTTGCCTGTCGGAGCTGCCGTCGACTTGACGAGCTTCGAGCTGCTCTGTGAGAGGCCGACGACGTGGACGACGATGTGAACCGGGCCACCGACTGCGCCATCATCGGCAGCAGCGAAGCGCTGCTTCGACGTCTCCGAAGTGGGCGGCTTTTGACGATGCTTGCCGGGCGTTGGGGGAAGGGCATGCAGGGTCTCGTCGCCAACCGGTGCTGACAGGGTGTGGATGAGCGCAAAGAAGCCCGGGTCGTCAAGGACGGGCGCATGGAAATGGACCGCAGGCGCCCGACCGAGGGTGCCCTGACCGTCGTTGGCGTAGGATGTGCTTGTCAAAAGCACCTGGGCGCCCTCGGCTCCGCCGTTCGATGCGCCGTCCTTCCACCACTCGAGGCCGGTGACGAGCCGTCGGCCGGTTGAGCTGAACTGGAGCGCCTGGCCGGGCTCCGGCGCTCGAGACACCGAGCGGCCGCAGGAGGGCGGCTTACGGAGGCAGCCATCCGCATGGAGTGTCAGGATCCGGACGTCGGTCGCCGACTCGCTGTGCCGTATTCGCGCGCCGACGATGGAGCGCGAGGGCCGCCGCGAGCCGAGCGTCCGCGGTAGGCCGGTCGAAGGACAGAAAGCCAGATGGCGCCCGTTGGGCGATATGACGGGAGGGACCGCAGTCGGCTTCAATGTTGCGGGCTGATGCGACGTGGACGAGGACGGTAGTCGGAGAGGCAGGTTCCAGAGAAGGGTCCACAGCGGCGCCGGCGCGGCCAGGTCGGTCGTGTAGTAGTAGAGGGCGTTCTTCGTCTGGACAGCGAGACGGTCTGGCACCAGAGCGTCTCCGTCAGATCGGTCAAGCCAAGATTTTACCGTTAGAGATCCCATCGAGCAGCACGCACCAGATGACAGCGCGAGGCCGATCACGGCCTCGTCGTCCTCCCCCTCCTCGTCCGCAGCATCAACGACTCGCGTGACGGCGGCAGGAGCTGGCAGGGTGACCGTCGAATGGACGACCCAGCAGCCGTCGCGCGAGACCTCCTCCTCAAGCGATGACCGGCGTGGTCCCCAGCCGTTGGTCAGGTCCTCAACAGCTCTGCGCTCCCAGACGCAGACGCGGCGTCCGGCGGAGCTCGCGATGCGCTCGCCGGCAGGGTCGGCGGCGACCGGTCCCAATGGCTGACCAAGCGCATCGCCCGAAGCTGTCGCCGCCGCCGTCCGGGTCGAGGGCAGAGAAGGAAAGGCGAGCGAGGTCTGGTACACGAGTGGATCATCGGCCGTCGGCCGTCTGAGGACGAGCAAGGCCTCGGAGGCTGGATAGATGACCGTCCGCCTGGCCTCGTTCGGGAGGGCCAACGGCGGATGGGCCGGAGCCGGCAGGAGCGGCGGCAGGCGGACGAGCGACATGGCCAGAGGCGGATCGCAGGGGACCGAGCCCGGGCGAGAGCTCGTCTGAGTGCGTGCGTGTGTGTGTGTGTATGCGACGCGACTAGTAGAGCTTCCGGGGTCTCGTGATGGTCAAGAGGGGACGCCATGAGGGGGCCCTGCCCTGGCCCATGCTGGACAAGGCCGCCGTTGCCAACCGCCTGGCGACCGTCCCCTCATGCTCCCATCAGCTCGCCCCCCCGTCCGCCTGCTTTTCAACCGGCCCATCGCCCGCTCGACCCTCACCACCACCCTCTCTTTCCGCTTCTCCTCCAGTACGTCCTATCCGTCCTCGAGCGATGGTCTCGGAGGACGAGGACGAGATCGCCGTCGCCCCCGGCCGCTCGCTCGCTCGCTTGCTGGCGGCCTCCTCCGGCTACTCTCTTGCCGTCGCCATCTCTGCCCGTCGCCTGACCCCCTCCCTCGTCCGCCAGCGATGTGCTCTTCCTCCTCCCAGCAGGCCTACCGGCTGCCGACCAACGTCAAGCCGCTCCACTATGACGTGACGATCCAGACGGACCTCGCCAGCAAGTCGTTCAGCGGCTTCGGCTCGGTCCTCCTCCGGATCCAATCGCTCCCGCTCACGTCGCTCACGTTCAACGCCAACAAGGCGCTTGAGCTCCGGGACATTGCAGTCCACACGACGGCGCTCAAGACCGACTCGGCCTACCAAGTGCCGGCCGACAAGGTCTCGCGCGACGACAAGGAGGAGCGCGTCACGCTTGACCTCTCGGATGCCGGACTCGCCGGCGCTGGCCTTAAAGAGGGCGACGAGATTACGCTCTCGCTCGGCTGGAAGTCTGCGCTCGGAACATCGATGGTCGGCTACTACATCTCGTCGTACACGACCGTCGACGGCGCCCAGGATGCCTACACGCTCACCCAATTCGAGTCGACCGATGCCCGCAAGGCCTTCCCTTGCTGGGACGAGCCCGCCCTCAAGGCGACCTACTCGCTCTCAATGGTCTCCCGGGCCGAGCTCGTCAACCTATCCAACATGCCGGTCCACGACGAGCGGCCTTATACGGGCACGTCCGCCGCTTGGCACGAGGGCAAGTCGTCGCTGACGGCCTCGGGCGAGGGCAAGACGACCGGCAAGACGGTCGGCAAGCTGCTCAAGACGCTCAAGACTGAGCTCGAGCCAGCGTCCGACGACGGCAAAGGCGGCGGCTGGAAGGTGACGCGGTTCGAGAAGACGCCGCTCATGTCGACCTACCTCCTCACGTTTGCCTCGGGCCCGTTCGAGTACCGGGCCGACAAGTTCCGCTCCTCCAACGGCAAGGACGTGCCGATCCGCATCTACGCCACCAAGGACATCGTCCACCAGGTCGACTACGCGCTCGAGGTCACGCGGCTGGCGACGCCCGTCTATGAGCAGCTGTTCGACATCCCCTTTGCCCTGCCCAAGCTCGACTCGCTCGTCGCCACCGACTTTGACGCCGGCGTAAGTCCCATGTGCAGGCCACCGTGCCCGCCCCAACCCCCGAGACTGACGACTTCTCTCTGAACTCGAACCTCCCAGGCCATGGAGGGTGCGTTCACTGCTGTGCACCGTTTTAACCTTCCTGGCGGCCTCGGCGGCTGATACCTTCCCTTTGTCTCTCCAGGTTGGGGTCTCATTACCGGCCGGACGTCGGTCCTCCTCTGGGATGAAAAGTCGGGCCTGGCCGCTAAGAAGCGCGTCGGTACGGTCCAGGTACGACCCTTTGTCTGGAGGACTATGTGCAGGGGCACCCGCTGACTCGCTCCCGCTCGCTCCCCACCAACCACAGTCGCACGAGATTGCTCACCAGTGGTTCGGTACGCAGAGGCCTCCGAAAAGCCCGCCTGCTCGCAGGGAAAGCTGACGCTGCCGCTGTCTGACGCCTCCTTGCTTCACTCCATAGGCAACCTCGTCACGATGGAGTGGTGGGAGCAGCTGTGTGAGCCCAAAGGCGCGCGCAAAGGCGGCAAGTGTCGCTCGGGACTGACGCCCGCCCGTTTTGCCGATCTGCAGGGCTCAACGAGGCTTTTGCCACCCTCTGCGGCGAGGTGCGTGCTGCCGTCTCTCGTCGCGCCAGGGCGTTACTGACGTGCCCTTGCCCCTTCCTGCCGTAAGGTCATCATCCCGGACCGGCTCTATCCCGAGTGGAAGGTCCGCCAGTCGTTCATCACCGACCACTTGTTCCGCGCGCTCGAGCTCGACGCCAAGCGGTCATCGCACCCGATCGAGGTCGACTGCCCGGACGCCAACAAGATCAACGAGTAAGTTCGCCCGCTTTGCCCTTCGTGAACTGCGTTGACAAGAGGGGCGTGGCTGACGTTTGCCCCCGTGCAGGATCTTTGACGCCATCTCGTACTCGAAGGGTGCCTCGGTCCTGCGCATGCTGTCCGAGATTGTCGGCGAGGAGGCCTTCCTCAAGGGTGTCTCGCTCTACCTTAAGAAGAAGCAGTTTTCGAATGGCGTGACCGGCGACCTGCTCGATGGCATCTCGGAGGCCTCGGGTCGCGACGTCAAGGAGATTGCTCGCAACTGGACGACCAAGGTCGGCTTCCCGGTCGTCAGCGCGACTGCGACCGCCGACGGCAAGGTCAAGGTCCGTCAGGATCGCTTCCTCGCCACTGGCGACGTCAAGGACGAGGAGAACGAGACGCTTTGGTTCGTTCGAGTCGCTCTTGTGCCCACGTCGCGAGACCAGTCACCTGATCTTTGGCCCTCGGGGATCTTGTCCACAGGCACATCCCCCTCGGCCTACTAACCGTCGGCAAGGACGGCAAGTCAACCGCCGACAAGAGCATCATCCTCTCGGACAAGGAGGTCGAGCTCCCGGTCGAGGCCGGCGCGCTTTGGAAGCTCAACGCTGGCACGACCGGTGTTTTCCGCGTCGCCTATGACGCCAAGCACCTCGACGCGCTCGGCGCCGAGGCGTCCAAAAAGCACTCTGCCCTCTCGCCCGAGGACCGGTGCGTCGGCGCACTTTCTAATGCGCGGGGGGCGGCCCCTGCTTGCCTTTCGGGGAATCAGCCTCGAGCGCGCCGCTGACTGTCCCTGATGCCTTGTCTTTCTCGCCGCCAGCGTCGGTCTCGTCTCGGACGCCTTTACCCTCGCCCGGGCCGGCTACTCGTCGACCGACGGCCTCCTCTCGCTCATCTCCCACTTCAAGGATGAGGAGACCAAGGTTGTCTGGACCTCGGTCGCGACGGCGATCGCCGAGCTCAAGAGCGTCTGGTGGGAGCAGCCCGAGCCCGTCCGGCAATCGCTGACGGCCCTCCAGCGGTCGATCTTTGCGCCCCTGTCGGACCGGCTCGGCTTCGACTTCCCCGCCGGCGAGGAGCCCGACCAGAAGGAGCTTCGCGCGCTCGCCTTCTCGATGGCCGGCTCGGCCGGCCATCAGCCCGTCGTCGACTTTGCCCTTGCCGAGTTCGACAAGTTTGTCGCCGGCCGGGACATCGAGCCCGACCTTCAGCGGTCAATCTTCCAACTCGTGCGTCTTTCTCTCCCTCTCTCCTCCTCTCACTCCGCTCTTTCTATCTTTGGGTCGCCCTCCCCCCCTTCCCCCCTCACCCCACTGACGCTTCCATTCCCCTTCTGTCGTGTCTCGCCAGGCGGTCGTCCACAAGGGCAAGGAGGCCTACGATCACATCCTCTCGGTCTACCGCAAAGCGGCCAACCCTTCGCAGAAGATCGCCGCCATCGCCGCCCTAACGCGGACTGAGGATGACGCGCTCATCGACCGGACGCTGGCGATGATTGCGACGGCCGACGTCAAGGACCAGGACGTCCTCATCTTCCTCGGCTCGCTCTCGGCCAACACGCACGCCCGGCGCAAGACGGCAGAGTGGTTCACGGCCGAGTACGACGTCCTTTTCAAGCGCTTCGAGACGACCATGACGGTCCGTTCTTCTGCCCTCCCGTCTCCCCCTCCACGATCCTTCCTGTGCGACCCCGTGCGTTCGTCGACTGACCCCTGACCCGAGGGCGCTGCTGTTCCCTTTCTTGCAGATGCCCCGGCTTGTCATCTATGCCCTCTCGGATCTCTCGTCCCAGCATGACTACGACGCCATGACCGCCTTCTTCGGCTCTAAGGACACTGGCCGGTCCGTTTCTTCTCCCGGCTTCCCCCCTTCCCTTCCTCTGCCCTTCCGACCACTCGGTGCTGACCGTCCCGCCCGCCCTGGACCCTTGCCTCGGCACGTAGCTACACGATGGCCCTCGCCCAAGGGCTCGAGGCGATCGCGGCGAAGGCAAAGTGGGTCGGGCGCGATGCCGGCCCGGTCGAGGCCTGGCTCAAGACCAACCAGTTTTGAACGTATGCGCCTGTGTGAAAGGGGAGGGGGAAGGGAGGAAGGAAGGATGACCCGGGGCCTCTTTCCTCCTGCCTCTTGGTGACTATGCGCTCTCAATCTCTTTACCCTCTGGGCAGGCGAAAAGAGACAAGGGACGGGTCATCCAAGCTGAAAGGGGTAAGGGTCGTGGGCGTGCTCTGAAAGGGGGGGTGAGAAGGGGGCGAGTAAGATGGGAATGGTGGGGGAGGGAGTTGTCTACTCGTCGTCCTCGTCGTCCATCTCCTCCTCGAAGGCCTCCTCGACGCCCTTTGGCTTCTTGGGCTCCTCACCAGGTTTGATGACGACGGCCTTGGTCGGCGGGCTCTCGACCGAGTGAGGGCCAGCCATGAAGCCTGCTTCCTCGGTATAGCACCCGCCGAGCTTGACCTCGAACGTCGCCATCTCGACCCCGACGAGCTTGAGCAGCTGGGCCTGCTCGGCCGAGAGCACCTTGCCGGCCTTGCAGACCTCGTGCGCGGTTCCGAGAGAGGGGACGCCCTTGACGAGCGAGGTGTGGAGGCCGAGCTTGCGGAGCTGAGGGTCCATCGAGTGGGGGAAGGGCGACGAAGGGTCCTCGTACATGACGACGGGACCCGAGGGGAGGACGACCGTCCGCGAGGCCACGTTGCCCGCCCGGGCAAACGTCGGCTTCTGGAACGAGGCAAACCACTCGAGCGTCTCGGTCGGGTCGTGGTTGGTGAAGAAGAGACCGGTCGGGCCGTTGAGCTTCTACGGAACGAAGAGAGGAGCGCGTGATGACGAGTCCAGGGGGGGAGGGGAGAAGGAAGGGGGGTCAGCGCTGGGGTCGACGGAGACAGGTAAGGGAGGGGAGAGAGAGAGCGCGAAACGTACGGCCGAGACCTTGTAGAGGCCGGGGAGGAGCTCGTCCTCGGGTGTCGTCCCGAGCGCCTTGGCCATCACCTTGTTCCGACCAAAGTACAACCGACCCGTCCTGTTTCAACCGCGCGCGCGCACCAGTCAGTACAAGCGACACGACGACGACAACGTACAACGGAGGCCAGTCAGCAGGCAGGCAGGAGGTGTCGGCGAGCGAGTAGCGAAGAGAGAGAGAGATAAAGGACGAACCCGCGCCATTGGGAGCGGACCTCCTTGAGGTGCGAGTTGCGCATGTCGCCGACGCTAAAGAGCCAGAGGTAGGTCCATTTCGAGGCCGACTCCTTGATCTGCGTGGGGGGACGGCGGCGACGGAGTGCAGTGTATCAGTCCTCAGCTGTCGTCCTCTGCGCGTCCGACCGCCTCCAGCCCACTCCGGTCAAGCGAGCGAGCCGCCGCCGTCCGAGGGGGCAAGCAAGCGAAGGCAGGCAAGCAGGGTGCAGCTCTGCGCGCGCGCGCGGGCCGCACGGAGAGGGAGAGAGAGAAGGGACACGCACGGCCTCGATCAGGTTCGACTTGTCGTCCCTCGTCTTCTTACCCGTCTTGGTCAGGGCGACGACCTTCTCACGCTTCGACTTGGGCATGGCTGTGTAAAGGGGGGTGTATGCGGGTGGCGAAGGGGTGTATGCGGGTGGGAGCGGCGAGTCGGGACCCGCAGTCCTGAGCTGGGCTCGACGAAATTCGGCCGGGCGCGGGGGGGTCGGGTCGGTCGATCGCCTCCCCCTGGGCAGGGTTCCCACAGGCAGGCGCCCTCGTCGCGACTCACCCGTCGACCACGATGAGCTCCTTCGGCAGCCTGCAGGCCCAGCGCTCGGCCCGGCTCAGGAGGGTGACGACGCCGTCGGCCAGGCTGGGACCGGCGGCTGCCAGCCCACAGGCACCGGCCACTCCTCCTCCTCCTGTCCCGATCATTCGAACCGACCCGCCCTCGCCGCCGCCACCCGCCGCCTACCCCGACCTCGGCCCGCGCCTCGAGGTCCGGACGACGGCTGGCGACCGAGGGCGGGGCGTCTTTGCCCTCGGCTCGCAGCAGCAGCAGCAGCAGCAGCAGCACTTACAGCCGTCGTCGTCGTCGTCGTCGTCGAGCTCGTCGGTAATCTTCAAGCCCGGTTCGTCTCCACTGGCCTCGTCTCCGTCCTCGTCAACCACCGACTGACGGGCCCTCCACTTTGGCGCCATCACACGACCAGGCGACCGCATCCTCTCCCTCCCACTCCACGCGCACGCCCTCTCGACCTCGGCCATCCCGACGACATGTGACGGCTGCCTGCTTGGACTCGCCGAGCTCCAGGTCGA
>Ga0308160_10006165_pt1 | contig 12279 bp, 16 predicted proteins | sample PhyFR1_FD_201036 | JGI IMG/M metagenome (GOLD analysis project Ga0308160, IMG submission 201036) | Phyllosphere microbial communities from UC Gill Tract Community Farm, Albany, California, United States - DLSLF.R1 | ecosystem: Host-associated > Plants > Phyllosphere > Unclassified | place: USA... | reverse complement strand
GACAAGGACTCACAGAGTGTTTCTCAATCCCATTGAATGGAACGGTAGCTTCTGTCTTGTGGGTTGAAAATGCCCAGACTAGGTACCTCCCCCCGCCATCTTGTTCTCCATCATCATCATGTTCATCATCATCTTCCTCTCCTTCATTATGTTGAGATCTCTCGCATATCTGCTCGACCTTGATAGAGGTCACACCGTGTAATCGAGCATAGAGGGCCATCTCGGATCGCAAGTAGAACGAGTAGCTCGAGTTGGTCTGGGTAGGCACTACTTGTCCGACAGCGCACTAACCATTAACGTAGTCCTAGAATAGAGATTGAGCTTACATCCATTGCTCCTCTGAAATCCCTATTTGGGCCGGTGGGAGCATCAACAACATATGAAGCAGGCAGAATCTTATTTAACCATCCCCTATCGCCCAAGTTCCCCCATCTTCCTCTAAAGTTCATCCATGCAAGTGGACCAGAATGCTGAATGCGACTTCCATTACCGGGACTATGCCACCATTGGATTGGAATCACATGGGATTTGGTGTCCCATATAGGACCGCTATCGTCGGTTTCATCTATTAATTTGATCACGTTAAGTAGCTGTCATGAGCACCCCGTACACACCGGAAAACAGAGGTTGGCTTACATCGGCATATACATGATGACCCGGGGTTGACCAGACGCCATGCGACCCGGCGGCGACGAACGCTACGGGGCGATCATCGATTTTCGGGACATCTTCCCATCGTACCGTTCTGCTCATTAGCTACGGTCAACCTCCAAAGGTCAACAGCGTACCCCACACTCCCTGGACCAGCATGGACATCTATAATCAGCTCCGTTCATTTGCAAGTATAGCCCGACTCACTATAATCCACTAACGTGGCTGTGCCATTAACCGTACGGACTCTCAGACGCTACAAATATCAGTTTAGCACCAGTGTGTGTCCATTGCGACTGACCTCCCAGTCGGAGACGTCTTCTCGTCAGCTCAGCTCAAGTGAAGTAAGTGGAACGTACGGTGGCCAAGCCATCCAAGCGGGGTCGGTTTACCAAAGTTGAAAGGATAATACGTCCAATAATGCAAGTCCTGTTCCATTAGTCGTTGGCTACAGCTGGTGATCGGTAAAGCGTACGACAATCCCTCTGCCCCTATCAACCCAGATCCCATAAACGCTCTCTTCTACCTCTCCCCTCTTGGATTCGAAAGTAGGTTGAGTACCAAGTAGATAGTCCGACCCGTTTCCCGAGAGGTACGGTTGGGGATTATGCGGGTCCGAGATGGAGAGTGCTAATCGTGAACCGGCTTGGGGGAGGTGATCGACTTTTTGAGGGGTTATCAAAGATTTGTTCTTCTCGTCAGCTGTTTATTGCCTAGTAGCTTGGGGCTTACAACCGGGACAGTCAGACCAAGCCAATTTACGACCTACTCGTTAGCCTCTTTGATCGTAGGGTCAATGGGAAGAACGTACATGATCATAATGAGGCAACATGTGATCCACCTTACTAGGGAACCATTCTTCTTTCACACTACTATCAGCTCTGCAAATCACCGAGTAAGGGACATACGAGAGCTTGAATACCGGCGCATACCGATCTAGCAGTTCTACCATATCGCTTCTCTCTTCCTTGGCCCGCTCGGTGGGATAGGCATCATCATCAATACTTGAGAATACAGGTTGTCCCGGTTCCCGCCTCGTTCTTCCACCTTCATTGTCCAAACCTAAGCCGCCGTCGGGGTTGATCCCTGAGAAGGGGGGATGAGAGATGATGACATCGTTGAAGTTCACGATTGGGGAGGAGTAAACGTGAAGGGCCGAAAGAAGCAGACTGAGATATACGACTGAGAACTGCTTGATTAGCTACTGTATCACTTTTCGATAGGTGACTTACCATTCTCCGAACCTAAACCTTATAGGAAATGTCAACGTTTATAGTACTGGCGACGAGCGTACTCTGACATCTCATCCCTTTGATGATTGTTGACAGATTGGGGATGATGTTTGAGATGCGACAAAGGAACGTTGTATTGTGTGTATTCAATCTTGCTGTGAACAGAACAACGTCGGCCCACTTTATCTCGGCCTTGGCCGGCCGGCGAGTGATGATTCACACTAGATTCGTACTCTACTCTTGTATTGTGCTTCATACAATCTAAGTAACCGAAGCCAAAGCACAGTACCAGCCACGAGGACGCTCAAGAATGGAAACATGCACATGGCATGAGGTCAGGTGTTCCAAAGGTCGTTGCTGGTATTGGACGGGCGAGAAGACTGGACCTAATCCTCGGCATTTGGTCACGACTGCATCGACTGACCTCGACCTGACACTGCATCAGACAACTTTACGGAGCAAATTTAGCTGGAGAAGACTACAGGGTAGTCGGGGTCATAAAACAGTATCGAGAATGTCATCATCGATTTCGGCGGGGGTGCGGTACAGCACTGAGCCGAGCAAGTCAACAGGTCAGTTACACTTCACTAGGGCAGTAGGTAGGGTCGTAGGGAATCATGATTGAGGTCCGATTTTGTCCTTCACCTGCTCGTCCAAGTCTTCGAGATCGCATTCCGAGCTGAGCGCATGACTAGGCGTCTACAGCGTACACTCAGCTGGGTAGTCCTCGGGGAGGTAGAGGAGCGTTGAAGGGTCTGGGAATCGCTAGCAAGGCAATCATCATTCCAGAACGACAATATTGTACAGGTTCGTCTGGGAGCCTGACAGGTTTTAGGAATCCCTACATATCCTTTTGACTGTGAAAGATATCTACAGTATTCGTACCAGATGTAAAGCTACGGCTGAAAACAAACACCACTGAAAGACAGGCATCAAAATAACAACCGTCCGATAAAACCCTCTAACAATCATCCCCCTCACCCCTTCCCACGCAGTACGCCTCTCAACATCCCAAGTCCATTCATCTAGATCATCTAAAATCACTGCTTTGGTAGGTGTATACCCTTTTGTATTATTGTGAGTACATATTCCGCGGTCGTAGGATGGGGTGAAACATTTTTGGGGGTTACATAGGGTTAGGCGGTAGGATGAGATTGCGTTTCGAAGGGATTTACAGGCGGGGACTGATACCTGCTATTAGCTGCTGTAAACAGGAAAAGAAGGGAAGGAGAGAGAAGAGGGGCTAACTGTATGTTTCTCTAATCCATTAAATGGAACAGTCCCCTCAGTCTTATGCGTCGAAAGCGAAATAACGACATCTCGATTCCCTCCATCCGTCTCTCCGGCATGTTCATCCTCTCCCACTTCATCATGCTGTGACCATTCACACATCTGTTCCAGTTTGATATTCGTCACGCCATTCAACTGAGCATAAAGCGCCATCTCCTTTCTCAAGAGGAACGAATACGTCGAACTAGTCTGATTGGGTGATGCTTCTCCTACCGCACACTATCATCAGTTCCTTGCACATTGAGTAGGACTCAACTCACGTTGATATTCCCTCTAAAATCTCTATTGGGGCCAGTAGGTCCATCGACGACATATGAGATGCCAGCGAGTTTATTTAACCAACCATTATCACCTAAATTACCCCATCTCCCAATGAAATTCATCCAGCCAAGTGATCCGGTATGATTGACAAGAGTCCCATTCTTGGGACCATGCCACCATTGGATAGGTACGACTTTTGGTTTTGTATCCCATACAGGGCCCTCATCGTCCGTTTCATCGACGAGCTGGATTACACTTAATATCTGCTCGTCAGTATGTTACTGGGAAAGAAGGCGGGACGGACATCGGCATAGACGTGGCGACCTGGGTATGACCATACTCCATGAGAACCCGCTGCGACATATGCTACCGGCCGATCATCAATCTTGGGTACATCTTGCCACCGTATAGTACTGTCGTCAGTGACCTGGTTCTAGAACATGTAGACGTACCCATCACTACCAGGTCCACCGTGTGTGTCTAACATTAGCTCTATCCACATCCCAAGCGACGTTGGGAATGACTTACTGTAGTCTACTGAAGTGGCCGTACCATTAATCGTCCGAACCTGTAACCGCTATCCATCAGCCCGAGTTAGTAAACCATTCGTCAGACCAACCTCCCAATCAGAGACATCTACTTATCAGCTGGAGATGTAAGGGCCAACATACGATGTCCAAGCCATCCAAAAGGAGTAGGTTTCCCAAAATTAAAAGGATAATATGTCCAATAATGCAAGTCCTACATATCAGCTCCGTCTTCCATATACCAGGGAAAAGACTGACGACAATTCCCCTTCCCCTATCTACCCAAATCCCATATACCGCTTCATCAACTTCCCCCCGCTCCGTCTTGAAAGTCGGCTGAGTGCCTAGGAGGTAATTCGAGTCATTGCCTGACAGGTACGGTTGAGGATTATGAGGATCAGGTAGGGATAATGCTAGTCTCTGTCCGGATTTGGGGAGATGACCCAGGTCTTGAGCGTTGAATAGAGATGTGTTCTGTCGGTCAGCTTCGAGTACGAAAGTCAAGGAGAGGGGGGATTTTCGACTGTGATAGGCTCTCCATCCCAAGTGACCGCCTTTCATCAGCGTATCTCAAACCAGATTGGTAAGACGTACATGATCATACTTGGCCAACATGAAGTCGACAGAGCTAGGGAACCATTTCTCTTTCGAGCTATCATCAGCCACCACCCTCTCATCAGAGAATCCGACCGGTCTTGTTTACCCCGTGTGACGAATGGGATTGACAGAAGACAAGCAAACTTAACAAGGCAGAAGTGATTCAGAGGGGAAGTGGGGTACATACGATAGTTTGAATATTGGCGCATATCTCTTGACCAGCTCAACCATATCTTTATGATCCTCAACATTCTCCGTCTTGTCCGTGTCATCAACGACAGCCGGAACGTTCTCTTCGGCTTCGGGGATAGTCCGAGTAGTTCCATCATCACTAAACAATCTATCACCTCCGTTCGGATCATATAATGTAAAAGGATTCCTTCGATCGAGGTTTGGACGGGGAAGGGGGAGAGGGCTGGCGAAAATTGTCAGAATGAGTGGGACGCATGGTATTAAAAACTGTTTGATTAGATGCGATCGAAATTGTTAGACTGGACTTGCCAAGATCAACATCTTCTTTACCTGTGTCAGTAGATGATGATACGATTATCAGTAGTTTCCATCTCCTCATCTCCCTTGTTGTTGTATACATCGCGTTACATATTCGTAAAGTAACAAAGGAAGGTAGTGTATTTCCTAATCCCTTGGTACCACAGTCCAAAGGATAGCGTCAACCGGCCCGCACGGTGCCGGTTCTGTTCCATCTAGGACAGTCACGAACCATCCTCATAGCCCCTATCCCTACTCTTCCCAACCCCCGCTGGCCAGAAGTGCCCACCACTGACCCTCCCTCCCCCTCTTCTTCCTCTTGTTAGATCCACAACAACCCGATCTTTAGGTAATATATTACCCTCCATATCCCTCATTTCAATACCCCTACTCTCCATTTCAACAGCCCAATTACGCATCGTACCGCTATTCCCAGCTTCTAAAGCTCTTCTCCCTAGATCCGGCCTCACCCACTTAAAACCATCTATCGTCACCACCTTTAAATTACATGGTGGATTCTTGAGGATTGTCGATAAGAATCGGTTGGGCGTTCGGGAAGTGTTTATGGGTATGGAGAGTGATAGGGTGCCTAGAGCATTCGTAGTCTGGGTCAAAGGTGTTGGGGCTGGTGATGGTGATGGAGAGTGATTTCGGGTATTTTCATTCCATTTCGGCAGCGTTATAGCTTGTAATGGATGATTCCGATATATCTCGCCCGTAAGACCAGCAGCAAGTTCAACGTTTGCCTGTAGGAAAGTATGTGGGAAAACGAATGATAAATGTCGTAATCTCGGATGGAGTTCGAGCGTTTCAATAGGTGGAGTAGCTTCTGTAGTCGGCCATTCGTGGGAGTGGAGGTACGTCAGCGAAACCACCTTGTCGCCGTGGGCTGCTTGGAAAGCGTAGGTTTCGTCTAGAAGTACATCGTGATATGAGGTCAAGAGGAGTCGGCGTAATCCCGGGAGGTCGGATGTTGTGAGGGATCTTAAGAGAGGACCTGATTTGACTCCATCTAGAGTTATCGTATGGAGTTTAGGCAGTGATATCGGAATTGGCTCGACTGTATGTGATTCGATATCGAGTGTATTTCCCGGTCCATGGATTGACAAGACCTCCAAATTGGGTAGTTGGCCAAGTAACCATACATATGGATCTTTCTCTCCTGTCGATCCTGATGGTAAAGAGTAAACGCTCAACCCATTCAGACACTTCAACTTTTTCGCAAACGGTGTCAATCCAATATCCTCAACTCTCAAGGGCGATCTCGCCGGAAGAGTCAAGTGGGTGATATTCGGTAAAAGGGGTAATAAAGCTTGTAAAGCAGATTGAATCGTTGTGATATGTAGACTCGGAAACCCATCGTCCAAATGCGATAGGTCCAAGGTGGTGATATACCTCCCAGGAAGCGAGTGAGGGTGGATATTTATATCGGACCATTTCTTGTCTCCGTTTACTACTGTTGCTGTCAAGTTGAGGAGGTTTGAAGCTTGGATAGCAGGTTCGGCGTATAGATATCGCATAACCACCGACTGATTGTTAGCATCTTTTCTCTCTAAATCGATACGATCCTACCTTCCATGACTTGCATACTCGCATCAAGTCCAGAGCAGCATCCTGAGTGTCTAGTCTCTCCTTCCATCTTCGGATGGACGCTTGTCGACCGCTCTGCCCGGCTAGATTGTCCCAGGCGGGTGAGATCGGATCATCTTCCTGCAATTGGCTTGGGTATGAGGGTGTTGGAGCTAATCGCCAGTGTATGATTCGCCGAATGACTTCGAACGGGAGAACTGGCTTATCAGTCGGCTTGTTCATTGTATGCCCGAGATGATAATGTATGATCGGAAGACATGGGGCTACTCCGGGGCATCAATGACGTTCCACAACGGAATCAAATTAGATACAACTTCAGACACCTCGACACCGTACATTCAGGTGTAAGTAGTCATACAAAGCATGCCTCCACTACCAACAACCCCAGATGATCTCTATCCATCTATCAAGCGGAGATTGGACGATATAGAATCATTCCAATTACCTCGCTTAACGAAATGTGGTTCTGTTGGTTTACAGAGGGAATTAGCAGAAGAGATTAAAGGGGATTTAGAACTGATTAGGCGTAGTGTCGAGGTATGTCTATCCTCTTATGTAGAACAGGATCCTGATGGTAGACTTGTTACGAAGTTGGAGAAAGTATGAGGCAGGAGATCAGGGAGGAGAATAGGACTATCTGTTCTGCTTTTGACGCTAGGCTTGCACTGTCAGTTCCATACTTGTCATTCGGCTTGAGCTGATTAGCAAGAGTGAGGGCAGAATATAGAAGAGCTGTCATATCAAGCAAGAAACAAATGGCATCATCTAGCCGACACCTCCTACAGAAAACGGAGGAAGTTGAGGAGGAACAGCAACAGCAACAATCAAGTAGTGGGAATATGCAGTGTGTCCCTCCCCCAAACGAATGCGTGAGCTGATGACAGGGATGACGCTTTACAGACACGTACGAACGAAGTCACCGATGCACTACGAAGGACTACCCAGACGATGCAGACGGAATTGGAACGTTCAGTCCTATCTGTTCAAATGCTAGGTCAGTCCTCCTCTCCTTCTTTCACACTTTCTGTGCTTTCTCCATTTCGTACTGATGATGCAACAAGCTGACGACCCAGAGGACTCTACAAAGACATTACGATCCACAACAAACCTCTACGACACCTACACCTCCCTCCTCGAAGCATCAGGTACAATAATCAAACAACTAGAAAAAGCAGATTGGTACGACCGACTCATAATCTTCGCTGCATTCTTATTCTTCCTACTCTGCGTCGGGTGGATCATAAAAAGAAGAGTCCTAGACAGGTTAGTAGGTGGTGTAGGATGGTGGGTCGGGGGAAGTTTCAGATTGATTGGGATGGGACTTGGATTAGGGGGTAAGGCGAAAGTGGGAAAGGTGGCACAGGTTGGATTTGAAAAAGTAGGACAGGTTGGGGCTGGCAAAGTGGGCAGAACACCGGAAGGAATGGGTAGAGTCGGGCTAGCAGGTGGAAGAGAGAAGGTTATTGTGGAAGGCGAAGAAGGACCCGACGTTTCAATATTGGATTCTGCTGTTCCACCAATACCCAGCGAGGGTTCAGCAATCACCCCGCCAGACCCAGGACGCGATAGAGTAGAATTATAATGCACAAATCTCTCTTGACTACCGCACATGCCCACCTTCGGCAAGCTGCAGATCACAGTCTACATGACTAAATCTACCCGAAATACCTAATTATCTACAACTGTTGAAAACTCCCCTCCTGTCTTTCTGGAACCGGAACCCCTTGGACCTCCTTCATCATCCCAACCGTCGTACCCCCCGTCATCCCACTTTTAACATCCTGCAACCCACTCTCGACCCCTTTCAATTCCCCTTCTCTAGCCTTCTTCAACATGGCTTCAACAGAAGCAACCGATTTCCTAGCTTGTAATTTCTCTTTAAACAATTCTTGTCGTCCAACTTCTAATTTCCTCTTCTCAGATTCTAGCATTTCCTCCAGTCGTTCAAACATTGTTAATTTCAGTTCAACCTTTTTGCATTGGGCAGTAACGAGGCGAGAGACGAGTTGGGATATACGTGCGTCTTCATGTTTGGCGAGTGCTGATGCTTTGGCTGCTGCTGATCCGAGAGCGATAGATGCGGCGCGTTCGACAGATGATCGGGAAGGGGCATCGCTGTTGGTTTCTTCCGTCGTCGTTTGTTCTCCATCGACAGCCGAAGACTCTTCTGTTCCCTCTGCCTTGACTCCATTCTTTTTGCCATCATCCCCATTCTCCCTTTTACGCTTTAATCCCTGGCTCAACTCGCCCAGAGCAGACTGAGCAGCGGCAGCAGCTACAGCTGGACCAACAGCGGAAGCGAGGAAAGTGACGACCGACATGACGGGATTATCGGATCCTTCGAATGGTAATCCATTCATACCAGCTTGATATCGTAATGGACCGAGATCCGCCGCAGGATCCGAAGTGAGGTACGAGTCCTCGATAGGAATTTGTAGGAAGTTGGCAATACACTGTTCCTTCGTTCTCGTCCCAACATGCTCTGCGACAGCTTGCCAGTCGTCATCAAACATCTCGACTCCTTCTAAGAGTAACAATGTCTCTTGATCTGACCATTCCGATCCGGCGCCCGACGAAGCCTGCTTGAATGCTTCCTCGTCCATTCGTACGAAATCGCCAGAGTACATGGTCGATGGGAATCGACCCGATACGAAACACGAGGGACAGATTGTGTATTGACCGTCCTTGAGTGAATGGTAGCGCGTTCGAGTACAGTCGGTACCGCACGTTTCGCATGTAAAGACTTTAGGTACAGGAGCTTCGGCAGCGGCGGAATCGGCAATCTTGGCTGCTTCTTCTGATGTCGTAGCTTTCGTAGATCGTGATGTTGAATGGTAAATTGTCTTTTTCCAGTCGAGATTGGTAGGATGTGGCGTGACGCCATTTGCGGATTGAAGAGCGAGTGCGCCAGAACTAGGTTTCGTGCCTGCGTGCAGCAAGTTTGATAGTCCACGGGGAGTATCGAGGGTAACTCTGAAATGACCAGTAAAAGGAGGTCCCATGGCGGCTGGACGTGTATCTGGGTCAACCTGATATCAGCTCAATCATTCCTTCTCGCTCAGCGCATACCTGATAATTGATCAATCCCCACTGTTCCAAGAACCCATGAACTCTCATAATAGCTCCTACATCTCCAGCTAGATTCCTCCTACAAGCAGTCACGGTCAAATATTCCCCCGGGTTGAGTCGGTAGGTATTGACCATAAAGTCCCTGTAATCCTTGTAAACACTGGGCGTCTTGCTTCTGTTCCTATTTGAGAAGAACTCGGGAAGCGAACGACGTTCGATAGGGTGAATGAGGGATAAGGCGAACCATGAGGAATAGGATGGGATGATGAGTGGATGAGTTTGGGCTGCTAGGTAGGTAGTAGCTAGATTATGTAGTTGAGAGGGCGAGGTTCGTTCGGGTTGTTCTTCCACTGGTGTCTCGGCTGGTGTATCCTGTTTTGATGGGCCTGGGATCAGCTTCTGTCCAACGTAGGGACACAAGCAGCTTACCACCATCCGCATTATCCAGGTCCATACTCTCGCTAATGTTTGCGAGCTCTCCACCGTATATTGGTTCCCTTTCCCTTTCTTTCCCTGGTGCTGACGATACATCCTGAGTAACTACATCTCCCTCTGCTTCTCCATTGGGTTTCTGTGTCAACCTCGGTGTTGACATGTTGTATAGGTGTATTGCAGGGATATATAGGTAATAGATATTAGACGCGTAGAATGAGTTGAGTACCTTAGCCTGAACTGTTGACCCTAGACGCGAGAGAGGAAGCTGAGCCAGGGAGATAATGCCGATACCTTCTAACCGGGAATATTACAATGTGGCACTCTTGACTACGGGTATCAGCCACTTTACTGTACGTCACGCTCTGACCTCATAGAACACTTGGAAGCTCAATTACCGAATATCTCCTATCATTTTATCATTTTCACACTCTCATACTCATCACTCACTCACTCACACAAACACAATGCCAGGACAACCATCCGCACCCGTACTCTACTCTTTCGAGGATGTACCAAACCTCTGCGAATCCCTAGCCAACTTTATCACCAAAGCTCAAAGTGACGCTATCGCCAAACGAGGTAATTTCACAATCGCTCTCTCTGGCGGTTCCTTACCCAACAACCTCAAGAACTTGATCAACCACCCAGACATTCAATGGGATAAATGGCAAGTATTTTTCGCAGACGAAAGGATCGTACCCCTCGACCACCCTGATTCGAATTACGCAGCATGCGCCAAAGCTTTCCTTGATCATGTGCCCATCAAGAGGGAACAGATTCATACCATCAACACCGCTCTATTTACAGATGCGACAAAGACGGATCCCACTGGTGAACCACAAGATAAAGAGGCAGCAGAGAATGAGGCGGTGGAAATTGCGGATGATTATGAACAGCAATTAGTACACACTTTTGCTGGAGCAAATTCAGCTAGGTATCCTACCTTTGATTTGATCTTGCTTGGAATGGGACCAGATGGACATACATGCTCTCTATTCCCTGGACACGAACTACTGTCGGAATCAGCAAGGTGGATTGCGGAAGTCGAGGACAGCCCAAAACCACCAAGCAGGCGAATCACCTTCACGTATGTCTTCCATCCATTTACCATGATTACTTCTGACCATCAGCTACCCCGTCCTGAACCACGCTTTCAGATGTGCATTTGTAGCAGCAGGAGAAGGAAAGGCAGAGATGCTAGCTAAGATCCTGGACGAGCCAGAAGGAGGTCTACCTTGTTCAAGAGTCAGGCCCGCTTCGTAAGTCCCCTCTCCCAATCTCTCTCATCATTCGAAGCTAATAGTAGTCCCGGGCTAGTATTCTGGTTCGCAGACAAGGCAGCAACCAGCTCAGTCAAATACCCATTAACAGAATTTAAATGGATCGAATCAGAAAACATGGCCGGTGAAGATGATCCCGTTGGACTAGAGAGGAAGAAAATGAAGGAGGAAATGGATGCTGCTGTCAATGGTAAGAACTAGCAGCGAGTGCAAGAAAGAAGGGGAAAAGCGAAAATGTGAAATGCAGTTAGTGTAACGCAGCAGCAGAATATAGATGGGTAATTAGATGGATGCAGTTTATTATACACATATGTCTGGGTGTGTCTTGGTTGTATGCGGATAGGAATACATAGTGCTAGATGACAGATGGTACAGTACAGATGATATTTTGGTGATTATAGGTCATTGAGTGATCTGAACCTCATTGAAGGTGGTTGAGCATCGGGTATGAGGTCCTTACTGTAGGATCAGCAGCGATTCTATGTCATCTTTTGGAGTAAAGCAAGACATTCAAGTGTAAAGGTCGGAGAAGGGAGGGGAGACGAGGAAGAGAGACTAATACTCACATAGCAGAACCCTTCTTCAATACAGTCCATCGTACAACGAGCGGATCAGCCCTCAAAGTCTCTTTAACCCGATTCAAAATGATTGGATTCGTATCAAAGGTTAACAAGAATTGGCTAAGTGTCAGCTATATATCCTGCATTCCATGCTTCTCGCCACGGAGTTGAATATAGGCAACAGAAGAAGAGGAATAGGAAGGGAAGAAGGAAAGATGGAAGAAAGACCCACTCTCCATGCGTATGATAAGCCTGATTAGCCCTAAATTTCATTGGCAATGTAACTCCTTTTCCTAAA
>Ga0308160_10006164_pt1 | contig 12280 bp, 18 predicted proteins | sample PhyFR1_FD_201036 | JGI IMG/M metagenome (GOLD analysis project Ga0308160, IMG submission 201036) | Phyllosphere microbial communities from UC Gill Tract Community Farm, Albany, California, United States - DLSLF.R1 | ecosystem: Host-associated > Plants > Phyllosphere > Unclassified | place: USA... | reverse complement strand
GCGATAGGGCATGGCGCTTCATACCTGATCAGCCTCTGGAGCTTCTTGTCTTCCTTCATAGCTGAGTAACCGGTGGTAGGTTTGAAGAATCGACAAGCATTGGCGACCTTGGCTTTGAAGCCCTTGCTTGTAGATCGGGTGGATGGGGAAGGAGTCAAAGGACTGGTGTTGGCCGAAGTGGCCTGCGAGGAGAGTGGTGATTTGGATCGACGCGATGAGGGGGTGAATAACGCCTTGACTCGAGCAGTAGCAGACGATGAAAAGATACCGATAGGGAAAGAGTATCCTTCATCGTCGTCGTCCATGATTAGGAAAGACGCGTCGAGAGGGTAGTTTGACGCGACATCTCGCTTTCGTCGAGAACCGAAGGATCGCCAGGATCCAGTATTGGACGCGTTATGAGCGTAGTTGGGCATGTTGAGTCGAGTGTTTAGGTTATTTGAATGGTCTGAATGATTTGAACGTGTTTAAACGTGTTGGAGAGGTAGATGGTGGGATTTGGTGAATAGAGGAAGAAGAGATAGAGTCCAAGTATATATACGATCGAGTCAAGAATCAGTGGCTCACATATCACAAACATCGCCCTCCCGCATGACCAAACAACAATACTCATGGTGTAGACTTGAATACAAATACACCCGTCCCAAACGTTGTTAGACGTTGTTAGAAGTCATGACAAGGGGTAATAGCAGAGGCCCACGTGAGAAAGTAAACATCCAAAGATGTGATGAATTGGAGGTAAGGGTGAAACTGATTCCCGTCCACGTCATGGTTAGTATTGAATGGATGGTCATATCAAGGGTTTAAAGTGGAGCAAGTGGAGTGTACCATAGCGCGGGATGTAGGAATCGACGGAAAAGGGATAAATTACCGTGGGAAAGATGGGCCGCGTCAGGTACATTAGGTTTAGAGTTGTCTTCAAATGTGTCTGCTGGGGACGCTGGGGAAAGGCTCGCTTGGGGTCCTCAAGTTGTTGGTAAGTAGTAAGGTAGCGAATCCGTGGGCAAAAGCACGTTTCTGGCATGAGATGACTCGTATAGTTGTCAAGGACAGAGCGCCAGTGACCCGCTAAATACAACTTTGTCCGGTTTATTAGCTTCCGTTAGATTCAAATGCATTGATTGTCTAGTGTTACTACACAGCTCGTTTACACAACCCAGCTCGCGACCTGATCGATATCAAGAACAGGGTTGGCGATTCAGAGCGAGTGAGTCTATAAAGTTCAGAAAGGATACATCGCTTACAAGCTAGTGTGTAGGTGTATGATGGGCAGGGGCAAAGGAGAGAAGTTACGCTCGAACGTCATTTTTCGGTCTACCGGAATACAGTTGGTGATTCCTTGGCATAGCTCAATCCCGGAAGCGATCATCCTTCGTCTTGCTGTTCACCACGCCCCGCCCGCTCTGGCAAGGTCCGACCGGCTTTGTCTCCGCCCGGAATCAGCATAGCTACTCGCTTCCGCGAAAATCAGTTACCAAAAGAATCGCAAAGGATGCCGGGTTGATTCTTCCAATGTAAGTCTATTGGTCATCCAGGCTCCAAAATTAGCATCCCGCATTGACCTCTCAATACTCAAGACTAACTTTTCGCTATATCCACCGTCGGGAATGTCCTTGAACGCTATGCCCCCAGCACGTTCATCGATCAATCTAATCAATCTCAATCCCCAGCTCGGTTCCCGGATTCCACACGCCCTCTTTTTCACTTCTGCACACAGAAAGTGGATCGTCTACCCTGATCTACCAAGATGGTGGCTGAACTATAGGTCAGACGGAGCTACAAAAGGCAGTACAGCTCCACTAGAAGGGCGAAAGAAGGAGGAGGGCGTTACGTCTTTCCTTCTAGCCATCTAATCCAATCCAGCTTTGGCTCCGGATTGTCTGTCTGTCGCCGGCGACTGGTCTAGATTGCTCGCCCTTAATCTCCATGTATAGCTGCGGAAATTCTGTCGACAAGGTATAAATGTGCACCATTGACGAGACTAATATTCCCCAGCTCACTCTCTTCACTTCAACATCACTACTACTACAACTACAAACACTTAACAACTACAAACACTTAACAACAACAAACACTTTACCTACTCGATAACTCCTACAATTATGCCTGGAGCCATCGCATCTGTGGCTTGCGCCAATGGCAGGATCCACCATCTCGTCTGTGTCAAGAAGGACGGTAATATCGGTCACATCATCGCTGAACTCGACACCAGCAATAATGTCACTTGGTTCAAGGGAGATCTCACTGGTATAGCCCATCCTCTCTCTCAAATCGCTATCGGCTGTCCCAACCCGACTGAGGATTCCCCTTCACTCGATATCTGCTACCAAGCCCCGTCTCTTGCCATTGTCACTAAGGCGAAGCATGCCGGTTCCAATTCATGGATCGGCCGAGGTGAGTCCTCCTCTTTGTATTGTCATGGACATAGACTGATCATCCAGGCAACTTTGAATCCGGCAGGGGTAATGCCGAGATCTACGTTGGGACCAGTCTTTCTATCAACTATACCGGTGGATTCATTTACTGCTGGTTAGTCGGATCGACTCTCAGAATCTGGTCAATATGCTGACGTTTCAGGCAAAAGAAAGACAATACTATCGGGGTCCAACCTAGGGGTCAGGCTGATCTCAAATTGCCCCCCGCCGTCCGATACCATTTCAACCACGTCGGAAACGTTCGACACTTCTACTACCTTGACAGCGAAAGTGAAGGTCACAAAGTGGTCCGACATCACGCCAACAACGACAACATGAACTACTGGGATTCTGAGCTAAACATCGAAGTCACCAGCGGTACATTTGACTTCCAAGTCGTCGGCGATATGACCGCCATCATCGATGTCAAAAGGTCAGAAGACGTTATCACCGAATCGTCTGTCCAACTTCAGCGACCAGACAAGTCCCGAGGCTTCGAAGTCATATCTTCATCCCATACCCAGGTCGCTCCCGATCATGGTTTGACTCTCTTTGCTCGAAACTCCGAAGAACTTTCAGGCTTCATCACCTATGTCGACCGAAAGACCGGGAACTGGATATATCTTGCTGTCGAGTATGGCAGAGCTGCTGGTTTCGAGATGCCTATCGATATCGCCAAAGGGTGGTTCGAAGCTACTGGTGGTCAAGCCGCTACACCCGAGGTCCAATCTATCAAGCCCGTCGACGTCGACATCCCCAAGGTCGAACAAGCTGCCTCTGCACCCTCGGCTCCTATCGCAGCCGAAGCAGCACCCGTCGAGACTAAACTGTCACCACTTCCCGAAGAGACTAAACTGTCACCACTTCCCGAAGAGACTAAACTGTCACCACTTCCCGAAGTCCAAAAGGAAGCCGATATCCCCGCTTGGACTCGAAAATTCTGCAAGGATGCTATCGTTCCCCGATCCTCCAAGACTCTCGTCAGCACTGTCCGAGCCAACACCGGTCACTACCAGGCTGTTCTCGCTCCCACCAGCCAGCTTTGGGACCTTGGTTCCGAACCGCTCAAGTACAAGTTCCTTGATGGCGATCATGGCGGTAGCGATTATCAAAAACAAAAAGTTCGAGACTCTATCGTCGATTGGACGTGGTACGCCAATATCAAATTCCAAGAAGCCGGCAAGGGAGAAGCAGCACCTATCAAGATTATCTTTAATCCGGATGATGGCAGTTGGAGTATTGTTGGAAATGATGCATGTAAGGAAGATGCGGACAAACCTACCATGAATCTTGGTTGGGTCGAGAAATCCTCTTCCCACCTTACTCGAGAGGAACGAGCCGTCATTCTGCACGAATTCGGACACGCTCTCGGCATGTTTCACGAGCATCAATCTCCGGCTCATGGGGGTCAGACTGTGGTCAACGCAAAGGCTGCTATCGACTACTACATGAGGACTCAAGGCTGGTCAGAAGAAGAGGTGATGACACAAGTGGTCAGGCCGTACAATGAAAACGATGTCTCGAATTTTTCGCAAGTCGACACTAAGTCGATCATGCACTACTATCAGCCATCCGAGGTCACTAGCGGTGCCGCAATCGAGTACAATTATGTCCTATCCGACCTGGACAAAGCCTACATGGTGATCAATTATCCACGATCACAGGACGAGGAGAAGAAGAAGGTGATCGATAAAGATTGGACCCTCGAGAAGGCTCTCGGGACAGCGGGTCTTGCCGAAAACAACCCAACGCTTGCAGCCAAGATTCTCGCCATTCGAAACAGTCCCGACCAAGATGGTATCAATGTTGGGCAGATCAGAGAATTATTCACCACTTGGGCCAAAGCGCAACATACGATCAGGGACGAGGAACTCAAGCCGGCCACTCAAGAATTTCGTCGTGCGGCTATCGAAAGGCATTACGGACTCAAGACTGCGGATAACATGATAGCCTACACGTCTATGCCAGATCCTGCTCCCTGCCAGCGCATGACACGACCTTCAGTCAATTCGGCCGCCGGTCCCGGCAAGCAAAGAGCTGTGGTCGATACAAAAATATTCGATCTAACGCCGAAATTCAATCGAAACGACCTGGATGCCACAAACATAGTCATGACATGGACGATAGTCGCCGATCCTGCCGTTACAAACGGTGCACGAAACCGGGTTCCTGGACCATGGGAGAAGACTCAGGTGGAATATGCAATTCAGGTGTGGGCGCCAATATGCAGTACCACGATGCAATACGTCGAGCCGTCCCAAGCTTCGATTGCGGATTTGGTCATTGTATTTCAAGACATCAATCCAATAGACGGCTCGGTATGGGATGCCGAAGACTCGTCGAATCGAAGTTACTGGTCCGTCGGTCGATGGAACGATCTGGATATCAAGGCTTCCGCAGCTGCACTCAAAGAAATGATGCTTACCGGCACGACAAAAGCATCCGATGATGCAATCGCGCCGCAAATACCTCACGATATCTGTTACCGAGGTGTAGTCCTCGAGCAGGATGCGCATCTGCCACCCCGTACCGAAGGCAAGTGGACCCCGATGAATCGAAGCAGGCGAACAATCGCACACGAGCTTGGTCATGTCTTCGGCTTAGATCACGAAAATCTAGGTTTCTGGTGCAGGATGTACGAGGACCCAAAAGGATTAGTGAAATTGCGGGAAGCAGCGAAAGATGCCAATGTACTCGCAACCGTGTTGGACAATGCTTCCGTCATGGACGTCATCCGGACGTAAGTGTCATTCAACGCCACAAGAGTATGGTCACATCGCTGATTTTCCAGTGACAATCAATTCGAAGATGAGTTCAAGTCTTGGCCACCGTATGGCTTCAAAACGGTTTTCGCGCCCAGTGACACTGATTTGGCCAACCTCGCTCTTCTTCATGCCGGTCATCACCTCGCTACCGTCAACGAAGACAAGAAAAGCTGCACGCGGGGCTCTCGACGAATTTGGTACCTCCGTCATCCAGTCTCACGCCAGGACATTGAGAATGAAGGACGGGCTTGCTGAGATCCTCGAGAACCTCGCCAAGCAGGGGAAATGGACGGCCATTCGAGAAAAGTATCTGGAATATCATCGGAAGCTTGTATCGGACAGAGCTATCTTGGAGGGAGTCTTGGCGGAGGATTGGCTCGCTCCGGTTAAGAAAGTTCAGGTCCGCGATCATGCTGTACGAATGAAAGCAGCTCAAGATACATCGTCCGCCCTCAGGAAATCTTTCGAAGCCCCCGTTCCCGACTTCAAGAACATACTCTGGTTCAAGCTCAACGAGATCTTCGGTCCATCGAAAGGCGGTTCTTCCTTTCTTAGTGTCCAATCACCAACACGATACCTCGACAAAGACACCTTCTCCTACAAGATGGAGGGCGCATACTCGAATTTTGTCAAGCCTGTCGTTGTGAATGAAGCCGAATTCCGACTTAGCGACCAATTGTACGATCCTCTTCGAGTTGTTGGGGCGCCCAATGGTCGATCGTTGTCACTCAAGTACGAAATGCTGCTCCACAATCTGGTTCCGCGATATGTGAAGGCCGATTTGGAAGTCCGCATGGCCAGGGAGAAGATGAGACAATGGCTTATCAAGGAAGCGTCTGCGCATTCCGCCTTCTTCGTCAATGACTCGAAGGTCATTGGGCTCAAGAACGAATCAAACGCCACCGGGTCCTCGAGCGGCAAGATATTCGACGATGAAGATGTCCGAACAACGCTACAGGAGAACCAGGACCGCTCTGCACCTCGGCTCGCCAGTCGAATGGAAGTATGCCAGAGTTTGATGAACGAATACTTGAAGCCTCGCACAAGTGGAAGAAGACCCACTCCGAAAAGGTCCAGGCAGCCATGAATGATCATACCGATGGCCGGCTAGACGCGCTGGAGAACGCCGCCAGGGAAATTGCCAACTACGCTGCAGTCGAGAACAGCAAGATTTCTGCCAAGTACGCCGACGTAGTCGTTCGCGGTCACCTACACACGGTGAGGGAATGTCTAGCCCAGCTAGATATGAAGTCAAGTGCCGAATTCCTCCAGGACGCCAAGGATGCCATTCGAGAGTCGGCCCTTTCCTCGTTATACGGTGCTTCTCGAGTGCTCCCGGTCATCATGGTAAGTCCTCTAAATACATCTGGGAAGATCGTGCTGATGCCCAGACCCCCACCGATTGGGCAGAGAGTCTGGACACCAGCTTTGATCCCCATGATCTCAGCGCTGAGCCCGCATTAATCCAGATGAGCATTACCGCCAAATCTCGACAGCTCGATAATCTCCGAAACCAACTAGGCTCGCTACAACATAGTGCCAAGGGCGATGAAGCTTCGCTCCGAAAGGCCATGGATGAAGCCGCCGACAAATATTCCGAGGCCCAAGCCACCCTCGCCGGATCGTATAGCGAATCAGCCCGAGCTTTCTGCAAGCAAGTTGCTCATATCGCGGTACCTGGTGGTCCCTTTGTCTTGAAGGCGGCCGAAATGGTTGATGGCAAGCCCGGCAAGCCCGACGAAAAGCAGCAAGGCATCCTCACAACTATGATTCAACAATACAATCCCCTCGGAACCATCGAAGGCCTCTTCGATCTGATGGGTAAAGTCGACGCCGCTCAAAGAACCATGATGTTGGCCAGTGCACAGTACTCGCAACGACAAACCGACTGGGTTCGAGCCAAATCTGCTACCACAGCCGAGCAGGAGGCTATCGTCAAGCGAGCGATTACAACAGCAACCAAGGAACTCGATACCCTCAACCAACAATTGGATATTGCCGTAGCTGCCAAGGCGAAGCGAGACGCTCTCATCGGTCCAGATGCTTTGAAGACGAATGCCGACGCAATTGCCACTGGAGAGCCGACGACTGCCATCAAGCTGCCGACCTTGGCCGATATCGCTCCAAGCGCAACCGATGCTGCGCCGACTGGCGGCTCACGATGGATCTCGATATCGGTCGCCACCAGCAAAGAGCACGAAGGCGAATCCTCGGGTGACAAGTCAGCTGTTTCTCGAGAGAACTCGATCAATTTCTTCAGCCCAGACTCCAAAAACCAAGTCTCCAGTGCCAACGAAATCGGATCCGGATCTTCCAATCTCAAGGTCGAAATCTCGATGAACTGTACCATGGTGACTTGTGATCGATCTTCTTGGTTCCAACCTGAATTCTTCGACATAGGGGCCGCTTTCATGCGAAGTAACGACGCGATATGTTGGAACAAGGAATGGCCGGATGAGTGGCACAACAATACCGGATTAGCCGTCGAGGCTGCCATCACCAAGGCCGACGGGAAATTCAAGGACGCCACTCTGCCAAGTTTTCCTGTCGGATACATCATCGCCAAGGACATCTTGGTCAAGGTCTCAGGAATGTCTGTCGAGACTGTCGCCGATAAGCAGTATCTCGAAGAAAAAATGAATTCGGGAAGCAATTTCCTCTTCTTCAGTACCTCCAAGTCATCTCAGACAACCGAAACCACGACTTCTTCCAAAAGCGACATAGCGAGAGATGGAATGGTCGTTCGAATTCCCGGTCCCCAAATCATCGGCTATATCCAACAAATGTTACCTTGGGATTCGACGCAAAAATTCAAAGAAGAGGAAACTCTGAAACCCGAAATCTTCTTGCCTGAAGACGATGAAATCAAGATCTCACACCATGGTGACGCTAAGACCCCAAACGTCGCTCGAGCTTTGGAACCAAATGATCGACCTAAAGGTAACTCAAGATTCGATCCACCAATCCGCCTGTAACTGCAAGTCATGACGAGCCCGGCGAATCATCTGCTCCGTCCTCCGCTCCCAAACCATCCCGAGGCCAGGCGCCGATGCCTGACGGTGCTGGACATGAGGCTACGAACGGGGATGTGGCGGGCAATGGAGATGCTGGAGAGTTGGCCGACTTTATGAAGAAGATGAAGGAGATGGCGGCCTCCTTTGAGAAGATACTTACGAAGATGAAGTAGGCATCGGTGTATGTAGGTAGATAGTGCGCCGATTGTGGTTTAGCTAGTTCTGTTGATAATCCTGTATTTATGCAATTGTATAACTGTGCTAAGACATGCGTCGTGATCGCTAGGATAGCTTAGGTGAACCAGTCACAGTCACAATCGTTGTGATGATCACACAAGCTAAGACCAGAAAGAACTCGGCAAGCGAGAAATGCAGCTCCGCCAGTCCCATGCATGTTACTATATAACTAACATACACAAGACCCGTTCAACCATAGACAACCAGATGAACAAACGTAAAATGAGAAAAGCGATGGCAGTTGAAGCCTTTTACCGAGAAAGAAATGAGATCTATATGCAAAGTGGTATGAATGATTTTGGGGCAAGACCGGTGAAGGTGTATTGATGATTTCGTTGATGTAAACAGAAAATAAGAGAATGTAATCAACCCGAGCTACCGAAGTAGCTCAGATTGAAAACAGGGGAACAAGAGAACCAAACAGGAAAAACGCTAGGCAGTTGAGGCCAATTGACATGCGCTTAGTACCTCTGTTTGATGTAAGCTTTGATCCGTGGAATAGAGGGGGAGACTTACGTAGTGGTCGGGCTTGTAGGGACCGTTCTGGGGGAGACCAAGGTAGTCGGCCTGCTCGGTGGACATGGTGGTGAGCTTGATGCCAAGCTGACCGAGATGGGATCGAGCAACCTCCTCGTCGAGGGACTTGGGGAGCATGCTAGATGTTGTCAGCTTATGTGACATCTCTGGTTAAGGCAAGCTTACTGGACACCTAGGGGGTAGGCCTCTCCGTTGGTCCAGAGGGCAATCTGGGCCAAGGTCTGGTTGGCGAACGAACAAGACATGACGAAAGATGGGTGACCGGTACCACAACCGAGGTTGACCAATCGACCCTCGGCGAGGAGGATGATGTGTCGGCCGGACTTCATCTCGAATCGGTCGACCTGGGGCTTGATCTCGACGTGCTTGGCGGCGTTGGCCTTCAACCATGCGACGTCAATCTCGACATCGAAGTGACCAATGCTGATTGTCAGCTGTGTGCGTAGCAGGGCGAGGCGAGCTTACTTGGAGACAATAGCATCCTCCTGCATGACCTCGAAGTGCTTGCCGACAATGATGTCTCGGTTACCGGTGGTGGTAACGAAGATGTTGGCTCGGGGAGCAGCATCCTCCATGGTAGTGACCTCGTAACCGGCCATGGCAGCCTGGAGGGCGTTAATGGGGTCGATCTCGGTAACGATGACTCGGGCACCGTAAGATCGGAGGGACTCGGCACACTACTGATCAGCTGACACCTTGATGCTGGAGGAGCAAGCTTACACCCTTTCCGACATCACCGAAACCGGCAACGACAGCGACCTTACCGGCGAGCATGACATCGGTGGCTCGCTTGATACCATCGACGAGGGACTCTCGGCATCCGTACTAAAGATCAGCACACATCCTGACCAGCAGCAGATGACACTAACGTAGTTGTCGAACTTGGACTTGGTGACGGAGTCGTTGACGTTGATTGCGGGGGCCTTGAGCTTACCGTCCCTGAATCGCTTGTAAAGGTGGTGGACACCGGTGGTGGTCTCCTCGGAGATACCCTTGATGTCGTCAAAGTACTGGGGGTACTTGTCGTGGACCAAGTTGGTCAAATCTCCTCCATCGTCGAGGATCATGTTGAGGGGCTTTCCATCGGGGAAGGCACATAGGGTCTGCTCGATACACCAGTTGTACTCCTCCTCGGACTCTCCCTTCCAGGCAAAGACGGGGACACCGGTGGCAGCGATAGCGGCAGCGGCGTGGTCCTGGGTGGAGAAGATGTTGCACGAAGACCAAGAGACCTGGGCACCGAGGGCGGTGAGGGTCTCAATGAGGACGGCGGTCTGGATGGTCCTGCTTGTCAGCTTTACGATTCATACATCTTGAGCTCGAACATACATGTGGAGACATCCAGCAACTCGGGCACCCTTCAAGGGCTGGTTGGGGCCGTACTTCTCACGGATAGCCATGAGTCCGGGCATCTCGTGCTCAGCAAGCTCGATTTCCTTTCGGCCGAAGGCGGCGAGGGAGATGTCTGCGACTTTGTAGTTGGACTGTATTGTGGATGATCGGTGCAGAGGAGGAACGTGCGCGGTAGAAAAGTGGGGCAGAAGTGGTATCATTTGATGAGGGAGAGCGAGGTCAGCACTGTACTTATTCTTCTAGAGGTATCTTGAGTACTCACCATTGTTATTTTGATTTGTTTAAGAAATGAAGAGGAAGGAAAGATGAAGTATGAAGAAGAGAAAGAGAGCTTTGACGATCGTATCACTCTTAGCGCGACGATGGGGACAGACAAAAAAGACAAAAACGTGGCAAGGGTGGAGGTTTAATTCAGGGTGATTCTATATTCCAGGGCAAGTCTAGGAAATCGGCAATACAGTATTAGTGGCACTCCCCCGTTATCCTTCGAGTGGAGGTTGACCGCGACTTGGTCTATTGATTTCAGCTAAGTCTGTACTGCATACTAGGTTCGAGCATGGACAGATAGCAGGAACTACTAGCGTACAATTCTCGCGACTACCTCGAAACCATTGTGGAAACATCAAGATGGACGAGGAGGCAGATCTGGCCTTGCTGGTGAATGGCTCAGCAACCATGTCGGAATGTATCTGACTTCTAGGACCAGCACCTGCTAAAGACCAATCTACTAAGTCAGCGGATGACTAGTGAGCTTTCACGACTGTGTACTAGAGTCATATCTGACTTTCAAGGCATCCTGGCTCAGCTCGATACCCGTTTATCAAGACTGGACAAGACGATAGCCCCTCTCGGCATCCAGCCACTCACGAGGAAGAGCCATAGTACGTCTTTGAGACATTGGCAGGCAAGCCTGACAGGTAGACATCGATGCACTATTAGCAGCGCTAGAAGGGGCACCAGGCCACGCCTCCACACCCTCAATCACATCCCAATCATCGACTAGATCACGTACGGTTCCCCCTAAAATACAGCCGAGAGGGTATTCGCTGGATCCTATACCTTCGGCACCTGGTTCCGGAGTAGCGACGCCCGCCGATGAGCCGGCAATTCTGGCACGAGGACCAGATTTGATGGCATTGGGTGAATTCACCAATGCATTCGATAGCGTTGCGGCGGATTTGGAGCGGATGTACAGGGGCTTCAAGGAAGGTAGGGGCGGAGCGAGAGAAGCTGGGGTTCGAGACCTGGTGAGTATGGTCATTCTCAAGACGAGTCTGTGCTGATCGTGTAGTCGAAATTGGTCGAGGTTGGCTTCACAGGTCTGATGCAGCTGTTTATGAAACTTGCTCGTGAAGGCACCGGCAAGCTCTGTGACCCAGATGCAATGATCAGGCATGGTGAGTGACCTCTTTCTGAAAGCAAGCCGAAGCTGATCATGCAGGCGCACCAACACCTCCAAATTACTTCCCGCCCCTACAGACTCTCTTACCTCTGACGACATTCGTAGTCAAATACACATCACAACAATCTTATACCCAAACAATCATTCAGCCAATCTTTGACGAGACAATAGCCTCTTTGGCCAATCTGAGAGGTGAATGGATGGTCAAGAGTTTCAGAGCGATGTTGGTGAGAGTGGAAGAGGTGGACGAAGGAGGTATTTGGGAGGGTGGAAGGGGCAAGGAGAAGGTTGCTGCCTTGATTGACCTTTGGGATGCTATGCCCGTCATGACAGAGGTAAGCTAGCAAACACTGGATCTGGATCAGCTGACATTCAGGCGGAAACATTGCTGATCACCTCCCTCTTCCCCAACAACCCACCACCATCACTCCTTCCCGGAGTCATTGGTCCACCGATTTCAGCCATCATCTACGCCATACAACCGACAATTTCCACCATCAAACGTTCACTCTCCAACCACACGTTCCTTGCTCTGGAGCTATACACTGCCCTGATTTC
>Ga0308160_10006163_pt1 | contig 12280 bp, 12 predicted proteins | sample PhyFR1_FD_201036 | JGI IMG/M metagenome (GOLD analysis project Ga0308160, IMG submission 201036) | Phyllosphere microbial communities from UC Gill Tract Community Farm, Albany, California, United States - DLSLF.R1 | ecosystem: Host-associated > Plants > Phyllosphere > Unclassified | place: USA... | reverse complement strand
ACCAGGCCAGGCCGTTTTCGCCGCCGATCCAGGCGCCGCCTCGCACCGGCAAGATCGCCATCACGGTGCCGACCTGCAGCCCCTCGGCGTTCCCGGGGCGGCGCACCTTGCCGTCTTCGAGGATGGCAAGGCCGTTGTCGGGCGCGCCGAACCACATCCGCTTGCCGTCGGCGGCAACGATCACCGGCGCCATGCCTTCCAGCTCGGCGACCCCGCCGTTGCGGGTCCACTGCCCGTCCTGCAGCGTGTACAGCCCGCGCCGGCCCATGCTGACCCAGAGCGCGCCGCGCGCGTCGCTCGCCATCGAGAACACGACCGTGGTCTTCGGGTCCTGCAAACCGGCCGGCTGGGGGATGGCTTCGCGCTGGCCGCCGTTCCGGTCTGCACGCACGCGCCACAGGCCGCCGATGCCGCCGCTCCACAGCGTGCCGTCGGGCGCCTGGTACAGCGCGGTGGTGAGATCGGCTACCGAGGTCTCGGGCGCGAATTGGACCGGCTGCGCATCAACAGCCGCCAGGAAGGAGCGGTCGACCCAGACCCCTCCTTCCGCGCGCGCGGCCAGCGCACGCGCGCTGCCAATGTAGCGCGGCAGCGCCAGCGCCTGCAGGCGGTAGTCGCGGAAGCGGTCGATGCCGTTTTCGGTGCCGATCCAGATGCTGCCCTCGCGGTCCTGAAACACGGCATAACCGTGCTGGCCGGAGAGTCCGTGCTCGCTGTCGGTAAACTCGCTGCGTCCGGTATGCGGTGCAATGCGCTGCGCGCCCGAATAGCCAGGCTGCCACACGAACCCGGCGCGGTCGAACGCGAAGTCGCTGAGGCGGTCCTGGACGCGCCAGGTGTCGGGATCCGCGCTCGCCGCGCCTCTGCCCGTACCTTTGGCAGCGCCTTGTACGAGATACAGGCCGCTGCCCAGCATGTCCGAACTCCACACGCTGCCGTCCGGATCTTCGGCCAGCTTGCCGAAGCCCTTGACGTCGATGACGTGTTCGAAGCGGGTCCCGCCCTGCGCCAGGCCGTACACGGCGCCGTTGGTGCGTATCCAGAAGCTGCCGTCGCGCGCTGACAGCATCGCCACCACGTCACCCTCGGGCGCGCCCAGGCTGGCCGGCGGCGCTTCCCAGTTGCCGTTGGCGCCCAGCACGCGCAGCGTGCGCGGCGCGGCCAGCCACAGGCGACCGGCCGCATCGCGTGCCAGGGCGGCAGGGGTGCCGCCCGGCGTGCCGGCTTCGCCCACGCGGAAGTGACGCATCTTCCCGTCTTTCAGCAGGCTGGCGCCGCCGTAGCGGTACACGATCCACAGCGTGCCGTCGTCCAGCAGGCCAAGCTTTGAAATGTTCGAGGACAGCGGCGCCAGGCTGGCCGGCGCGCGCTGGAAACGCACGCCATCGAAACGGAACAGGCCCGACGCGCTGCCGATCCAGAGCCAGCCGTCCGGTGTCTGGGCGATGCCGGTCACGCCGGTCGGTGCGCCTTCGCCCGCGGTCCAGCTGGTGTGCTGCATGGCGATGACCGGGCGCGTGGCCGGTGCGGCTGCCGCCGTTGCGGACGCCGGGGCAGCGTCGGCCGCCATCGCAGGCATCGTCGTGAGCGAAATCGCGGCCAGCTGGCAAGCCAGGGCGGCACTGGCGATGAGTCGAAATGCTGGATGCATGGATGAACGGCGAAGGGAGAAAGCAAAACGGCTGATACTGTAACAGCAAGCTTGCCATTTCGCCCAGCCTCTCCCCAGGCGCCAGATTGTGGCCGGACGAACCGCAGCGCCAGCCCTATATCCTTGCGCCCCATGCCAGGGCAAGCAGGCTTATGACGATCAACAGGATGCATGACCGCGCAATCCGCCGAAGCGGCCAGACAGTCGCTGGAATGTATGCCGCCGCATACACGCTCACCACCGACCAGGCCTGGATGACCAGCGGGAAGACCAGCAGCTCCCACACCATCCGTCCGTCCGACTTGATCAAGATGCGCGCCACATACAGGCCGACCGGCACGACCAACAATGCGAGGTCGACTATCGCCCTGTACCCATGCGCCTTCCAGGAAGCGCGCAGCGGCGGCACAGCGATCAGAAAAAAAGGAGTCCGGATACACCGAACAGCAGGGAATCCATCCGCATGACGTTACTCCGGCCCGGTGCGCGTCGTACTCCAGTAGACGTCTGTCCCGGGCGCGCAGAAGAAGCCCTCCAGCCGCGCCTCGATCTGCACGCTCTTCAGTGCCGCTTCGCTCGCGGCACACAGGAAGGAAAAGTGACTGTCCCAGTGGACGGTCCAGAGCAGCGATTGGTCCGGCGCGAAGACATTGCAGCCGGTGGTGAACGGATCCACGGCACCGTTCCGGATGTCGTCGATCCGGTACAGCTGCCGCTGCGTACAAAACTCATCGGCGACCCATACCCGGTCGTGGCCCAGCTCCTGGAAGATGCGCAGCACCTCGTCTTGCAGCAGCTCCGAGTGCTGCCCCTCGGTCGGCGGCAACAGGCCATCGGATGCGTACAGGGTGCGCAAGCGGGCCAGGTCATCCTCGTTCCGGTAGGCCTCGGTTAAGCCGTGGATGCCGGTGCGCAGTGCGATGTCGACCGCAGCCAGGTTCGGCAAGCCGCACCCCTGCGCGACGTCCCGCCAGCGCACGGGCCGGAAGTGGGCCGCGACCGCCATCCTGCCGGGGTCCGCTTCGGGATCGGACGAATCGAACAATGCCAGTGACGCCACCGAAACGGGCGCCAGGAAGGGGCTGACTGTCACGTACACGGCCGAAAAGACGCCCATGTAGTAGTCAAGCACGCTCCCGGCTTGGGGGCAGGACGCAAAGCTGTCCGGGGGCGGCAAGACGGGCTTTTTCATGACCGGCCCTGCGGAGCGGCATCGGACGCCGACTCGATGCGCGCCGCCGAGAACATTCGAAATGCAAGGCCGGCCAAGGCTGATTTCCCTTACTGCGGATCCGGCAGCATGTACTTGTCGTAGTTGGCGATGAAATCGTCGATATTCGCGGTCATCATTTCGCGGAACTGGCCGACGAAGTATTCCAGGGCACGCTCTTTTTCGGTCGTCATGTTCTGCGGGCTGCCCGTGCTTTTCGCCAGCAGGAAGGCATTGAAGCGCGATGCCGCGAACAGGGTCGATGCGCCGACTTCGCTTGGCGTGCTGCTGTCGCACTGGTCGTTTGCGTAGTTGATGACGCCGTCGACGCGCTGCCAGAATTCCGGGCCAATGATGTTTTCGCTCATAATTTCTCTAGACTGTGGGTTAAGCATGGGATGCAAGCACCGGCGATGACTGCGGCGGGCGCCAGGAAAGGCACTCTAGCACAAGCACGGCGCCGATCCCAAGCCTAGCGGTTCTGGTAACCGCCGTACGCCGCCACCGGGCTCCAGGCCGGCGACACGGGCGGCAGCTGCGGCGCCAGTGGCGCATAGCTACCTGCGCCATACACCACCTTGCCGTTCACGACGGTCAGCAGGCTCTCCAGGCGCTTGATCTTCTCGGCATCGACCGTGAAGTAATCCTGCGGCAGCACCACGAAGTCGGCGTACTGGCCGGCCTGGAGCTTGCCCTTCACCGCTTCTTCGCCGCTCATCCAGGCCGAGCCGGTGGTCATCAGCTGCAGCGCCTCGTAGCGGGTCGGCACGTCCTTGCCCTGCCAGATGGGCATGCCGCCCGCGGTCTTGCCGGTCACCGCCCAGTACAGCGAGGGCCAGGGGTTGTAGCTCGACACCCGGGTGCCGTCGGTGCCCAGGCCGACCGGCAGCTTCATGTCCAGCATCTTGCGGATCGGCGGCATCTGGCGCGTCTGTTCGCCGTAGCGCTTCCAGTAGGCTTCGCCCTGGAAGTGCATGCGGTCCTGCACCGCCACGCCGCCGCCGAGCTTCTTGATGCGCGCCAGCTGGGCGTCGGTGATGGTTTCGCCATGGTCGACGATGAAGCGCAGGCCGTTCAAGGGCGTCTTCGCATTCACCTTCTCGATCACGGCCAGGTCGCGGTCGATGCTTTCGCCGTAAGTGGCGTGCAGGCGGAAGGGCCAGCGGTTCTTCACCAGCAGGCTGACCACGGCTTCGAGTTCGCCTTCCATGGTCTCCGGCAGGTCGGGTCGCGGCTCGAGGAAGTTCTCGAAGTCGGCCGCGCTCGACACCAGGTTCTCGCCGCCGCCCTCGGCCGAGAAGCCGTTCGGATAGAACATGTGGTCGTTCTTCTTCGGGTGTGTCATCGTGGTCCAGCGCTGGAAGTCTTCCAGTTCCTTGCCGGCGCGCTGGGCGAACAGGTAGTAGGAGGTGCGCACGGTGAGCTTGCCTGCGCGCGCCAGCTCCAGCGTCACGCCGTAGTCGTCCGGGTAGTTCTGGAAACCGCCGCCGGCGTCGATGGCGCTGGTCACGCCCAGGCGGTTCAGCTCGCGGTAGAAGTGCAAGGTCGAATTCAGCTGATCATCTCGGCTCAACTTGTTGGTCTTGGCCAGGGTCGAGTACAGGATCAGGGCGTTCGGCTTGGCGATCAGCTTGCCGGTCGGCTTGCCTTTGGCGTCGAGCTCCACCACGCCGTCCTTGAATTTCGTCTCCTTCGTGTAGCCCAGCGTGGCGATGCCCTTCTGGTTCAGGAAGCCCAGGCCGTACAGGTAGAGGATGAAGACCGGACGGTCCGGCACGGCGGCGTTGATTTCTTCCAGTGTCGGCAGGCGCTTTTCCTCGAACTGGTATTCGTTCCAGCCGCCGACCACTTTCACCCACTCGGCTTCCGGCGTACGAGCGGCCTGCTCCTTCAGCATTTGCAAGGCGCGCTTCAGCGAGGTGACGCCGTCCCAGCGCAGCTCCATGTTGTAGTTCAGGCCCTCGCGGATCACGTGCAGGTGCGAGTCGTTCAGGCCCGGGATCACGGTGCGTCCGCCGGCGTCGATCAGCTGGGTGGCCGGTGTCTTGAGCTTCAGCACCTCGGCGTTGCTGCCGGCCGCCAGCACCTTGCCGTCCTTGACCGCGACCGCCTGGACGAATTCGCCCTCGCGCGCCATGGTGGCGATCTTGCCGTTGGTGAGGATCAGGTCGGCCTGCGCCTGGGCCAGGCCGGCAGCGAGCATGGCGGAGAACAGGAGAGCGTGTTTCAGGTGGGTAGTCATGGTGTCGGTCCTTCGTTGGAAGCGGTGGCGGCAGGGAGTCTGCGCAGACTGGTGACGATAACGGCTGGCTGCTGCGCCGTCCCCTGCCTTATGGCGGGGACGGCGACGCGGCTACACCAGCTCGGTGCGGATGGCGATCTGGCCGGACAGCGTCTTGTGCACCGGGCACTTGTTGGCGATGTCGAGCAGGCGTTCCCGCTCTTCCACCCCCAGGTCGCCCAGCAGGCGGATACTGCGCTGGAAACCGTAGGCCGCGCCATCCTGGCCGTGGTCCACCGTCACCAGCACCTCGTCCAGCTTCCAGCCCTTGCGGCGGGCGTACAGGTTCACTGTCAGCGTGGTGCAGGCTGCCAGCGCCGCCGCCAGCAAATCGTGCGGGGCCGGGCCGCTGCCCTCGCCGCCGGATGCGACGGGGGCGTCGGTCAGCACCTGGTGCGGGCCGATCTCGATGACTTGCTGCAGCAGGCCGGCGCCGCGGTGGGTCGTCACTTGCATGTTGTTCTCCTGTCGTTTGCTGTAGGTTCACGCTGCCTGGGTACGCAGGGCCGCGCCCTTGCCTGCCTTGAGCGCGGCGCGCTCCTGCTCGATGCCAAAGATGACCAGCATGCCACCCAGTATCGACAGGTTTTTCAGGAAGTGGTTCAGCTGGTTCTGGAACTCGGCGGCGTCGGCATGCCAGAAGCCGTGGAAGATCAGCGTCACCGGCACCAGGAACAGGGCCAGCGCCAGCGCTGCAAGACGCGCCTGGAAGCCGGTAATCAGGGCCAGGCCGCCGCCCACTTCGAGCAGGATCGTCAGCACCAGCAGTACGCCGGCCGCCGGGATGCCGGCGCTGTTCATCCAGGCCGCGACACCCGCGAAGCCAAGCACCTTGCCGATGCCGGACACGAGGAACAACACGCCGGCCAGTGCGCGGCCGATTGGGTAGAGTTTGGTGGTATTCATGGTGATAGTCCTTTCAGGTTTGTGGTTGGATGATGCAATTACAGCGGCAGGTCGAACAGCAGCACTTCGGCGTCGCTGGCGCCATCAAGCCGGATCAGGTCTTCGCCGCTGACGTGGGCCGCGTCGCCGGTGTCCAGGCGCTGGCCGTTGATGCTGACGCTGCCGCGCGCCACCTGCACATATGCCTGGCGCCCCTTCGCCAGGCGATGCTCGACGCTGTCGTCGCCGTTCAGGATGCTGGCGTAGATCGACGCGTCCTGGCGCAGCGAGACCGAACCGTCGCGCCCATCGTTCGAGGCGATGATGCGCAGGCGGCCCTTCTTGGCGTCGGCATCGAAGTGCTTTTCCTCGTAGCCCGGCGCGCCGCCCTCGTTCGGGATCACCCAGATCTGCAGGAAGTGCACCGGCTCGGTCTTCGAGGCGTTGAACTCGCTGTGGGTGACACCGCTGCCGGCGCTCATGCGCTGCACGTCGCCGTAGCGCAGGACCGAGCCGTTGCCCATGCTGTCCTTGTGCTCCAGCGCGCCGTCGAGCACGTAGGAGATGATTTCCATGTCGCGGTGGCTGTGCGGCTCGAAGCCGCGGCCTGGGGCCACGCGGTCTTCGTTGATCACGCGCAGCGGGCCGACGCCCATGTGGGCCGGGTCCTGGTAGTGGCCGAACGAGAAGGTGTGCTGCGAACGGAGCCATCCGAAACTGGCGACACCGCGGTCCTGGCTTTGACGAATATTCAACATGATATTTTCCTTTTGGTTGAAAGTGATCGAACCGTTCGATTACCTGGCGCTGCCGAACTTGCTCACTCATCCGGACTCATGCCCCGCAGCGCCTTGCATGGAAAACATTATGGACGCTTGTGCAAGCGAAGAAAAACGGGTTATTTCACGGCCTATCATCGAGTTTTTCGATGATTACGCAACCGGCCGAATGGCGGGTTTCAACGTTGCCTGCCCTTGCTAGTATCGGCAGCTTCTCCGATATGAAAGCACCGTCATGACACGCACTACCCTTCGCAGCGCCCTCCTCGGCCTGCTCGCCACGCCGGCGCTGGCCATGGCCGACCCGCTGCAGCTGTATGGCCGCCTGAACCTCGGCGTGGAAAACATGCGCCTGCACGGCGCAGGCGGCGGCAATGGCGCCGAAACGAGACTGTCCAACTACCGCTCGGTGTTCGGCGTGCGCGGCAGCGAAGCGATCGGCAACGGCCTGCGCGTGATTTTCCAGGTCGAAGGCACGCTCTCGCCGGACACGGGCGCCGGCGGCGTGGCCGCGCGCGACACCCGCGTCGGCCTGGAAGGCGACTGGGGCACGCTGTTTGCCGGTAACTGGACCACGCCCTACAACGCGGCGACCGCCGGCCTCGACCCCTTCTATCCGACCACTGCCGGCTACATGAGCATCATGGGCAACGGCTCGGCCGCCAGCGCCAGCAACCTAAGTGACACCACGTCGTTCGACCGCCGCCAGCAGAACAGCCTGCACTACTGGACGCCGGCCTGGCATGGTCTGGCGTTGCGCGTGGCGCACGGCTTCAACGAGGAGTCACCCGCGAATGGCGCCAAGCCTTCGCTGACCTCGGGGTCGCTGGTATTCGAGCGCGGCAGCCTGTACGCGACAGTCGCCCACGAGCGCCACCGCGAATACCGTGGACCGGGACTGAATGATTGGGGAACCAAGCTGGGCGCGGCCTGGCAGTTCGGGCCGGCGCGCCTGGCGGCCGCGGTCGAGCAGCTGCATTACGAAACGGTGGGCGGCGAGCTGGAACGGCGCGCATATTACGTGTCGGTGACGCGGCAGTTCGGGCCGCATGCCGTGAAGCTGGGCGTGGCCAAGGCGCAGGACGGCAAGGGAAATACATCGGAACAGGTGGGCTTCATGCGCGCCGGCACCGATACCGGCGCAGTGCACGCCACGCTGGGCTACGACTACGCGCTGTCGAAGCGCACCAGCGTGTTCGCCTTCTATACCCGCCTGGACAATGGCAGCCGTGGCGCCTACGATTTTGCGATCAACGGGCTTGACGCGCCGGCGGGCGCGACGGCAAGCGGACTGGCGCTTGGCATGCGCCACGCGTTTTAAACAGCGGCGCCAGCAAGGTAATCGCGGTAGAAGTCGATAAAACTGCGCACCCTGGGCGGCACCTGGCGTCCGGATGGATACACTGCGTGGATGCCCGCTCGCGGCAGCGACCAATCCGGCAGCAGCCGCACCAGGCGTCCGCTCCGGATACCTTCGGCGGCGCTGAACTGGTCCACCACCGAAATCCCGGCGCCGCTCTCGATCAGGGCGCGCATGGCGCCTGGCGAATCGACCCGCAGCCGCGACCTGAAATGTACGGTATGCGTGGCGCCGCCGGCTTCCGTAAACTGCCAGGTCAGCGGCGCCGGCATCAGGGTCAAGGCGATCCAGTCCAGCTGCGCCAGGTCTTGCGGGCTGGCCGGCGCCGCCGCATCGCGCAGGTAGCCGGGCGACGCTACCACGTACTGGTCGAAGTCGACCAGCTTCAGCGTACGGTGCGAAGAGTCGCGCAGCCAGCCGAGACGGATGGTGAGATCGATGCCCTCTTCGACCAGGTCGACCACGCGGTCGCTGGTGCGCAGGTCGATGCCGAGTTGCGGATGACGCCGCGAAAACACGGCCAGTGCGGGCGCCAGCGACAGGCTGGCATGATCGACGGTGGTGCTGATGCGCAGGGTGCCGGTGAGCTGGTCCTTGCCGGAACCGGCGCGCTCCAGCGCCTCCTCCAGGCCGTGCAGCAAAGGGCGGCATTCCTCGTACAGCGCCTGGCCCGCATCGCTCAGCGCCACGCGGCGTGTGGTCCGGCTGAACAGCGTCAGGCCGAGTCTGGATTCCAGGCGATTGATTTCAACGCTGACCTTGGCAGTGGCGACGCCCAGGCGCGCCGCCGCGGCGGTAAAGCTGGCCGTCTCGGCAACGGCCTGGAACACCAGCAAATCGTTCAGGTCTATCCGCCCGGGTAGCGCCATTCCTCACCTCATTGATTAGAAATTCTTAAAGGTGAATTATGGATTGATCTGTTTTTCTACTCAATACCCGCGTGGGATCATGCGCCGTATCGTTAAACAAGACAAAGGAAAAACATGAACATCGCTCTCATCGGCGCCACCGGCTACGTTGGCTCGGCCCTGCTGCAGGAAGCCGTGGCACGCGGCCACACCGTCACCGCCCTCGTTTCTCATCCCGAGAAAGTGGGCGCCAACGCGGCCGTGACCGCGGTCGCAAGCGACGTGCTTGCGCAGGATGCGCTGGCGGCGCGTCTGGCAGGCCACGACGCCGTCATCAGCGCCTTCAGCGGTCATGCCCAGGCCGACGTGCTCGGCTACTATCTGGACGGCATGGCGTCGATCGTCAAGGCTGCCAAGCAGGCCGGGGTCAAACGCCTGCTCGTCGTCGGCGGCGCCGGCAGCCTGGAGGTGGCGCCGGGCCGGCAGCTGATCGACACGCCGGATTTTCCGGCGCAGTGGAAAGCGACGGCGGAAGGCGCACGCCAGGCGCTGGCGCTGCTGCGCGAGGAAAGTGAACTGGACTGGACGATGCTGGCGCCCTCGGCCCATCTTGAGCCAGGCGAACGCACCGGGCGCTTCCGCCTCGGCACGGACAGCTTGCTGGTCGATGGCGAGGGCAACAGCCGCATCTCGCTCGCCGACTACGCAGTCGCCATGCTCGACGAACTGGAGCAGCCTGCGCATTCACGGACGCGCTTCACGGTCGGCTATTGAGACAGGCTCCAAAAACCGCCTCAGCGGCTGCGCGTCTTCTCGATCTGCAGCCGCTCGGCGTGGCGCACCAGGTCGGGCAGCGAGCGCGCCGCCATCTTTTCCATGACCTTGCGCTTGTGGGTCTTGGCCATGATTTCGCTCACGCCCAGCTCGTCGGCGATCTGCTTGTTGAGCAGGCCGCCGATCGCCAGGCGCATGGTTTCGCGCTCGCGCGGGGTCAGGCTGTCGTGGCGCTGGCGCAGTTCCAGCAATTCGCGCCGCGCCGCCAACTGCGCCGCGTCCCCGGCCAGGGCCTCGCGCACGGCCAGCAAGAGCGCCTCGGGCGCCACCGGCTTGACCAAAAATTCCACGGCGCCGGCCTTCATCGCCTGCACCGACATCGGGATGGTGCCGAAGCCGGTCATGAAGATCAGGGGAATATCGGCGCCGACGCGCGCCAGCTCGGCGGCTACGGCAAAGCCGTCAAGTTCGGGCATGTGCATGTCGCACACCAGGCAGCACGGGCCGTCGCTGCGGACCTGGGAAACGAAATCGGCGCCGGCTGCGAAGCCGTGCGCCGTGTAGCCTTCGGCATGCAGCAGGTTGAGCACCGAGGCGCGCACGCTGTCGTCGTCGTCGACCACGTAGACGACCGGGGTCATCGTGCATTCTCCATCGGGTTCGTCCAGCTCATCGCCCAGGCTCCTGTGATGGCGTCAGGCGCGATGCTCGCCCGGCGCGGGTTGATCGGCGGGCGCAGGCTTGACCTCGACGCCCGTGATGCGCGCCACGCACTCGCTGCGCAGCCAGCTGGCCGTGATCGGCTCCCGGCTCACCATCTTCTTGATGATCGGAACGGCCTGTTCGCCGACCAGCATGCCCAGCAGGCCGACCAGCGCAATCGCCGGCGGGGCCGGCGAACGCACCTGCAGCAGCGCGTAGATCAGGCCGACCAGGATGCCGGCGGCCAGCGACACGACGTAGATTTTCATGGGTTCTCCGCAAAAATGGAAGCGCCATGCGGCACCATCGCGCCGCATGGCCTGCATACGTCGGGAACCCGATTACTTCGCCGGCACCGGCGCCAGCGTTTCATGGCTGCCGCTGATGCGCTGCGGCGCCTTGTGCACCATGGTGTAGGCGTAGTCCACGCCCATGCCATAGGCGCCCGAGTGCTCGCGCACGATTGCCATCACGTCATTATACGTATCGCGGTGGGCCCAGTCACGCTGCCACTCCAGCAGCACCTGCTGCCAGGTGACCGGCACCACGCCGGCCTGGATCATGCGCTGCATGGCGAAGTCGTGGGCAGCCTGCGAGGTGCCGCCGGATGCGTCGGCCACCATGTAGATCTCGTACTCGCCTTCCAGCATCGCGCACAGGGCAAAGGTGGTGTTGCACACTTCGGTCCACAGGCCCGATACGATCACCTTCTTGCGGCCGTTGGCGGCCAGCGCGTCGCGCACCTTCTGGTCGTCCCAGGAATTCATCGAGGTGCGTTCCAGGATCTCCTTGCCCGGGAAGACGTCCAGCAGTTCCGGGTAGGTGTGGCCCGAGAAGCTTTCGGTTTCCACGGTGGTGATGGTGGTCGGGATGTTGAAGACCTTGGCCGCTTTCGCGAGGCCGACGGTGTTGTTCTTCAGGACCTGGCGGTCGATCGACTGCACGCCGAAGGCCATTTGCGGCTGCTGGTCGATGAAGATCAGCTGGCAGTTATCGGGAGTCAGGACCTCGAGTTTTGGATTGTTCATGGTTTCACTTTCTTGGGTTGGATGGTGCGGCGCATGTACCTGGACTTGCGCCGCGTTGCGAAAACTAGGGAATGGTCCTGGCCTGGACCGGGCTGGCAGCCTGCGGCCGCTCGGCCACCAGCAGCCCGACCAGGATCAGCACCGGCAGCGCCAGCGCGGCAAAGCCGAACCACAGGTAGCCAAAGGCTGCCGCGATACAGCCGATGGCGAACGACAGCAGCGGCCACAGGAACTTGGCGAAGCGGGTTTTCAAGCCGGGGTCGTCGGCGCCGCGCAGCAGGTCGACCGCGTCGATGACGATCTGGGTCACGTTCCCGGTCATCATCGAGGTCGGCGCCAGGTGGCCCAGCAGCAGGCGCGAGATCGCGCTGTGGGCGCCCATTGCCGCGGCGCCGAGCAGGCCCGAGGTCATGGCCAGCGGGCCAGCCTCAGTACCCACCGGCGTCGCCGCGATGCCGAAGAACATGAAGCCGAGCAGCAGCGCCAGCTCCAGCAGCAGCGCCGGCCGCAGCGCCAGCGCCTGGCGCCGCTCCACCAGCACAACCAGGATGCGCGCCGCCGCCACGCCGGCGATAAAGGCCGGAAAGGCCAGGAACTTCAGCAGGATCGAGCTGCGCGAGGGGTCGGCCAGGGCCGCCCCGATCAGGATGAAGTTGCCGGTGACGTGGGCCGTGAACAGGCCGAACAGGGCCAGGAAGCCGAGCGTGTCGACGTAGCCGGCGAAAAATCCCAAGGCCATGCCTTGTGCTTGCACGTGTCTGG
>Ga0308160_10006161_pt1 | contig 12282 bp, 10 predicted proteins | sample PhyFR1_FD_201036 | JGI IMG/M metagenome (GOLD analysis project Ga0308160, IMG submission 201036) | Phyllosphere microbial communities from UC Gill Tract Community Farm, Albany, California, United States - DLSLF.R1 | ecosystem: Host-associated > Plants > Phyllosphere > Unclassified | place: USA... | reverse complement strand
CCCGCTGCGAGACGCCATCTGTTTTTCACATTTTGTGTGTGCATACCTGCTCCCATGGCACGGAAGTGGAACGCGCGAAGGTGCCCGGTAGCGTTGCCGTATTCATTAACGGGTGTGGCCAGGGGGCTGGTTCACCACCCGGATCAGCGCCGAGGCGCCTTGCGTTCCCTGCCAGACAGGAAGCCCAAAGGTGAATTCGCGAGGAAGATTCATACGATAGTTGAAGCCGATACGGTAATTTCCTGGCTTGCCTATCCCGAGAGCGTCGAGCTTGTCGTAACGTATGTGCTCAATGGACTGGCCTGGCTTTAGTAGCGTGAAGTTACTGCGTTGTGGCGGCGGTGGCGTGACTTCTTCGATGAATTGCTTTTTCATGCCTTTCCCTGAACCGCCGTATGCCCACGCTGTAATGTAGTAGTCCAGGTCGTTGAATACATACATAGGCGTCTGGCTGCGATTCGTGAGACGAAGGCGGGTCCCCAGGGGCTGCGAGACAGATAGCACCGGTGAGAGCGCCTGGACGGTAAATTGCATCTGGTCGGTCGTCTGCGCATGCGCGCCGTCCAACAAAAGAAGCGCAAACCACAGACCACGAGCAGTCTTTCCAGCAGTGTCGAGTGTAAAAATCATTCTAACGATGCCAGCACCTTCGAAATGTGGGAAGCTTCATCGCATTCTATCCACAGCAAGGTGTACCGGCCGCCCCGCCATGCGATGCCGGAGTCAAACCAAGCAATCCAGGTCGGCGCCACCTCAATGCGCCTGCCCCCCACCGAGGTAAGCCGCCACCACCTTCGGATCCGTCTTGAGGCTCTCGGCCGGCCCGTGCACCGCGATCCGTCCATTCTCCAGCACGTACCCATAGTCCGCCACATTCAGCGCCGCCTGCGCAAACTGCTCCACCAGCAGCATGGTCACGCCTTCGGCCTTGAGCCGCGCGATGATGCGGAACACCTCGTCCACCAGGATCGGTGCCAGTCCCATCGACGGCTCGTCCAGCAGCACCACTTCCGGGTTCATCATGACCGCACGCGCCATCGCCAGCATCTGCTGCTCGCCGCCGGACAGGGTGCCGGCCAGCTGGGCGCGGCGCTCCTTCAGGCGCGGGAACAGCTCCAGCGCGCGCTCCAAGTCGCGTCCGATGTCGCCCTTGGGGCGGGCGCGGGTAAAGCGCGGAAATGCCCCCAGCAGCAGGTTGTCGGTGACGCTCATGGTCGCGAACACACGCCGTCCCTCGGGCGAATGGGCCAGGCCGGCGCGCGCGATGCGGTGCGAGTCGAGGCCGGTAATATCGATGCCATCGAGCGTCACGCTGCCGCCGCGCGGCTTGACCATGCCGGAGATGGCGCGCATGGTGGTGGTCTTGCCGGCGCCGTTGGAGCCGATCAGGGTCACCAGTTTTCCTTTCGGTACCTCGAGCGAGATGCCGTGCAGGACGTCGACCTTGCCGTAGGCGGCGTGCAGGTTCTGGATATTCAGCATGGGTGACTCCTCAGGCGGCGGCGGAGGCCGGCGAATCGCCCGCGCCGCCCAGGTAGGCTTCGATCACTTTCGGGTCCGATTGCACCCGTGCCGGCGTGCCTTCGGCGATCTTCTGGCCGAAATCGAGCACCGTGACGGTGTCCGAGATCGCCATCACCACGTCCATGTGGTGCTCGATCAGCACGATGGTGATGCCATGCTCGCGGATCTTGCGGATGATCGCCATCAGCTCGCGGATGTCGGGCGCGGTCAGGCCGGCGGCCGGTTCGTCGAGCAGCAGCAGGCGCGGATCGAGCGCCAGTGCGCGGCCGATCTCGAGCAGGCGCTGCTTGCCGTAGGGGAGGTTGCGCGCTTCCTCGTCGGCCAGTTCGTCCAGGCCGACGAAGGCCAGGATCGCCTGGGCGCGCCGCCGCGCCGCCGCTTCTTCGCGCAGGTAGCGCGGCGTGTGCAGCATGGCGTCCAGCCAGGTCGAGCGGAAGCTGTGGTGCAGGCCGACCAGCACATTTTCGAGCGCCGTCATCTCGCCGAACAGCTGCACGTTCTGGAAGGTGCGGGCGATGCCGCCGAGCGCGATCTGGGCCGGCGTGCGACCCCTGATATCCGCGCCCTGGAAGCTGACCTGGCCCGCGGTCGGTCTGTAGATGCCGGTGAGGACGTTCATCATCGTGCTCTTGCCCGAGCCGTTGGGGCCGATGAGGCCGTGCACGCTGCCGCGCACCACCTGCAGGTCGACCTGGTTCAGCGCCTTCAGGCCGCCGAACTGCATCAGTAGCTGCTCGACGCGCAGCAGTTCGCCGCTGGGCGCTTCGGCGCGCATGCCGGCGAAGGGATCGGCCTGCGCCGCGCCGGCCAGCGCGTGCGCGTGGCTGCGCCCGCGTCCGAGCAGCCCGCGCAGGAAGCCGACGATGCCGTCCTGCAGGTAGTAGACCACGAACAGGGTCATCAGGCCGAAGATGGTCAGGCGCCAGTCGACCATGTTGTCCAGCTTGAAGGAGACCGCGGCCAGTGCCAGCGTCGCCACGACCGGTACGGCGACCCCGCGCGCGCTCGTGCGCTTGCGGGCCAGCGCGATGCCGGCGCCGATGACGGCCAGGACCGCGGCCGTCACCGCGATGCGGCGGAACACGTCGATGTCGGACAGCAGGCTCGGCAGCATCACCACGATCAGCGCGCCGAGCAGGGCGCCGCTGCGGGTCTTGCGCCCGCCCATGATCACGGCCAGCAGGAACAGGATGGTCAGTTCGAAGTTGTAGGTGTTGGGCGAGATATAGCCTTCCGAGTAGGTATACAGGCTGCCCGCCAGGCCGGCGAAGCCGGCGCTGATGACGAAGGCATACACTTTATAGCGGTACACCGACACGCCCATGCAGTCGGAGGCGATCGGGCTGTCGCGCAGCGCTTCGAAGGCGCGCCCGATGTGGGAGCGCAGCAGGCGGTGCACCAGCAGCAGCGACAGCAGCATCAGGCCGGCCACCGCGTAGTAATACTGGACCTCGCTCAGGGTGGTGCCGAAGACGGCGGGCTTGGTCACCGTGATGCCCATTGGTCCTTCGGTCAGGAAGCTCATCTCGTTGATCAGGATTTGCACGATGGTGCCGAAGGCCAGCGTCACCATGGCGAGGTAGGGCCCGGTCACGCGCAGCGCCGGCAGCGCCAGGACGGCGCCGAACAGCGCCGCCACCAGCACGCTGGCCGGCAGCGTCAGGTACCAGGCCGCATCCAGCTTGAGGATCAGCACCCCGGTCACATACGACCCGATGCCGAACAGACCGGCGTGGCCGAGCGAGACCTGGCCGGTGTAGCCGACCACGATGTCGAGGCCGAACAGCAGGATCGCGTAGATCAGGATGGTCTCGGCCAAATGCACGTAGTACGGATTGGTGAACACCAGCGGATACGCAACCAGTGCCGCGATGCCCAGCAGCGCCGCGCCCAGGAATCGTTTGCTCATGCGGAGGTGGGTGGCCATGCTCATACCTTCTTGATCGCGGTCTTGCCGAACAGGCCGGACGGCTTCACGGCCAGCACCAGCAGCAGCAGGACCAGTCCCGGCACTTCCTTGTAGCCGGTGGACAGGTAAAAGCCGGTCGCGGTTTCGGCGATGCCGAGGATGATGCCGCCGACGATCGCGCCCATGCCCGAGGTCAGGCCGCCGATGATGGCCACCGCAAAGGCTTTCAGGCCGAGCGAGGCGCCCATGGTGGCGCTGGTCAGCGTGAGCGGCGCGATCAGGGCGCCGGCGAAGGCGGCGGTGGCCGAGGACAAGGCATACGAAAAGGTGATCACCAGCCGGGTGTTGATGCCCATCAGGCCGGCGGCGTCGCGGTCGTTCGAGGTCGCCACCACGGCCTTGCCATAGATCGAGGTGCGGTTGAAGATCTCGACCGCCAGCATGATCGCCAGCGCCCCCAGCACCACCGCCACCTGCATCGGCTGGATGTTGGCGCCCAGCACCGTGAACGGTTCCGAGGCCAGCGGCGACGGGAAGGGCAGCACGTCCTTGCCCCAGATGTTCTCGGCCACGTTCTTGAAGATGATCGCCAGCGCAATGGTCGACATGATCCAGCCGAATTCCGACTTGATGCGCAGCGCCGGCCGTACGCCGATGCGTTCGACGAACATGCCTTGCAAGGCCCCGAACAGCACCACCAGCGGAATCATCAGCCAGTAGCTCATGTAGGGGCCGCCGTGGATGCCGCCGACCAGCGACAGCCCGACCAATGCACCCAGCATCAGCGCCTCGCCCTGGCCGAAGTTGAGGGTGCCGGAGGTGGCGAAGGTGAGCTGGTAGCCGAAGGCGATGACGGCGTAGATCATGCCGAGGGCGATGCCGGAGACGACGAGTTGCAGGAGGATGTCCATGATTCACCCGATCAGGTGTTGCGTCAGTTGACCTATGCACGTCGCCCCTGCCTTCGCGGGGGCGACGTTTTTACGCTGGCGACTGGGTCTTACTTCGCCAGCACCACCCGCCCGCCACGCACCTCGCCGAACTGGGTGTTCTCGAAGTTGATCGCCTCGTGGTCGGTCTTGCTGAACGGCTTGTTGTAAGTGGTGACCACGCCCTCGACCGGCGCGTTCAGGTTTTCCAGCGCCGCCAGGATCTTCGGTCCTTCGGTGCTGTTGGCTTGCCTGATCGCAGCAGCTAACAAGTACACCGAGTCGTAGCCCTGAGCCGCCGACACCGCCGACGGCATGCGGCCGCCCGGCGGGTTGTAGGCCTTGAGGTAGGCGTCGATGAAGGCCTTGCGCTTGGGCGTGCTCGGCTCCTGGATGAAGGTTTGCGGCATGCGCGTGCCTTCGCCGTTCTTGCCGGCGTTGTCGACGAAATTGGCCATCGACAGGGTCCAGCTGCCGACGATCGGCACCTTCCAGCCCAGCTTCTGCATGCCGTTGGCGATCTGCGCCAGTTCCGGGCCGATGCCGTAGGTGAGCACGACGTCGGCGCCGGCCTGCTTGGCGCGCAGCAGCTGGGCGGTCATGTCGACGTCGCCGATGTTGTACTTCTCGACGGCGACCGGCTTGACGCCCTTGGATTCCAGAACTTTTTCGAGGTCCGCGCGGCCGAGTTGGCCGTAGTTGGTGGAGTCGGCCAGGATCGCCGGTTTCTTGAAGCCGCGGCGGCCGACGGCTTCCTGGGCGATCATCGCCGACTGGATGGTATCGTTGGCGGAGTTGCGGAAGGTATAGTTCTCGGGCTGGCCCTCGAACTTCTTGGTGACGACGGAGCCGGTGGCCACGTTGATGAACATCGGGATCTTGCCGTCCTGGTAGAAGCGCTGGGCGGCCAGCGCCACGCCGGTGTTGGCGTAGCCGACCGTCGCCACCACCCGTTCCTTGCTGACCAGCTCCTGCGCGATCTGGACCCCGCGCTCGTTCTTGGCTTCGTCGTCGCGCTCGACCAGCTGGATCGGGCGCCCGAGCAGCCCGCCCTTGGCGTTGATCTCGCTGACGGCGAGGCGCACGCCGTCGCGCATCGAGACGCCCATCGGTGCCGAGCCCGCCGTGAACGGTCCCGCCACGCCGATCTTGATCGGGTCGGCCGCCACGGCCGCCATCGACCAACCCAGTACAACACTTGCAAACAACGCTTTCGATTTGAAATCCATTGCCGTCTCCTGTGTTTTATGTGCGTCCGGGCTTGCCCGGCTGGGTCCATCTCGACCGATTGTAGGATAGCAAACGGGCAACAGCAATTCATTGCTGTGACGCGATGCAGCATGCGTCATTCATGCAAATGCGTAAGACATACGTAAGGCGCGTGGTGTATTTACAAACAAAAAAGGCCGCGCCAAATGGCGCGACCTTTTTTGTGGTCCTTCTTTATTGTCTTTCAACGGTGCAGCCCGTACCGGGCCGCCGGGCGATGCTTAGCGGTGGCGTCCGCCGCGGAAGCCGCCGCGGTAGCCACCATGGTAGCCGCCGCGGTAACCGTGACCCCAGTTACTCCAGCCGAAGTTCAGGCCGATCGACACCGGCGGATACCAGAACGGATCGGCGTAGACCGGCGCCGGGGCATACACCGGGGCCGGCACGTAGACCGGCTGGGTGACGACGGTGGTCGGCGCGGCGGCATAGGTGGTGACCGGCTCCGAGGTGACCCTGCCGGCATCGCCGGCGTTGGCGCCGGTACCGACCGGGACCGGGGTGACGGAGACGACCTGCCAGCCGTTTGGATCGGCCGGGGCGGCGTAGGCCCGGGTACCGTAGTTGGCCGGACCCGGGTAGGTGGTGGCACAGCCGCTCAGTGCGGCAACAGCAAGAATGATGGCAAGCGTTTTCATGGCGGTTCTCCTCGTGTGTTAACTATAGGAGTTATGACCCGGTTGCGCTTGTTAAATTACAGCCTGTTACAGCTGTTCGATTTCCCGAAATATCAGGCCGCCTCCAGGCTCAGCATGTCGTTGCGCGCACGGCTGCCGCCGGTGCGGAAGCGGCCCACCTGTGCGGTCAGGTGCTGTGCCTGCTCGTGCATCGCTTGCGCGGCCGCTGCGGCTTCCTCGACCAGCGCCGCGTTCTGCTGGGTCAGGCCGTCGACGTGACAGACCGCCTGGTTGATTTCGCGGACGTGAACCGCCTGGTGGTCGCTGGCGGCCACGATGGCCTGCATGGTCTCGGCCAGGTGGGTGACCTTGCCGACCACGTCCTTGATCGTCGTGCCGGCGGTATTCACCAGCTCCGAGCCGTCCGAGATGGCGTTCACCGATTCCTGGATCAGACCCTTGATTTCCTTGGCGGCGCCGGCCGAACGCTGGGCCAGGGTACGCACCTCGCCGGCCACCACCGCGAAGCCCCGGCCCTGTTCGCCGGCGCGGGCCGCTTCCACGGCCGCGTTCAGGGCCAGGATGTTGGTCTGGAAGGCGATGCCGTCGATGACTTCGATGATGTCGACGATGCGTGCGGCTGCGTCGTCGATGGTCTTCATCTTGGCAACCACCGACGCCATCACGGCGCCGCCCTCGGATGCCGCCGACGAGGCGGCGGCCGCGGCCTTGCCGGCGGTCTGGGCGGTGGCGGCGTTGTCGCGCATGGTGACGGTCAGGGTTTCCATCGAGGCCGCGGTCTGCTGCAGCGACGATGCCTGGGATTCGGTGCGATGCGACAGGTCGGCGTTGCCGCTGGCGATTTCCTCGGTCACCTGGCTTATGTTGCTCGCGCCCTCGCGGACTTCGACCACGATCCGTTCGAGGCCGCAGCGCATCTGCTGCAGGGTGCGCATCATCACGCCGAGTTCATCGTTCGAATGGGAGTCCAGTTGCACGGTCAGGTCGCCGCGTTCGATCGCATGGGCGAAGTCGCAGGCACGGGTGACCGGCCGCACGATGCTGATCGACACCGCGTAGGCCAGGAAGGCGGCACAGGCGACGGCCAGGGCCGAGATGGCGACGATGATGGTGCGTGACTCGGCGGTCACGTCGTTGACGTCCTTGCTGGCGGTGTTCATGTCGGCTTCGATGACCTTGATCGCTGCGTCCAGGTCGAGCACGATCTGGCGGCGCAGCGGGCTGCATTCCTTGATCAGGAAGTCGGAATAGGCCTGCATCGCGTGAGCTTCGCGCATCTTGCGCGGACGGCCGAGTTCTTTCGACATGCGCACCAGGCCGTCGTGGGCGGTCCGGAATTCGGGACGGCTGCCCAGCACCGGCTCCAGCGTGGCGAGGCGCGCCAGGTAGATGTCGCGGAATTTGTCGATCAGGTCGAGTTCGCGCGCGGCCTCGGCGTCGTCCTGCATGATGAAGGCATTGCGTGCCGAGATGCCGGTCTGGGCCAGCGCCTCGCGGATGTCGTACAGCGGCGCCAGCTGGTTCTGGCGGATATCGGTCGCTTCCGAGATGGTGCGCGCGGTGGTGGCGAAACGCGTCAGTGAAATAGCGGAAATCGCGAGCATCAACGCGACGACGAGAGCGAAGCAGGTGGTGAGGCGTGTTCCAATTTTCAGACGGGTCAGCACGGCAAGTCCTTTGCATTAAAAGTTGCCTTAGTTTAACTCAAACAAATCAATAAAATCAGCAAATACGAAATCTGTACTAATATTGTCGTTAGGAAACAACAAAGGTCTTTTCCGCTACGCTGTCCTTCCGCGCAGGGGTAACCCAGGCCGCGCTGCCGACGTGTGCGTATCGACAGCCGGCCGGCGGCGCTCCCAGCGGCGCTTCCCTGCACGTCAGCGTGAGGCCCCGCCTGCGCGGGGACGATGCGGAGGTATCGGTTTTGTCGGCTCAAGACGTCAACAAGGACAGGGGCACCGCCCGCGCCATCGCCTCGTACCCGGCATCGTTCGGATGCAGGTGGTCGCCGCCGTCACGCGACGGCAGCAGGCGGGTCGGGCGGCTGGGGTCGCGCACCGCGGCGTCGAAGTCGACCACGGCATCGAAGGCGCCGGCCGTGCGGATCCAGCTGTTCACGCGCTGGCGCACGCTTTCGCGCGCCGCCGAATACCATTCGTAGCCTTCGAAGGGCAGCAGGGTGGCGCCGAACACGCGCATGCCGCGCGTGCGGGCGCGCGCCACCAGTTGCTGGTAACCGTAGGTGATCTGGCTGGCCAGGTTGGCGTCCGGCGAGGAACTGAACAGGATGTCGTTGATGCCGATGAGGATCACCAGGAAGCGCGCGCCGGCGGTCGCCAGCACGTCGCGGTCGAAGCGCTCGATCGCATCCTTGCCGGCCAGCGGCGTGTTGTCGGCGTCGCCCAGCAGGCGGTTGCCGGCGATGCCGCGGTTGACCACCCCGACCGGCAGCGCGCCGGATCCGGTCTCGGCCTGCAGGCGGCGTGCCAGGTAGTCCGGCCAGCGGCAGTTGGCGTTGTTGGTGCTGCGCAGGCCATCGGTCTGCGAGTCGCCCAGCGCGATCAGCGTGGCGCCGGCGCGCGTGGTGCCGATGTCGATCTCGGTCAGGAAAGGCCAGGAGTACAGGGTACGCTGGCTGCTGATGCTCTGGCTGGCGGCGTAGTTGCCGGCGCCGGACACGTAGCTGGTCTGGTAGGCGGCGTCGTGCACGGTGGCGGCCTGCACGCTGCCCGGCAGGTACAGGCTGAGCGCCAGGTTGGCCTGGGCCGGGATGCTCAGGTCCACCGGGTCCGACAGCAGCGCGCTGCCGGCGGCGAGGCTGGTGCCGGCGCTGCCGCCGAAGCGCAGCTGGCGGTTGCTGCCCGCGACCAGGGTGGCACCGGAGGCGCTCACGCCCAGCCACACGGCGCCGATCTGCACCGAAGCACGTCCGAGTTCGTTGGACAGGCGCACGCGCGCGCGGCTGCCGCCGATGCTGCCGTGGGCGATCAGGCGCAGGGTCTGGTTGCTGAAGCTGAGGTAGCTGCCGGCGGGTGCCGGTCCGGCCGGGGCCGCGCCCCAGGTGCCGTACCAGGTGTCGGCGGCGGCCGCCTGGCGGATGGCGCCCGGGGCCAGCGCCAGCCCGGCGGCCAGGGTGGACGTGTTCTGCATGAAGCTGCGGCGCGATGGTTTTGCAGGCGCTTCGGATGACGCATTCGGCATGGCACTCTCCTTGGGTGGTTGGTATGCCATGTGAATGTACGGTCGCGACAGGACCCAAGCGTCCCGCCTGCGGCGCACCATGTTTGCGAAATGTCGAGGCGCGTTGCTGTCGCTGTGCTCAGCTCGCCGCAAAAAGGCCGAGCGGGATCGCCCTTGCGATCGCATCGAAGCCGGCGTCGTTCGGATGCAGGTGGTCGCCGCCGTCGTAGGCCTGCAGCAGGCGTCCGGGCTGGGCCGGATCGCGGATCGCGGCGTCGAAGTCGAGCACGGCGTCGAAGGCGCCCGATGTCCGGATCCAGCTGTTGACCTGCTGGCGTGCGGTCTCGCGCGCCGGCGAATAGTAGACGAAGCCTTCGAACGGCGGCAGCGTGCTGCCGAAGACGCGCAGGCCGCGCGTGCGGGCGCGCGCGATCAGTTGCATGTAGCCGAGCGCGATCTCGTCCTGGATCGTGGGCAGGTCGCTGGAGGCGGCGAACACGATGTCGTTGATGCCGAGCTGGACCGCCAGCCAGTGCACGCCCGCGGTGGACAGCACGTCGCGGTCGAAGCGCTCCAGCGCATCCTTGCCGGCCAGCGGCGTGTTGGCGGCATCGCCCAGCAGGCGGTTGCCGCTGAGGCCGCGGTTGACCACGCCGACGGTGACCGCCGGCGACTCCAGCTGCAGGCGCCGCGCCAGGTAGTCGGTCCAGCGGTGGTTGGTGTTGCCGACGCTGAGTGCGCCATCGGTCTGCGAGTCGCCCAGCGCCACCAGGGCGCTGCCGGCGACCGCCATGTCGATCTCGGTCAGGAAGGGCCAGGAATACAGGCCGGCCGCGATCGGCAGCGAAGCGCTGGACGCGTAGTTGCCGCTGCTCGACACGTAGTTGGTCTGGCAGGCCGCGTCGTGCACGGTCTGTGCGGTCACGCTGCCCGGCAGGTACAGGCTGACCGCGAGGTCGGACTGGGCCGGCACCGCCAGGTCGACCGGATCCGACAGCATCGGCGCGCCGGGGGTGATCGTGATCGCGGTGCGCCCGCCGAAGGTCAGCTGGCGGTTGCTGCCGGCCACCAGGCTGGCATAGGTCGAGGTGATCCCGATCCAGGCGGCGCCGATCGTCAGCGGCGTGCTGCCCATTTCGTTGGACAGGCGGATGCGCAGCCGCTTGCCGCCGATGCTGGTGTGGGCGATCAGGCGCAGGGTCTGGTTGTTGAAGGTGAGGGCGCTGGCGCTGGTCGGCGGCCCGGCCGGCGCCGTGCCCCAGGTCGCCGTCCAGTTTTCCGCCGCCAGCGCCTGGGCCGTCACGCTTGGGGCCAGGGCCAGGCCGGCGGCGAGCGCCGAGGCGCCGCGCAGGAAGCTGCGGCGGCCGCGCGCGGCGTGGCTGGAAGGGAGAGAAGGAACGGAAGGGAAGGCGGGGCGGGGCATGGCATTCTCCGGTCGCTTGGTATGCGATAGGAATGGTAGACCCCGCTCCAGTGTCGGACTCGCTGTTTGCGCAGTTGCCGCTTTGCGCCGGATCGAGGTTTTGGTTGATTCCCGTCAGGAAAGAATTGCCAGCACCCCGTCCAGGCCGCTGAAATTCAGCGCGATATCGGCATGCGCGCGCACCACCGGCTTGGCGCGGAAGGCCACCGACAGTCCGGCGATGCCCATCATCTTGAGGTCGTTGGCGCCGTCGCCCATCACGATCGCCTGGCGCGGCGCGATGCCGAGCTCGGCGCACACGCGCTCCACGGTGCGGCGCTTTTCCTCGGCGTCGACGATGGCGCCGACCACGCGGCCGGTCAGCTTGCCGTTCTCGGCTTCCAGCACGTTGGCGTGGGTATGGTCGAGGCCCAGGCGCGGCTTCAGGCGCTCGGTGAAGAAGGTGAAGCCGCCCGACACCAGCAGCGTATGGAGTCCCGCCGCCTGCACGCCGGCCAGCATCGCTTCTCCGCCCATCGAGATCGCCAGGCGCTCGTCGTAGACGCGGCCCAGCGCCTCGACCGGCAAGCCTTCGAGCAGGGCCACGCGCCGCTTCAGGCTTTCGGAAAAATCGAGCTCGCCGCGCATCGCCGCTTCGGTGATCGCGGATACCTGGGGCTTGAGCCCCTGCATGTCGGCGATCTCGTCGATGCATTCGATCGTGATCAGGGTCGAGTCCATGTCCATTGCCACCAGCCTGAAGTTGGCCAGGGACAGGCCGGCATCGACGAAGCTGGCATCCACGCGCGCCTCGAAGGCCGCCGCTTCGACCGCCGCCTTCAGTTCCGGCGAGAAGTCGATGCCGTCGCAGCGCAGCGCATGCGGGTGCAGTGCGGTGGTGGTGCGCGCCTGCGCGAGGGCGGCGATGCGCGCGAGCGTGGCCTGGTCGGCGCCGGGACCCTGGAGAATCAGCTTCTTGGACATGGGGCTCGTTCTTTTATTTATGCTAATAATTGTCGGATGGTCTGCTTGACCTGGTTCACGCGTGCCGGCAGGTCAGGCATCGCGGCCGTGATGCGCAGCTTGTCCTGGCCAGCCAGCTTGATGTGGCGGTTCTTCTGGATCAGCGTGATGATCTTGATCGGGTCGATCGGCGGCTTTTCCATGAACTGCAGGCTGGCGGCTTCGCCGTGGGCATCGATCTTGACGATGCCGACCTGCTTCGCTGCGATGCGCAGGCGGTGGGTCTCGATCAGCGCCTTGACCGCGTCCGGCAGCTTGCCGAAGCGGTCGATCAATTCTTCCTGCATCGCGTCGATGCGGTCCTGGGTTTCGCAGTTGGCCAGGCGTTTGTAGATCGACAGGCGCTCGTGCACGTCGCCGCAGAAGTCGGCCGGCAGCAGGGCCGGCACGTGCAGGTTGATCTCGGTG
>Ga0308160_10006160_pt1 | contig 12283 bp, 12 predicted proteins | sample PhyFR1_FD_201036 | JGI IMG/M metagenome (GOLD analysis project Ga0308160, IMG submission 201036) | Phyllosphere microbial communities from UC Gill Tract Community Farm, Albany, California, United States - DLSLF.R1 | ecosystem: Host-associated > Plants > Phyllosphere > Unclassified | place: USA... | reverse complement strand
GAAGGCCACACCTCTCATTAGGTTACAAAACACCCGATCAGGTATACAAAAAATCCTTGCCGATATTACTCAACAAGGATTATATTTGACCTTAAATAAGTGTCAACCTATTTTAGGACTAGTCACCTCTTATTAAACAAGTTATTATTAACCACAGATGCACACTGATCAACACGGATTGAATTTGTGTCCATCCTTTTTAGCTGTGGTTAAATCGCAAAAAAGTGGTTTGTGGGGGCAAAAGCCGTCACAATTATATTTAAAAATTTAATCGGCTACCGCCTTAATAAATTTCCCGCTGGCATCGTACCAAACATTTACATCCGGTGTACCTTCGATATCGATTTTGTAGGTTATTTTCCCAGCGGTATTAATCCAATCTACATCATCGATCCTACCATTCGGATATTTTGCTTTAATATTTTCAGCAATTACTGTTGGTAATTGGGCATTTGGAATATCTTTTTCGAAAGAAACTGTTTTTCCAGAAGCCACATAGGTGGCTTTATGATCTACCTTTCCCAAATTAAAATCGACCTCATAATTTGCGCCTTTCTTTTCCCAATCTACATCTGTTGCTTTTGGGTAAGCTTTATTAAATGCTGATTTAATAACCGATGGAACATCTTTTTGATCTATATCTTGAGCGCTGCTACTGGCGATTCCTCCAACTAAAAGTAGTGCTGCCAAAATTGTGCTTTTGTAATTCATAATAAAACAACAGCCATATCCTTTAAATTGTTTCTAAACCACCAGAATGGTTTGTGGGGACACAAAACCATGGGAGGAATTTGTTTCCCAAAAACAACAGATGACTCGTAGAAAAATGGTTTAACCACAGATGGACACTGATAAACACGGATTGAATCTGTGTTCATCCTTTTATCTGTGGTTAAATAAATAACAAGATGATTTGTGTCCTTTCAGACCATGGCGAAAAGAGAAAACATTTTGCAATAGAAAGGTTTAAATTTGGAACAAAACCCTAAGTTAACCAAACCTGATAGCGCCGAATAGCTCCCGATTTAACCAATATTGTATTTAAGAAAAATTCAAATCGGGACTATAGGCAATAGCAGGACTGAAATAACCGAAGAATTACCGGAGCCTGCTTTCCAAAAAGCTATCTAGCACAAGAAACAAACACTAATTAGATAGATTGCCGTCTAATGAAGGATTAGCCTCGCAATGACGACTTTTCGTTGTAAAAAAATGGCCTGTGTTTCCACAGGCCATCGAAATAAACTATTGTAATCAAAACTATTTTCCGTTCTGTTCGATATCTCTGTCCATTTCTACTAAATCAACATCGCTTGGTTCAGAAAAATCGCCGATTAAATATTTGTTAAAGTGATCGGCCAGTTTCCAGAAAGCATACTCCGTCATATCTCCAAAACCATGGCGTTGACCAGGAATAATCAGGAAATCGAAACGTTTACCGGCTTTCATTAGTGCATTGGCCACGCGGATAGAGTTTGCGGGATGCACATTATTATCTACATCACCATGCATCAATAACAAATGTCCTTTTAAGTTTTTGGCAAGATCAGGGTTTTTATCAATGCTGTATTTAAATGAAGTATCACCTTTTAACGAGATCGTTTCTTTTACACCATGGTGTTTTTCGCTCCACCAGCGGTTGTAAATGCTATTATCGTGGTTTCCGGCGTTCGAAACCGCAGCTTTAAAGAAATCGGGATAAACCAACATAGCAGCGGTAGACATAAAGCCACCTCCAGAGTGACCTGTAATGCCTACTTTCGACTCGTCGATGTAAGAATATTTGGCTGCCAGTTGCTCAATAGCTGTTTTCTTATCTGCCAAACCGTAATCGCGCAGATTGCCATAACCATACGTATGGTACCATTTAGAACGCGAAGGGTTGCCTCCGCGGTTACCTACCGTAATTACGATATAACCAAATTGAGCTAAACGCTCGGTACGGTCCATGCTTTTGCTAAAAGCTTTGTTTACCGCTTCAGTTTGCGGGCCTGGATACACATATTCGATAATCGGATACTTTTTATTCGGATCGAAATCGAAAGGTTTATACATTACACCATACAGATCGGTAATTCCGTCATCTGCTTTTACCTTGAAAGGTTCCGGGAATTTGTAACCAGCTGTTATTAATAATGAAAGATCTGTAGTTTCAAGATCCATCACTTTTTTGCCTGATCCGTCATAAAGCGTCGCTTTTGGCGTCGTGTTTACCCTCGAATAATTATCAACAAAGAAAGTATTGTTGTCATTCATATTCGCCACATGGTCAAAATCACCTGCATTTAACAATTTCATGTTCGAACCATCAAAATTGATGCTGTACAAATGTAAGTAGTATGGATCTTCTTTACCTTCCCTGCCATTTGCAGTAAAATAAAGGATACGTTTTTTCTCGTCGATATTTACGATACTCTCACAGTGGAAAGCACCTTTGGTAATCTGGTTTTTCAGCTTCCCATTTCCATCAAAGAGATAAAAATGTGCCCAACCATCGCGCTCACTCCAATGAATCAGTTCGTTACCATCATTTACCAAACCTGGGCGGTTAACTTCAACATAGGTATTAAAACGTTCGTCGATTAAAGGCGTAACTTTTCCGGTAGCAATATCAACCGTACCGATGTCGATACGTTTTAAATCGCGACTGGTGCGTGAAAAATAGAACCGGTTATCGTTGCCCAACCAAATAGACGGACGGAATTCGTTGTCACGGTCTTTATTTAATGATGGTTTGCTCCAAACCGAAACACTTTGATCTTTAAATGCGGCAACAATCAGTTTTTTATAAGATTTTGCAGCAAAATCGAACAGCAAAACTTCATCCTGAGGGGCTTCAGCCTCTCCCGGCATCTGATATTTATAGGTTTCTAGCGTTGGACGGCCAGGTGTAACACTATTAATTACCCAAAGATCTTTAACCTTACGCGAATCGGTTCTATCCAATACGAAATATTTCGAATTCGGCGACCAAAGCACATAAGCACCACGGCGTTTTTTATTGTTTTTTTCGTTCTCTACGTTGTTTTCACCATCACCATCACTTCCGTACGAATAGAATTTAACACCGTCTTTAGTGAGCTGATGTTCTACAATTGTGCTGTCATCTTCATTTTTGACTGCTTTTTTGTAATTGTCTTTATCCATCCAATACAGGTTGTAATTACGGGAAAAGATAATGGCCGACGAATCGGGCGCTACCGATCCCCATGATGGTTTTGGCTTTGGCTTACTGAAATTTGGCACCTCAGTTAATTTCGCGCTGGCCAGTTCGTATTTGAAAGAAAATATTTTCTTTTGCATAGAATCTGCGGCTTTTTTATCTTTTCTGTCTTTTTTCAATTCATCGACCGTGCTTTTGATTTCGAAAGAAATACTTTTTTCGTCGGCAGCAAATTTTAGGTTTTCAAGCGGTAAATGTTCGGCATCGAATGGATCGCGAACAATCAGGGTAATATCTGCCGCCAGTTTAGCATTATCAAACATCAGCTTTTTGCTTTTCGATGCAGGATCTACGAGGTACCAGAATTTTCCTTTTGGGCTTTCGAAAGTGTACCAAAAACGGTTGCTCAATTTTAGCCAATGTGGATCTACAGTAGTAGAATAAACCATTTTTTTCAACTTATTTGGCGAAAAACGCGATGCAAGCTGATAATTTGCTTTAGGCTGTGACTGAATATTTTCGGTTAGGGTAAATGTTTTGTTTTGTGCAGCTACAGTTAAGGATAAAAACTGCGCACACAGCAGGAGTTTATAAAGTTTATTCATCAAAATTTGTTTGAGCCGCTAAATTATTTAATTAAAGCATATTAAGCAGGCTTTAATGTGTAATAAAAGCGATAGTTAGCTTAATTTTATACACCGAAAATTAATTATTAACACAATTTATTTTGATGGTTAAATAATTGACGGATTTTATAGTTTTGTAACTATATATCCTCATAATGAAATACAGCTTTTTAACCCTAATAACAGCCGGAGTAATCTTATTTGCCAGCTGCCAATCCAAATCTCAAACAGAAAACGCCACAGCTAAAGATTCTGGCACGCAAACTTCCAAAACTGCTACAAGTGCGGGAAAACCGGTTGACGTTTCGAAAATAAAGGTTGCCGATGCCAAAACCATTTTAGCCAGAAAACAGGTACCTATTTTATGTTATCACCAGGTAAGAAACTGGAAACCAACCGATGGAAAAGTAGGTAAAGATTATATTGTAGAAATCCAAAATTTTAAAGACCAGATGAAAATGCTGTCCGATAGTGGTTACCATACCATTTTACCCGATCAGCTTTATGCCTACCTGAACACTGGTGCTGCCCTACCGAGCAAACCCATTATGCTAACTTTCGATGATACTGACCTGGATCAGTTTACCATTGTGCGCCCTACTTTAGATAAACTGGGTTATAAAGCTGTTTATTTCATCATGACCGTTTCGATCGGCAAAAAAGGCAAATTTGTAGATTACATGAGCAAAGAGCAGATTAAACAACTTGCTGACGAAGGGAATGTGATTGGCAGCCACACTTACGACCATAAAAACTTTAAAAAATATGCAGGTAAAGATTGGGAAGAGCAATTAGATAAACCAACCAAAAAACTGGAAGAAATTACAGGTAAAAAGATGACAGAATTTGCCTATCCTTTCGGTTTATGGAATGCAGAAGGCATTCCAGAGCTTAAAAAACGTGGCTTTAGAATGGCTTATCAATTATCAACCAAACGCGACGAAAAAGACCCGTTGTTTACCATCCGCAGGATTATTGCCAGTGGTTATTGGTCGCCAAAAACATTAAGCAACAGCATTAAAAATAGCTTTTAAGCAAAATAACCCCGGCAAAAGCCGGGGACTTTCTTTTTAACGAGTTATTCCACAACATGAAAAAAATTGCAGTATTTATTTTATTGTTCTTTCAGATCATTAAGCTCCATGCACAAACACCACACTTGAGCGGAAAAGTAGAAGTTGTAATGGCTACAGGCCAGATTACCTGCGATTTTGTACTCAGCAGCATTCCAAACCTGGCAAAAGACTATCAGATTGTGTTAAATAAGGGCTTTAACATTAAGGCTATAAAAGATTCTGCAAACCAAACCCTAGGATATTCTGGCTTTTATGGTGGTGCCATGCGTGGTGAGGGTTTAACTTACATTCCGCTATATAAAGACAGTACACTGGTAAATCCTGGTAAACTGCACATTACCTATACAGGAGCATTCCCAATTTATACTGATACACTAAACTTTATAGATTTTAAAGGATTGATTGCTTTTAATGGCAAAACCGTGCGGGCTGCTGATCAATCTAAATGGTATCCTATTATTTACGACATCAAAAACGACAAGCTGATTGAACAGATGACCTTCGATATCCAAGTAACAGTTAAGGATGCTAAGATGATTTTTGTAAACGGTGATCTGCCTAAACCGGGCCCAATTGCCAGATTTAAATCGAATATCCCCATTGCGCCGATGCTTTTTGCCGGAGATTATAATGTACAACAAACCAATGGTGCGCTATTTTTAAACACGCAAATGAATGATAAGCAATTGAATGTTTTCGAACAGAATATTGCTGAAATGAAAGCCTATTATTATAAGGTTTTAAAAATCCCATACAATACAAAAAATGTATTTATCGAGCATGCGCCTGTAGAAAAATTTAACAAAGGCAGAAGCTGGGGTTTTGTGGCTTTTCCAACCATTGCTTTTGCAGGCATTAAGCTGGGCGATATGATTGATGAGGAACAACATAAACTTAAAAACCAGAGCGATTACCCATTTATCGCACATGAAATTGGTCATTATTATTTCGGCAACGTAGTACAACCCAACTCTACTTTGTTTTGGTTCTTTTTAGAATCTACTGCAGAGTATTTATCGGTAAAAGCAAGCGAAGAAAAATTCGGAAAAGCTTTCGGCACTAAATATTTTCAGGACAGGGCTAAACAACTGAAAGATTTTAAAGCCAAACCTTTAAATGCCATTAAAGAAATTAATGAAATCTCAGGCACTTACCGCTACGCCTATGGCCCATTTCTGCTCCGTGGCCTGGAGCAAACGATTGGGGAACAACGGATGTTTAAATTCTTAAACACCTGCTTAACTGCTAAAAACGAATTAACTGATTATAACTTCTTCAAAAAAAATGCTTTAAAATCGGGCATTACTCAAAAAGAGTGGGATGCTTATGAAAAAGAGTTTATCCTTTCTGAAAACGCCGTTTCTTTGATTAAATAAATTAAAAACTTTGAATAAACATCTAAAAACTGCCACTCATATCCTTTTATCATTTCTCTTTTTAGGATCATTTTCACTGGCTTGTTCGAGCAATAAACCAAAAGAAAAAATTGTTGTAACCAGCACGATCAAAGAGATTAATATAGATTCGGCCAATACCAAACCTGCAGATAACAAAGCCATTCTGGCCCGCAGAGAGGTGCCCGTTCTATGTTACCACCAGATTAGAAACAACATTGCCAGCGATAGCAAAAGAGCGCACGACGACATTATTGCCCCTGACAAATTTAAAGGCCACATGAAAATGCTGGCCGATAGTGGTTACCATTCTATTCTACCCGATCAGCTGTACAATTATTTGGTTTACGGTGCTAAATTACCTGAAAAGCCTATTATGATTACTTTCGACGATACGGACGAAGACCAGTTTACCATCGGGAATGCCACGTTAAAAAAATACGGCTTTAAAGGCGTTTATTTTATTATGACGGTATCCATCGGCAGAAAAGGGCGGATCAACTACATGACTAAAGAACAGATTAAACAGTTATCTGACGAGGGAAATACAATTGCCAGCCATACCTACGATCATAAAAACTTTGCACAGTTTACCGACGAGGACTGGACAACCCAAATTGATGCACCAACTAAAAAACTGGAAGAGATTACAGGTAAAAAAGTAGCGTATTTCGCCTATCCCTACGGTGTTTTTAAAGCTTCAACTTTACACAAGCTCAAAGAACATGGCTTTAAAGCGGCGTTTATACTTTCAACAGCACGGGATGAAAACTATCCACTTTACACCATCAGGAGAATAATTGATCCGGGAAGATACACTGCGAAAAATTTATATTACAGCATTAACAAGAGTTTTAATAAAACAAAATCATAGCAAAGCGGTTTAAAACTTAGCGCGTTTGAATGAAGGTTAAGCACATCAACGTTCAAACTTTATAACATTAAAACTTTATACCTTCCGTATGAAATATTCTTTGCATTGTTTCCTTTTCGGATTACTCATTATAGCTGCCTGTAACAACCCTAAAAATGGAGGCAATACCGCTGAAACTACAAATGATAGTACGGCGATCCCGAAGGCCGAACTTGCAGAAAGTTTTTACAAGAGGCTGGAAGGTACCATTGCAGGCAAAAAAATAGTGATGCACTTACAAAAGGTTGATGATGATGTAAGTGGTACTTATTACTATGATGGCTCGTGGCTTAACCTATCAACCGATACTTTAATCGGGAAAGATAGCCTTGTACTTACTGAATACAGTTTTTATGAATCATACTTTACACAGGATTTTAAATCGCCACATTTAGCTTTAAAATGGAATGGAGATGGTTTTAGCGGCAATTGGGAAAGTGGCGATGAGACCAAAAAATACCCGATAGCTTTAACAGAAAAATATCCTGAGGGCAGTTATCCGTTCAGCGCCGGGATTTACAAAGACTCAGTTAAAGCATTTGCCAATCAGCCAAAATCGCCTGCTGCTGAAATCAGCTTTGAATACCTGGAAAGTAAAAACAACGATGAATACGGCAACTGGCTAAACTCGGAACTTAAAAAAATCGCTGGCATAAAATCTACTGTCGACCGCTCAATCGGTTTCAAAAATATTGCTGCTGCCTATTTCAAAGACTATAAGACGCAAGTTACAGAGCAATCGAAAAACAGCCGTGGCGACGATTTCCAGGCGTGGATGAATTATACCAACAACACTCAGCAATCGGTTAATTATAACGATAATGGTTATGTAGTGATCGATTTCCTTGCTGATGCTTACACCGGTGGTGCACATGGCAATTACAGCAGCGTAATGTTTTGTTTAGATGTTAAAAACAAAAAACAAATGGTGCTTAGCGATATCATCAAAATAGATTCGAATACCTTACAAAGTATTTTAGAACGTAATCTTCGCAAAGAATATAACATTAAAGCTAACGATGCACTAAGCACTGTTCTTTTTGATGACTTTATAAAACCGAACAAAAATTTTTATTTCAATGCGAATGGAATTGCTTTTATGTACAACCCATATGAAGTAGCGAGTTATGCACAAGGACAAATTGTAGTATTTATTCCTTATTCGGATTTAAAGACTTATTTGGTACCGGCTTTTGCACAGAGGATGGGAATTAAATAAATTATAGTTGATTATCGCTTAATAGGTAACTGTTGGAACTGGTTAATTGAAAGCTGCAAACTGAAAACATCATCTGCGTTTATCATCTTAAATCAACGGGAATGAATAGGATAAATTGTTCCCGCAGATTACACAGATTACGCAGATTTTCAACTCTTAACTACGAGCATAAACCTAGTAACTGCAAATATAAACTTATCTACTGCTACGATAAAGTTATCTACCTCTCCGATAAAGTTGTTAACTGCATTGATAGAACTCCAGATAGGAAGTATAATTCTGTCGACTGCAAACATAAACCCGAAAAGTGCAAACATAAAGCTGTTAACTGCAAGTATAATATTGTTAACTACAAGTTTAGAACTGTTAATTGCAAACATAAACCTACGAACTGCAAGTATAATGTTGTTAACCGCCAACTGAGAACTTATCATCTGCGTTTATTATCTTAAATCAGCGGAACAACTATGGATAAATTGTCCCCGCAGATTACACAGATTTTAACTCAACTACCTACTGCAAATTGCCAACTGAAAACTTTATAATATCTCTTTTACGATATATTCTTTACCATTAAACTTAAAGCCTTCATTTATTGTTTTTCCGATCAAAAACCTCCCTATCGGCGAAGCTTGCGATACCGCAAAGAATTTTTGCCCATCGGTATTTAGTTCTCCTGCACTGATGCTGATATAAAAATTACCTTCAGAGGTTAAAACCAAACTTCCGTTTTTAACCAGGCGATCTGATTCTACATTTTCGATCTGTTGTAATGCAATTTTCTGTTGTCCGGCTTCGTACAATAATTTACTGTTGCGGTCCATCTCCTGCTGCATCATTTCGCGCGTAGTTTCGTATTTATCGCCTGCACTACTTTTTGTATCATCATTCGAAGCTTGCCTGGCCTGTTGCAGCGAATATTCAATATTTTCTATCCTATTTTGAATAAAAGTTAAGCAAAGCTGGTAAAGTTTAGATTTTAATGCAGACATATAAAAGGGGTAATGGAAAATGTAAAAGGGATGATATTAATGAAAGATGAACTATTTCCTTAAGGCGAAGGCCTGTTTTAAAATAGATTCGATTTTCTTTTTGGGGATATCTTCGAGGTGGTTGATCAATAAAATTTTCATTCTGGCTCTTTTCTCCTGCAACAAATCTTCGTGTTCAATTTTATTTCCGTCAACTAAACCGATGTAAGGCTGATGGAGCTTTTTATGTGTCCAAAGATAGCAGAACATTTTTCCTTTATGGTAATAAAAAGGCATTCCGTATTTCCAATGCTCTGTAATATCAGCATAACCCACTAAAAGCGACCTTAAATATTGAAGGCAACTTTTAATCGGCTCATCTTTTTGTTCGAAATAATTATCAAGAGGATTTAACATAATATTAGATGATGTATAGTCCATAGTCTGTAGTCTGAAGTCGATTAACCGATTAACCGCATCTAACAATGAACCATTGACTAATGAACAAATAACTACTCTTCGATCCACCTCACTTTTTCTTCCATCGAAGTTCGGTTTGGCGCCCAGGGCTTTTCGTTATGATAGCCCATGTAAAATAAGCCTATACATTTTTCATTTTCACCCAGACTTAAAAAATCGCCTAAAACATCAATTAAAGGCGGAGAACTCCAGTAGGCGCCGACTTGCAAACTTTCTGCAGTTAAAGCCATATTTTGAACAGCGCATGCAACCGCTGCTAATTCTTCCCATTCGGGTATTTTACCACTCACTTGCATGTTGATGGCAATGATGCAATCAGCCTGACTCGTTTTTTCGGCAAAGCTGTCGTACTTTTTCTGTAAAAACTGTTGCGGACTAACCAATTCCTTATATAATTTACCCAGTTCTTCACCAAGTTTTGTTAATCCGGCTTTTCTGATCACGACAAAACGCCAGGGCTGGGTTAATTTGTGTGTTGGTGCATAATTGGCTGTTTCTAAAATCTGGTTGATTACCTCAACCGGAATTTCTTTTTTTATATAGCTTGCAGGAAAAATACTGCGACGTTCTTTTATAACTTTTGAAATGATATCGTGTGTTGTACTCATAGGTACAAAAATAAGGTTTTATGAAGGTTGTAAAGTTGAAATGTTGTAAAGTTTAATTCAATTATTTATCGAGTAGAGTTATTTCATAATCCATCAGTTGTTGATTATACTTTATATCAAAAGAACCAGTTAACAGCTTACCATTTTTGTCAAAAATGTGATAAAATGCTTTTTTATCACTCATTTCATTCTGATTTTCATAAACCTTTTGTCCGTTTGCATACCATGCTTCTTCTGTATTCCATCTTCCATCCAGACTTGTTTTTCTAAATTTCATTTTCCCATTCTGGTAATAACTAACTTCCTTATCTTCTACTTTACCATCTATCAAATCATGAGACCGGTAAAAATTACTTAATTTACCGTTTAGATAATAATTCTTAACCCACAGAGGCTCTCCGTTGTCGTAAAATGTTGTACTCGCTCCTCTATTGCTTAAAAAGAATTGCCATTCACCAACCTCTTTTCCATTTAAGTATTTCCCGGTCTTATTTAATCGACCTTGATTATAAAACTCCCAGTTACCTTCTGGCTTACCGTTTATTATTTTTCCTTGTCCCAACGGTACATTATTCACTAACCATTTATTTTCAGATGTGTTTTTTAAAGATTCGATAAATCTTAACTGTGATTCTGCTTTTTCTAATTTCGCACTACGGGTACAAAAATCAGAATACAATTCATCATCGTGATAGTAGCCCCAAATCATCCACCTTTCATCTTTGTTTACATCCAAACCACAATTTCCGCTTGCACCACCTGCGTTTGTTTTAAGTACAATTTTGGTTGTACCTTTTAATACACCTTTATAAACCTTATCGATTTCAAATTCAATTATTCTAATTTTTTCATTTTCAAATACTTTAATAGCTTTTCCGGTGTAAATCACTTCTGAATTTAAATATTCAGAAAGTTGGATATTTGTGTTTATTGCACATGAACAAGCAAATGCAAAATTAAACATGCTTAAAAGGCAGGTAATAGGGAGTAGTATTTTTTTCATATTGAATTGATGCTAAGTTAATCACCTTTCCATAACTGTTTTCTAATCTGTTTAACCTTTGCAAAAAAACCTATGCTTTCTTTATCTACCAGGAAATCCATCGTCTGCAAAAGTTCTTCTTTTATCCAACTGTGTTTGGTATTTAAATTGGCCAAAATATTTAAACAATGCGATTTTACGGCTACAGGAATCTTCTCATCAATTAACCAGGCAAAAACAACCGCTACCAATTGATCGGTATCATAACCGGCAAGAATCTCTTTAATTTCCATAGCGGTATTTTTCTTCGTCATAAAGGCCAGGATTTTAACATAATGCCTCAATGCCGATAAATTGTTTTGTTGCGGAAATTTCTCCAAAAAATAACACGCATAGGGCAGAAATCTTTGCTGGTGGTTAGTAAATACATTTTCTAAGATCCATGCGGCCCGAAAACCGATCTGTTCGTCATGGTAAAAACTTAAATCGATCAGATCCTTCACAGAAAAGGTGTCTCCCGAGGCAATTGCGGCTAACTTTTCTACTTTACTTTTTTGAAGTGTTGTTTTTATGGTTTCGAGCAAGAGATCTTTTTGCATAAAACGAAAATATATTTTTTATTAGACAAAATCTCACATTTTTTGAAACCTTAGCCTTTTTATAAAACTATTGACTGAAAGCTGCAAACTGATTTGGGCGTTACCCTAATCCCGATGAATCGGGAAAGGGTCGGGCTCATATCTTTACCTTTATAATACAAATAATCAAAAGAGGGAGAAAAACTTGTGGTCGGGCTAGACACGAGAATTAATCGATGTCGATGTAAAAGGATACCCCTCCCTTTTTTATTT
>Ga0308160_10006158_pt1 | contig 12287 bp, 13 predicted proteins | sample PhyFR1_FD_201036 | JGI IMG/M metagenome (GOLD analysis project Ga0308160, IMG submission 201036) | Phyllosphere microbial communities from UC Gill Tract Community Farm, Albany, California, United States - DLSLF.R1 | ecosystem: Host-associated > Plants > Phyllosphere > Unclassified | place: USA... | reverse complement strand
GAACCGGCTAGGCGCCTTCCCGGATGTTCGGGTCGGGCGTACTTTATACTTGAGTCCGAGGCGCGTGATCGAGCTCAATGATTTAGTCAAGCCATGGCTAGAACTAATTGTTTAGTCCAGCGATCAACGAAAGTCTAGACCATCCCGGTGTTTTGACAGTTTGTGCCGTCGATCAAGTGTCCTTGATCATCGGACTCTTTTCATCGTGTCCGGAACGGACATCATGACGGTACTCATCTGATCACGTCGTCTCATCACGTCAACAAAAGTTAACAATGCAACGACGTAGGGAAGTCTTCAAAAAAACGCCAAATCAGCCAGTGGCGTATCCTTTGGAAATGATGAGGTGGAGCAAAAAATTGATAACACGTCATTTATGATTCCAGTGGATGTGATGACAACGCCACCAAAGCCAAAAGTGACGTCTTCCAGGACATACGGCGCGTCGCCTGGTCACGCTCAATGTTTGTCTCCTTTTTGTTCAAGTGAGACAAGGCGATGCTAGGAGAAGCGTTATGATGGTATTGTTGATTGTCGGGGACAATCGTGTTGGCGTCTCACGGAGACTTTAAGCTTTTCTTGAGCCACAAGATGCCGTAGGCGACGCCTACGGCTTGTTTCTTCCAAGGTGCGAATGATCCATGTTGGTCTCGGAAGATTGTAGCCAGTACGATGATGGGGTAACCCGGCGGCGGTGGCTGTGACACAGTTTAGAACCTACATACTGAGGCGCGTCTCTGGCGTTGAGACAGGCGTCACCGTTAGTAGTCCCGTGATTTCTGTTCGACGGCTGACGTCTTTATTGTTCGAGCATCGGGCGTAAGTAAAAGAAGCGCCCTCTCTTCTCGTATCCTCCGTCGACGGATCCGCGAGGAACCCGCTCTGAATGCCTGCTCGACCTCTTCACACACTACCAACAATTCGTTGTGAGGTCGAGAACCGATGGTTTGACGGAATCATCGCTTCGGTCTGTGTGATCCATACACTTCTTGTGATGGAGTGGTCCGGGGACTGGCAAGTCATTTGATGATTAAGTGTGCAACGATGTCATGAGGAGTGATCTGAAGTCCTGGACTCGACGAAGTTGTTCGAAGTTGTTTGTAAAAGAGCCAAAAGACAGTACTGTGATTTCGTACCCCTAAACCCATGTAAACGAAAGAGCCAGCGCAATCGTTGCGGCAGGCGCCCCGATCAGTATTTGAGCCAGCCACTAAATCATAATAGCCAGACGAGTCAACCACATCGGCCTAATTATCCACCTAGCAGAAATTTGTCCGGATTTCTATTCCGGCAATGCCGCCTATGCTAGCAATTCATATGCTCACCTGAATCTCCCTCGTCCGGGCTGATCCTCCGCAGTGGGGGACAACCTTGTATGCATTCGATCATGCGGCTTGGAGTGAGTAGCCATGCGGACTTCTGGACAACGGGCTGACGGCGATATTCAGGGTGTTGATACGTCATATTTCATGCCAAGCCTTTGTGCACCCAAAGGAAGGAAGGGGTAAGCACAGCTAATCATGAAGCTCCAGAGTAGAGTTGAAACTAAAGGTGGGTTTAGGCGGGAATCATGACCGAGACGGGGGAGCAGGGGGGCACTGCCTTAGGATGAAAGGAATGTAAGGAGTCGAGAGGAGTTGATGCGTGGTGGAGTTTGACCACTGGATTTATAACTATGTATGGTACTGTATTCGACCAATCCTCGTTCTTCTAATTACAATCATGTCGACCACTTTCCTAGGCAATCACCTCCGAGTACGATATGCTTTCATGGTATGTCTCTTTCGCTCGCTCTCAACAAGAGATGCTAATGGTCAGGCTACGCATGTTGCGCTCATCCTATTTCTGCTATTCTTCACGTTGTTCACGACAAAAGATTTCTATCTCATGATGTGGCATCTTTGCTCTGCAGGGATGGTTCTCATCTACCTCCTCCCAGCTTTTATCTTGTCTCTACGCAATCGCGAATCCGGGTATGAACGAGGATGGGTGGAACTCTTTTACCTCACTTACCAAATCCTCTGGTCTTGGGGTATGTCCATTCTGTCAATATCAGAGAGAAAATGAACTGACAACGCAGTCAGTCTAATATGGACTGGGATTATTCGAGATCCCGCCAGTTGCTCAGATCCAGAAAGCGCTTATTACCTGGCGTGGTATTGGCCTCTCAATGGGGATTACGGCGAATACGATCAGGTAGCCCGACTTTGCAAACTCTTCCTCGTGGTCTTTATCTTCTCCGTCATCCACACCACAGTTCTGATGGCCTGGTTCGGGTGGACGTTATGGTTATCCACCAAAGTCGCTAAAACGATGGGCGATCCATGGACTAGGGACAAGGTTTTGAGGAAGATCAGTATGGGAAAGATGTCGAAGTTGCACAACTGGAGGGAGGGCGAGGGAGAGCAGCTGGGTATGGGGAAGGTGAATACTACTAGCAGGGGGGAAGATTATCGACCTCACAAACATAATAACTTTAATGGCCTGATGGGTTGATCACGTTCGGTCGCACTGTACGAATCGGAGAGCTGTGGTAATTTGGATGTCTGGCTGCCAACACTTATAATAGGTCAGACTGTATTGTAGCTAGTATTTTGTGATAATATAACAAGAATGCAAAGAAGTATAATAAATACGGTTACTGCGACGAGACGCGTCCTACTCTCATATCGTCTTCACATTTGACATTAGTTACCGACACGCACCCTCCTTCAAGCTATCCCCGATAGGCATGCACGCGTCCGGCATCCCAAGAGGCTCAAGACCTTGGCACCCCGAGGCCCCTTGAGCTAACCCGAATCCGCCCATCGGATGTGTAAATCCAAAAACGATATATCCCAATGGGTAGACTTTGCTCATGTCCGACACATCAGGTTTCATCCGTTAGGGCGATCCAAGAGCCCCCGTCATGAAATGAGAAAGGAAGGTGATGATGCATGAGGATGAGACACATCACTCTTACTATCACTTACACTCAAAAATGACTGGGAATGCACCTTCAAAACTTCGGTTCGTCCGATATGGATTCATGGTGAGTGCTCTCTTTTGGGACATGATGAGCGAGGCTGACAGTAGGTATCCCATGCTATCCTCCTGATCGCTGTTCTTGTACTATCAGTCCTAGGGACAGGGAGTGTCGGGCTACTGGTAGTACACTGCGCAGCGGCCATCGCAACAATCATCTACCTCCCGGCAGCTATCTTCATCGCCTTGCGAGGCAAAGAATCCCGATTCGACCATGCAGGAGGAGAAGTCGCATATCTGAGTGTTCAAGCTGCTTCCTGGGCTGGTAAGCTATTTCGTTTACCAGATAGTCAAAGCTGATGGACAGCATCATCCATCATTGCTGGAATCACAGGCGGTCCGGGGATATGCCATATCGCCCTATTCAAATCTGGTGGTCTCGAAAACTCGTTCCCTGGTTACCATATCGAAGTCTCAAGAATCTCCAAACTCTGTAAATCCCTAGCGGCAGTAACATCCCTCTCGGTCATGCACACCGTAGTAATCCTATCGTGGATCGCTCTAGATGTCTATCTTGTCTATTCCGCTTCTTCGCAATCATCAATCTCCAAAGCCGATGGATTTAGGTTATCCATGTGGAGACTTGTGAGAGGGGAATATAGCCAGGTCGGCCAGGTTGATATGGGTGAATCGAGGTTCAACCCCGTCATGGCTACGCCTGTTAAGCCCTCCGCTGGGTCGATTTATGGGTACGGACGAACCGCTCAGTACAGCGAGACTAAAACACCGGTGAACCCCTTCGACAGTTCTTATGAGGTGGACGACGCTGGAGCTTTCGACAACCCCTTCGATAGGACACCAACCAAGCAGTCTCTACGAAGATAAGGCAGCAAGGGGGGTTTTCCAGGCAGATGAGGTGTTGGAGAATGGACTTTGAATCGGTGGACTAGAGAATAGCTGTACATATCTAGACCTTTCTCTGATTGACGTGCTCGAACGTGTGTTGATTATATACATACATGTACAATTTCGATCCCTTAATGTAATTGTCATGATTCGTTATTTACAATCTATCGTCCAAATACCCAAAAGTCCAAGTCTTGATCTTCGCCGTCACCTCCACGCTCATACCGGGCAGTCGAAATCAGAGATCCTGTTCATCAGCTCAGACCAGCAATGAGGGCTCCCAGCTCACGTAACACCAGCATAAGGACCCAGATGTTCCGGAACCCCGAGTAAATCAATGAAAGACCTAACCAGCTCAATCTCATGTTCGGGCGTCTCGAGCGAGAGTGAGCAAGCCTGATATCAGCTCAACCCGTCCGGGGTTTGCAGCTGACGTACTGGATTCTCCTGCCCTCCGCACAGCCAGAACATCTCTGGATCGGGTAGACTCCAAACCTCTCCAGAGGAATGCCAGTATCCCCACAACCTTGGTGGAAGGTGAGGTACATGATCCGCAAAGTTGACCATGTATTGGTTGTTTAATCCGAGCTAGACATTTAGCTCTCCCTACGACAGCGTGGGGGATAGCTCACGACAGCATCAACGTAATCTGCCCATCGCTTTATCGTCAGCTTTATCTCTATAGAGGATATTGCAGCTCACATCGTTCCCAGTCCTGGGAGATGCGAACCCCCTCACGATCACTTTGGCATCATCCCATCCGATCAGAACTTGGAGATAAGTCCCCACAATCTGAGCGAGAGCGGCCCCTACGAGTCAGCTCGATTGTCAGTGAACGCGTGCGCGAGAGCTCACCAAGACTATGTCCAACCACATGAATCTCTTTGACTCCCCTCCCGACTCCAGCTAAGACTACACCCCCTATTTCTCCTCTCATCCTCCCGAAAGCCTCGTAGAAACCTTTATGGATCAAGACACCCGCTTCATCTCCTCCCGGGAAATCCCTAGATTCGGTGGGAACAAGTAAGAAATCAAGGTCGACGTGGATAGAGTCGGAGGATGAAGAGTTGGTTCCAGAGATAGCGACTAGCATTGTGTTATCTTGTAGGATGGCCATGTAGACTCTTAGTCAGCTCAATGTCGTACGACGTGTACTTGGGAGCTGACATCTTGGGGTAGATTCTCCATCTCCTCCGATAGCTACCTCTACAGGTCGAGGAAGAGCATCACATGCAGGTCCACATTTCCAATTCTGGATGAATGGTCCGGGGCAGTATGCCGCACTGGGATCAGCTGTTGAGATACGACAACTCCTTGTGAGCTACTTACGAAGCATAATACGCAGGAGCGGTCCAGGCGTGAACTTCGTCGGGCTGAAGGATAGTAACGTTGATAGGTAATTTATCGCCAGGTAAGGGATAAGTTCGATGATCAGGTCGATGGGGAATATTGATGGGGAGTTGAGCCCCTGATACCAGCGAAGTGGAGGCGAAGAGGAGGAAAGGAAAGAGCATGATGGCTATTTGTATAACCTCTCTTTACTTTTTATCGGATATGCGATGTGATGACGATGAGAGAGAGGAAGAAGAAGGGTGATGATAGTTCATAATCGTCTGCTCAACTTGTCGGAGTATGTGATTGAACGCTCGGACCTTCGTGGCTTCAGAGTTGAAAGTGGATAGGTGAATCAAAGGAACAAAGGATCAGGTTGATCAATCGATCTCGGTTATCTACCGCTTCCGAATTAAGCTCAGATCCAGATCTTGGCAACGGAGTGGATAGACAGCTGAGTGAGATGGTTCTTGGTAGGCTCAACCCAAGGGGAGACGATCATGTATTCATGAAAGAGCTCATAAGATGTGAAGGACACTGAAAGCTATGGTATACAGGTTCAAATACCACTTCTACGAATTTTGGAATATGGTTTTTACGTCCTGCTCAATTCAGAATTCCCAGACTAGTTGAGCACGATATTGTGGGCGGGCTCGGTGAGTCGAGCCTGAGAGGAGTAGCCAAGATGCTTGTCATTGTTGAGGTCGGAGGATGAATCGAGGTCTTTCTTGTCACCGGAAGGGTAGGTTCCGTTGGGGTAGGAGTCCTGTGTGTTAGATCGTACACAAGGCGGAGGGGGTGGTACTTACCTGGACATAGGTCTCTACATCGACCTGGATCTGAGTGGGACCTCGATTAGTCAAGGCAAACACCTGTCCCTGACGATCAGCTCGGATTTCAGCAGGAGGCGGGGGACAGAGCTTACACCAGCGGTCTGAGTGTCGGCACCTGCTTGCTGGAAGTTGATTCGCGAGTTGAGGGCGTACATCAATCCAACGGCGTAAAACTTGGACTGGATACCTTGAAAGAAGGCTCCGAGAAGAGACGAGGGAGTAATGACTAAGATAAGCTTAGGCCAATTCGAAGAAGTGAGCTACGAGCTTACTGAACTCGATCATGAAAGCCAAAGAGATAAGGGTGGGTGGCATCTGGGATTCGAAAGTCAATCGAATGAGCTTGGCGATAGTCTGCTTCGTCAGCTTTGATCCTGTGGGAACAGTCGGAGACAGCTAACCCGGTCAGTGTTGACCCATCCAGTCTTTGATCGAGTAAGACCATAGATGATACAAACGGTAAGGATCAAGTCGGCCGTCATGATACTGGTCAACCAGACTGAAATTAGCTTGGTGCCGGGTCATTGAAAGGAAGCTTACGGAGCTCAGGGACGAAGACCTTGTTAGCTTCGGCTACAGCTGCAACTCCAGAGAAGATGATGAGAACGGATAGAGTAGCTCCGACCCTATTCATCAGCTACTCCGATACGCTAGACGTTGCTCAGACTTACGAAGTGGCAATGAGTATCTGAGAGATCAGCTTACTATCGTGCTTTGTATAAAAGACGACTTACCCCGACAACGATAGGGACCCAGATACTTCGATGCAAGAGTAGGTAAGCTCGATGACAGAAGAAGGATTGAGTCACGGCAGAGTTTAGGGAATCGAGGAAAGGCCCAGGAGCGAGTTTTCTAACCTATCAGCTTTGTTCTCGACCGCTTGCTTAGCTTCGACTTACTCGGTACCAGTGAAAGGTGCATACTTTCCAAAGTTCTCGACGAAAAGGAAACCAGTGAACCACTAGTCATCAGTCCGTTACAGCGAAACGTGGAGCGGAGCTGACTTACCCAGACATAACAAGTGAAACCGATGGCAAAGACGGTGGTAAAGACTACAATAGCCTTGGTCCAGAGTTTATCACCGTTCTGATACTTCCAATAAGTGAACGACTGCATCAAGAAGACGCCACTACTCGTCAACAGAGCTGACGAATCGTGTCAAGAACTTACAGCATGAAGGTGTCAACTGGCATCTGGGCGAACATGCAGGCGAGGGAAAAATTCTATTCATCAATCTCACGTAATGTGTGAGTGAGAGAGGACTCACAGCGATAGGAGCCAATGAAGCAGCAGCCACATCCTCTGGAAGCTGTGCGCGTGACTGTACATCGATGATCATCGTGGTATTCTGTAGGTTGTATGTAGTGAAAAGAGGAAAGGAAATGAAATGTGTGGTCGAGTACAACGACCAAAGCAGAGAGTGAGGTTGGGGAAAAGGGGTTGAATCAACGAAGAAAGAGGGAAAGTGTATGTAGTTAGGGAGTCAACCGAACTTCATCTCGAGACATCAGTATATATACATACTTTCCTCGTCACCATACACTCTCCTGGAGGGAGGGAATCTGTGTGCGTTACGTGTGGATGTGGGGTCGTGTTGAAATGATGAAAGGACACATACCCACATGAGGGCGCGCTAACGGCTATATTTTGGCTCCATTCCGATCTTCAGCTTGGACCACCTTTTCCTGCGGAGCGTTGTATAAGGCGGGCAGGGTTTCTGTGCCTCGACTCCACAGCGGTATCCGGACAAGCTCGAAGCGAAAGGAGGGGCGGGTTGCATCGTTGTCGAGTTCAGCAGCATGAAGAAGCGGACGTACTCGGACAATACTCGCTTTATTCCCAGATTGTCAGGTCGATCAAAAGTCAGATGAGAAAAGTAGGAATCTGATTCAAAATTAGCAGCACGTCAGCACACAATCTTCGCAACGGACAGCCTCCTCCTTTAATCCTAAAGATCATTCAGTTCAGGTCCTACCCCGACCCTCCTTTAGGTTAACGCCCCGTCAAGGCTCATCACATGCGCCCTCCTTTCCGCCGGTAGCGGGTAGTGAAGATAGGCATACGTAGCATTTTGACGCTAGAACTAGAAGCATGAAAGAGGGACAGAAAAAATCCTACAAGCGGACTCGATGATCGGAATTGAACCATGAGGACCAGAAGTTTCCCTTAAGTGAAAGCTCGAGCTCCGGGACTGGTGAGACGAGTCGAAGATCCGATCGTAGGAGTAGGCTTATCATCGAAGCTTTCGACCCCAAAGTCGGATTGGACTTCGGACTTGAAAGGAAGGTTGTGGCCCTACAACATCAGCTTTGTCTTGGATCGAATGAGCTTGACCAACGTTGACCCAAGTAGTCTCCTCGATATGTACCTCAATGTGGGTTTGAGCGGGTCTACTAGCTCCACTGCTGACTTTACTCATACCGTAAACTTGGCCAGCCCGAGCCTGATATAAGTACAGCTTTGGATATGATGACTTACCTCTTCATCCTTGGTGTATTCAGCCCGGTAGGTAACTCGGGCGTTGAGCGTAAACAAAAGACCGATACTGTACGCCTTGACCTGAAGACATTGAAAGACGGCCCCCAGAAGGGAACTAGGAGTCTGGGCTGATAGGTTAGCTATATCCAGAGATGAGAGCAGGACAGCTTACTCCACTCGATGAGATAGGCGAGAGCGAGGAGGGTAGGTAGAAGCTGAGCCTCGAAAGTCATCCTGATCAATCGAGTAACGAGCTGATATCAGCAATTGTGTTGTTGAAACGATAAGGCCATACTTTATCGGTAGCAGCCCATCCAGTCTTGTGCCTCAAGAGGGCGTAGAGGATAGCGACGGCGATACAAACATCTGCCGAGGTGGTACAAGATAGCCAGACTGCTCGTCAGCTCTCGTATCGACAAGGCGGTTTATGGCTTACTAATCAACCAAGCACCCGACGCAGAGGCATTAAGCAGTGAGTCCTGAGCTCCGAAGATGACCTTGACTCCGATACCGCCGATAGCACTTCAGGTAAGCTTGGCACAGGATAGGGCAGGAGGTGCTTACGCAGCGACAACTTGAAGCTAGGTTATCAGTCATGTACCTTAAAAAGAACAAATTGACTGACCATGATGATGACAAAGAGGTACCAATTGCTCCTGTTCAACAGGAAAGCTAGAGATCAGCCGATGTTCCCGATAAAACGAGGGGCGATGACGGACCTCGATAGGTGAAGAAGGTCTGAACGACCGAGACGACCATGACTGTGCGTCAGCTTTGCCGAATGGGACAGTTACTTGAGAGCTTACCATCGAAGATTGGTACGTTTGCCAACCAGCCGACCTCTAGCCAGGGTCTAGAAGTAAGAAGACGTTGCGCAATGGACGCGAAGGACTCACAGCCATTTACCGAAGTTGTCCACAAGTAGGTAGGAGATGTAGATCCAGTCTGACGCGTTAGTACAGCAGTACGCAGTAGCAAGTGGTATACGAACAATAGATGGTGATGACCCAGTTCATACTCTGTACTGATGAGCTTCATTGGTAAGTCCAAGAAAGCAGACACTCACGCATAGATACCCAACAAGAAGCTTGATCCACGCCTTGTCACCTCTTTGGTAGAGGAAGTACTGGATGACCATCATGTTGAAGATACCTCTAGTTGCTCAGCACGCGTCCATGATATGAGGGAAGTGACTCACGCAAGGAAAGTATCGATGATTACAGTAGAGTACTGACAACCAAGCATGAAATGCTGTTTCTTAGCATCGCGACGCGTGAACAAGGGTGAGGGCAGCTTACGGAGATCGGGGCCAGAATGGCAGAGGCATCGGCCTCGTTATAACCGCCAACTTCGGTAGGGGACATGGTACTGATAATGTCAATGATCTAGGGTGTTGCAACAACAGACAAGGTAATATGAGTGAAAGAGTGAACGAAGGAGTGCGTTATATGTATGTGAGCTAGATCAAGTTTGACGAGATCTCAACACGCCTGGAAGGGTCAATAATGTTCAAGTCTCAACAAATACCTGACATCCCGACACTAGTAGTACATGTAAGTGCATGACCACCTGGCCAAAGTCTGAGGGATCCTCCGTCCACCTGAGGTACCGCAAGCTTGAATCTGAGGGCTAAGTCTTTCACACGTATGAAACAGTACCCTTGCCCACGGGATGCGAGACGACATTTGAAGTTGGAAATGTGAAGGCGTAGCGTGAGATCGAAGTTTGTCGACAATTGGTAGTTACTCCCCGTTTCCATGTCCCGTCTCGCGAGTCATCTGGGGTAAAATCTCTCCGTTTCACAAATCTGCAAGACAAGTTGTCAATTGACAGAAGGTCATTATGAGGTGATTCGATCTTCAAGTGGATGCCTCCATCGCCAGATGCGTACTTGGTCTTGACTAATCGTCTAAGTTGATTCGAATCACCAGACGCGACGGGCGCCTGCTGCCGCGTTCTGTCCAGGGCGACATTTGGAGCTTGGAAGATAGGACCCGGCTCGACGTTAACAAATATCAAGAGAGATGGCCGTGAGATACGGGCCAGTCTGGAGTCGAGACGCGCGCGATGGAGCTGAGTGACCAAAATATACTGAGGTAGAAGGATGGTATATTACTTTTGCGCTAACCAACCCAAATGAACAGGTGACGTCACTCACTCAACGACGCTGATCACTTCAATCCACTCTCTATCTCTCTTGCAACCATCAACAGCACAGAATCAAACACAATGTCAGCACCAATCGATACCGTCCCACCAGCAAGCTCCGCGACAAGAGCACACGCTACCAACATAACAGCACCCACTGATTCTTACGGTATCGCTCAGAAACCAGTTCCAGAGCGTGCGGATCCTCAGCAGGGTGAGTCCCTTTCCACACTCTGTCAGATATAAAGCTGATGATAGCTGCTACTGGACCCGGAACTGGCAGTGTAGATACTAGTAGCGCTGTGCCATTCAAGGAGCAGGTATGTGCCCCTTTCGCATCTATGTATTTGGCTGATGACAGGCTCATGGGTTCGCTAAGAAGTTCCACGGGATGGTCACTGGAAACAAAGAGGAAAAAGCGTTGGGAGAGAAGGAGATTGAAGGAGAGCTACCGCAGCAGCAGGGCCAGGTTGGACAACCACAAGGAACGCAACCAGTAGGATCGGATCACGTCGTTCCCGCTTCAGCTAGGCATGAGAATTCTACCCCCAGCGCTAAGTAGAAAAGTCGTCAAAGTACATGTAAAGTAGCACCTATATTCACATCTATAACGCACTAGCATACTGTCCTTGTTTACACATTTAGATACCTCATTCATTTCACGAAATCACTGCGTTCCCGACCTGGTTGGTTCGGCATCATGAGCCGGCGGAGCTGCTCCTGGTGGTAATGGACTCGCTGACCTACTTCCAATCTGTTCGAAAGCAGCACTTCCAGAAGTAGCAGAAATAGGAGCTAACTCTGTACTTCCCAATCCCTCATCAGCCCATGCAGGACGTTGTAATGCGCCTTCACTGCTGTCGTCTTTCAAAACAGCGCCGGTAGTGTTATTACCAGCTGAAGACGCTTGCTCGGGCCCGCCATTCTGGAATGGGTTGGTGCTCGGGTATGGGTGCGATGCAGATCCGGAAGATTGCGAATGAGTCTCACTGGCGAGTTCAATATCAACCGGGGCAGCCACACCTGGAAGGTCGGTAGGTAGGAGTGGTGATGTCGATCTCAATTCCGGGAGAGTGAGATTAGATCCTTGTGTGCGCAACGAGCCTGCAGGCTTGATGGGAATCGAGGTAGGGGCGAAAGCGGGTGATTTGTCGAGATTGGAAGCGTAATGAGCCATCTGAATTCCTCTTCTAACAAATCCGCATTTCTCGTAGAACCCTTTTCATCAGTTTTGACTACAGAATGGAGCACAGGCTACTTACCGACTCGATCCTCCCTACAATCCAAGATAGTCTTGTAACACCCAACCAAGTCGCCCAACTCCTTCAACCCGCTGACCAGCCTCAATCCAATACCAGTTCCACGACACTGAGGAGCCACAACCACATCTTCAATATGTCCTGCAATTCCACCTGCGTGTATATGTTTACGTTCCACAAATAGTGTCGCGGCAGCTACCAGCTCGTCGGTGGATTTGTGGACGAAGACGACGACGTAGTATATTCCTTGAATCGATTTTAGGTATTCGAAGATCGAGGTGTAGAGCGAGGGGGCGACTGCCGGCGAGGTCGTTAGGGTTGATAAGAGGGCAAAGTGGCCGCGCAGTAGATCGTCTGACGCAAGTGG
>Ga0308160_10006157_pt1 | contig 12289 bp, 9 predicted proteins | sample PhyFR1_FD_201036 | JGI IMG/M metagenome (GOLD analysis project Ga0308160, IMG submission 201036) | Phyllosphere microbial communities from UC Gill Tract Community Farm, Albany, California, United States - DLSLF.R1 | ecosystem: Host-associated > Plants > Phyllosphere > Unclassified | place: USA... | reverse complement strand
CGCGCACCGGTCCGAGGCGATCGGCCAGCTTGCCGCCCCAGATATTCCCGGCCGCGACTGACACGCCGTACACCAGCATCACGAGGCTGACGGTCGACGCGGCGAAGCCGGACACTTGCTGCAGGATCGGCGCCAGGTAGGTGAAGGCGATGAAGCTGCCGCCGTAGCCAAGCGTCGTGATTGCATATACCAGCAGCAGGCGCGGCTTCTTCAGCACCGCCAGTTGCATCAAGAGCGGCGCTGGCTTGCTGCCGGCAATATCGGATGGCACCAGGATAGCGCTGCCGATGACGGCAATCACGCCCAGCAGCGACACTGCCAGGAACGTCGCCTGCCAGCCGAAGTGCTGGCCGATGAAGGTCCCGAGCGGCACGCCGGTGACCAGCGCCACGGTCAGGCCGGTGAACATCAGTGCGATCGCGCTGGCCGCTTTTTCCTTTGGTACGAGGCTGGTGGCGATGGTCGAGCCAATTGAAAAGAACACGCCGTGCGCCAGGCCCGTGAGCACGCGCGCGGCCATCAGCGCCGTGTAGTCCGGCGCCATCCAGGCCACCAGGTTCCCGATCGTAAACAACACCATCAGGCCAAGCAGCAGTTGCTTGCGCGGCACGCGGCCCGTCATGGCCGTGAGCACGGGCGCGCCGATGGCCACGCCCAGTGCGTAAAGGCTGACCAGCAGGCCCGCCGAGGGTACCGACACCTGCAGGCTGGCGGCGATGGTGGGGATCAGGCCGACGATGACGAATTCGGTCGTCCCGATGGCAAAAGCGCTCAATGCGAGCGCCCAGAGTGCGAGTGGCATGGTGTTCTTTCTCAGAGATGGCAGGCATGCAGTGTGCCGTCTTTACCAGCCCGGAAAAACAGGCCCGGCTACAATGGACTTTTGACTCGGAGTCATCAATGATCGACGTGGATGCGCTGATTGTGTTTTCGGCAGTCATGGATACGGGCTCGTTTTCGCGCGCTGCCGAGCGCCTGGGACAGACGCCGTCGGGCGTCTCGCGCACGATCTCGCGCCTTGAGGGCAGCCTGGGCATGACGCTGATCCAGCGCACGACGCGGCGCCTGCAACTGACCGAGGAGGGCACCTGGCTGCTGGGCCGGGCACGGACCATTCTGGCCGACCTGGCCAACACCGAGGCCGAAGCGGCTGCGCGCCGCTCGCAGCCGGCGGGCCTGGTGCGCGTGAATGCCGCCACGCCGGCGCTGGGCCACTTGCTCGCGCCGCTGGTCGCCGAGTTTCTGGATGCGTATCCGCTGATCGGGCTGGAACTGGTCAGCGGCGAAACCTACGTCGATCTGATCGAAGAGCGGGCCGACCTGGCAATCCGCATCGGCGCGCTGCCCGATTCGACGCTCAATGCACGCCGCCTGGGCGCGGCGCGGCTGCGCGTGCTGGCGTCACCCGCGTATCTCGAACGCCATGGCGCGCCGGCTGACACCGCGGCACTGGCCGGGCATCGTACGCTGGGCTTCACGGCGCCGGCGTTATTGAATACCTGGCCGCTGCACCATGGCGGCGGCGAAGGCTGGACGATCACGCCGCAGGTGGTGGCGTCGAGCGGCGAGACGCTGCGGCAGCTGGCGCTGCATGGCGCGGGGATCGCATCGTTGTCGGATTTTCTGACGCGCGCGGATGTCGCGGCGGGGCGGCTGGTGCCGGTGCTGGAAGAACACACCCTGCCGTGGACACAGCCCGTGTGGGCCGTGTTCTACAAGCAGGGTGCACTCGCGCCGCGGGTGGCAGCGCTGGTGGACTTCCTCGCCCAGAGGCTGGGCGAGGTGCTGGACCGCTAGATCAGAACGCGTAGGTGGCGCGGCCGTAGATATAGCGGCCCGCACGACCGAACGGCGCGTACGACGAGAACGGCGTGTTGCCGGTGGTGTTGATGGATGGCGGCTGCGTCTCGGGATACTGGTCGAACACGTTGTCCGCGCCCAGCGCCAGGGTCAGCTTCGGCGTGACCGCCAGGCGGCCTTCCAGGTCGACCGTGGTCCTGGCGCCCATCTCGAAGTCGAACGCCGCCGTGGTGCCCGGCGAGAGCACTTCGCCGTAGCGCGTGGCGCGCAGCGTCGCGCCCCACTGGCCCAGCTTCCAGTTCACGTTGGCACTGACCTTGTTCTTCGGCTGGCCTTTTTCAAGCGACAGCACATTGAGGCGATCGAACAGCACCGGCGCCGGGCTCAGGTTCGAGAGCTGCTCAGTCGTCGGCGTCTTGGTCACCTTGGTGTCGGTGAGGTTGGCCGCCAGCGTGAAGTCCAGCTTGCCCGCGTCGCCGGCGTTGTACGGCATGCTCAGCACGATGTCGACGCCCTTGGTGGTGGTGTCCACACCGTTGATGAAGAAGCGCCCGCCGCCCACGCCGATGAAGCCCTGGCTGGCGATGTAGTTGCGCACGTTCGTCTGCGTCAGGTTCTCGGACAGGATGATGCGGTCGTCGATATCAATGCGGTAGGCGTCCACCGTCAGGCTCACGGCGCCCAGACGCATCACGGCGCCGAGCGACGCGTTGATCGATTTCTCGGCGTCGAGCGGCTTGGCGCCCAGCGCGACGGCGACCGGATCATCCGGGCGGAAGGTGGTGATCTCGAACGGCACGCCGTTGATGAAGTTGGTCGAGGTCGCGGTGAAGTTCTGCTGCTGCGGCGAGGGCGCGCGGAAGCCGTTCTGGATCGCGCCGCGCACGGCGAAGTTCGGGTTGAAGTCGTAGCGCAGCGCGAGCTTGCCGGCCAGGCTGTTGCCGAAGTCCGAATAGCGCTCGCCGCGCACGGCCACCGATGCCAGCAGCTCCGGCGTCACATTCGCTTCGAGGTCGATGAAGGCGCCGATGGCGTTGCGGTGCGCATCGACTTCGTTCGATGGCCGGAAGCCCGGGAACACCTGGGCGCCCGGCGCCGTCGGCGTACCGTTTGGCAGCAGCGCGCCGCCGAAGCTGTATGACTGCTCTTCGCCAGCAAACAGCTCATAGCCTTCGCGGCGCGCTTCGATACCGACCGCCACGTTCAGCGGCGACGAGAACGACGCCATCTCGACGCTGCGCACACCGGTCAGGTTCAGCACCGCCTGGTCGTACGAATAGCCGCCCGCGTAGAACGATGTCTTGCTGGTCGGGCCAAGGGAGCGGTTCAGCGTGTTCTCGATGGTGTACTCCATCTTGTTCTTGCCGTAGCCGAGCGAGGCGTCCATGTCCCATGCACCGGCAACCCAGGTCACGCCGCCGGTGGCCGAAAAGTCCTTTACGGTCGGCGAGATCTGCGGCAGGAAGCCGTCCGGGTAGATCGACTGGATGTTGCGCGCGTCCTGCGGAATGCGGGCGTAGCCGGCCGACGTGGCATCGCGGTCCTGGTAGCTCGCCCAGCCATATACCTTGACGCCGCCGCCCATGTCGTTGCCGGCATTGGCAAACAGCGTGGACTGCTTCATGTCGGGTTCACCCGTCCACGCATTGAAACGGTTGATCGTGTTCTCGCGCGGATCGAAGGCGCCGTTGACCAGTGCGTACTGCTGGCGCATGTCGTAGCCGGTACGCTCGGTGCGGTTCTGGTCGCGGAATTCGCCGGCGATCGTCAGGTAGCCGGTCTCGCCCAGCGCCAGGCCTTTCCAGATGCTGACCGTGGCCGTCTGGCCATCGGTGCGCTTGCGCGAGCCCGGCGCGGCCCAGGTGCCGCCGGCCGGTGGCGCTGCGTTGTACAGATCGTATTCGGTCTTGTTGGCGCCATAGTTGACGGTCGCTTCGCCGCCTGTGCGGTCGGTGCGCAGGCGCATGTTGACGACGCCCGAGATCGCGTCCGAGCCATACTGGGCCGCGGCGCCGTCACGCAGCACCTCGACCGTTTTGACGATCGCGGTCGGAATCGTGTTCAGGTCGACCGCTGCCGAACCGCGGCCAATGGAACCGTTCACGTTCACCAGCGACGACGCATGGCGGCGCTTGGAGTTCACCAGCACCAGTGTCTGGTCGGGCGACATACCGCGCAGCGTGGCAGGGCGGATGGTGTCGGTGCCGTCGGTCAGCGCCGGGCGCGGGAAGTTCAGCGAAGGCAGGGCCATCGACAGCGCCTGCGTCAGTTCGGTGCTGCCCGAATTCTTGAGGGTCTCGGCCGAGATCACATCGACCGGTGCAGTGGTATCGAGCACGGTGCGGTTGGCTACGCGGGTGCCGGTGACGACGACTGTCGCGGACGCTGCGGTGGTTTCGGCTTGCGGCGCCTCCTGGGCGTGGGCAAAGCCTGCGCACAGCGCGGCAATGGCAAGGGCAACTGCTGTCTTTTCCGTCTTGGCTCTCTGCATGGTGCAATCCTTTGATATTCGAACGCGGGTGTTCCACTGGGAAGGGCGAGGCCGGGACCTCGATTCCATACTGCTCAGCGCTTGCCATGGTGTCAATTCGTGCTAATCGCGAATGACGTAATTACAACAATGGCGGGATGTCAGGTTCATGTAAGTGCGGTACGCAACGCGCGAGCGAGCACATGCCGATGCATGCCGCATAAGGTAATGCAGCGTGATTGCCAGCGCGCCGGATTCACGGCACGATGGCAGCACGATCCAGCCCCTCCAAGCAATGAGTCAGCCAACATCAGCGCCCCGGGCCGAGCCCACATTTCCACCGGACCCCCAGCTTCATTCACTCCTCGGATGGGGGTTTCTGCTCGTCGGCATGGTAATCGGCGTGTTCATGTGCGTGACCCTGTTCGACAAGTACGCGGCCTGGGACTGGCCAAAGGCGCGGGCGCAGATCACCAGCAGCACGCTCTACAAGTCAACCGGCCGCTCGACCCAATGGTGCATACAGCTGCGCTATCGCTACACGGTGGGTGGCCGGGAATTTACCGGCAGGCGCCAGGCCACGTCGTGGCTGAGCAACGTGCAGTGCGACCGCGCGCACGCCGTCATGCAGGCGCGTTTCGCCCACCAGCAGCCGGGTGATCCGATCACGGTTCGCTATCAGCCCGGCAAGCCCGGGCGCGCCGTTGTCTACGCGGATGGGATCAATCCCGCGGAGTGGTTGTTTGTGGCGCTGGCGATCATGCTGGTTGCAGGCGGCATCGGGACGCTGCGCGCCGCGGCCCGGCTGCGACGCGAGGCACTGGCGCACGCAGCAGAGCGCACGGCAAGAATGCAGCGTGCCGCCGCACTGCAGGGGCACCGGCTTGTATAGTGGTGGCGCTACGAGACCCATCAAGCCTGTATATCGACACGCCAGTAACGAGACGAATAACGAGATGAATAACGAGACGAATCACGAGACACCATGACAGACCTGTTCCCCCATTTCCGCGCCCTGCAAGTCGAGATCGACCCGACCGTCACCATCAACGCCATCGTCGGTGGTTCCGGCCCGCCGCTCCTGCTGCTGCACGGTCACCCGCAAACGCACGCCATCTGGCACCGCGTCGCTCCGCGCCTGGCCGAGCACTTCACGGTCGTGGCCTGCGACCTGCGTGGCTACGGCGATTCGTCCAAACCGCAGGGCGCGCCGGACCACGCCAACTACAGCAAGCGTGCGATGGCGGCCGACATGGTGGCGGTGATGCAGTCACTGGGATTTGCCACCTTCCGCGTGCTGGCCCACGACCGCGGCGCGCGCGTGGCGCACCGGCTGGCGCTGGACCATCCACAGGCCGTCGAGCGAATGGCGCTGCTGGACATCGCGCCCACGCTGGCGATGTACGAGCAAACGTCGGACGCGTTCGCGCGCGCCTACTGGCACTGGTTCTTCCTGATCCAGCCGGCGCCGCTGCCCGAGCGCCTGATCGAGGCCGACCCCGCTGCGTACGTGCGGGACGTGATGGGCAAGCGCAGTGCAGGCCTGGCACCATTCGATCCGCGCGCGCTGGCCGAGTACCAGCGCTGCCTGGCGTTGCCGGGCGCGGCGCACGGCATCTGCGAAGATTACCGCGCTGCGGCGACGATCGACCTTGAGCACGACCGGTTTGACCGCGATGCCGGGAACCGTCTGGCGCTGCCGCTGATGGTGTTGTGGGGTGAGCAGGGCGTGGTGGGGCGCTGCTTCGATCCGCTCAAGGAGTGGCAACGGGTGGCCGCTGAAGTGCAGGGTGGGCCGCTGCCGTGCGGGCACTATATTGCCGAGGAAGCGCCGGATACGCTGCTCGAGCGTGTGCTGCCGTTTTTGGCGCACGGCTGAACCGGAAAACAGACGACATCGTAGCGGCTCTTCCGGGAGCCGCCGCATTCGAGCCGTGATGTGCTGTGCTGGAAAAGAGTCTGCCCACGACGCCCTTTTCAGTCTGTCTGCAATTGTTCTCTCGAGCGGCATGGATCAGCGCCGAATCGAGCCGCTTGTGACACTTCGTGACTTTTCCTCTTTGACAAGCTGGTATGCTCAGCCTGCGCTCTGGATCGCTCACAAGCTGGATCTCGCCCAAATACACATTCCAGACGAATTGTTTATCCTACTGGCCAAGCGGGTAAAGAAAAAATCATTATCAGGCTGACGTAATTGGCCGAAGTCCGACGCACTCCGCTCTTACCCATTGCGCGGCGTTATCTCGTAAAAACCACTCCATGCACTGCAAACCAGCGATGCTCGATTTCTTTTAATTCACTATTGGTATATGAGCGATTCGCCGTCAAAACTGGACTGGATTCAAGCATTTCGTGGGATTGCTGTTTTATTGGTGGTGTTAACCCATGCACGCTATTTTTTCCTCGATACGCCCACGTGGCCGTTGGCTGAGCAGTTGATGCTCCCTGGCGCAATGGGGGTCGATCTGTTTTTCATTATCAGCGGGTTTATCATGGTTTATACGACCCGGGATAATGACGGCAGCCGTGCATATGTCGTGAATTTTTTGATCAAGAGATTTGCGCGAATCTGGCCTGTGTACGCGGTTGCAACGGTGATGTGGCTGGTGGTCGTTCACAATGGTTTGGGTTATTTTCAGCAGCGTCAACTTCTCGTTAACCTGACGAAATCTCTGCTGTTTTATCCAGTTGACGTCAATGCACCTTTGTACTTTGGTCAGGCGTTGCCGCTCGGTTGGACGCTTAATTTTGAACTATATTTTTATCTGATTTTTGGAGCGAGCATGCTGTTTGCTCGTCTTCGCTGGTTTGTATTGGCAAGCTGGATTTTTTTGACAACGATTCTCATTCCAGTTGCAGATGGCACTTTTGCCTTTGAAGCATTAGCACCAAAGAATTATAATTTTGGTTACATGCACATCGTCACCCATCCAATTGTTCTTGAATTCCTGATGGGTGTTTTGATTGGAAAACTATACCTTCAATCGTGGTTCCGCGTTGCTTCGCCTGTCGTCGCTCTGCATATTATGTGGTTGTCGGTTGCAATCGTCATTTGGTACGCATTTAATGGAGCGCCCCATTTCCACGGCCCATATCAGTGGGGTGCACTGATGGCCTGCCTGGTGCTGTGCTTTGCATTGGTTACTAAAACTCTCCCATTGTCTCCGCCCCGGTACCTGGTCTACATCGGCACAATCTCGTTCTCGCTGTATTTGACGCACACGACCGTTCAATTAATCGTGACCCGGATGATCGATTCGGCCGGTATCAGTTCTAAATCCTGGGCTCACATCGTGCTTACGACTGCAATTTCAATTCTGTTCGCTGCTGTTTGCCACTATCTGCTTGAGCTTAAATTAGCCCCGCTTTTCAAACGCTTTCTGACTTATGTGTTGGTTCATGTTTTTCGCTTTAAAGAACTTGGTGGAAAACTTCCTTTTCAAGGGAAAATAGCTTAATGCGCTGAGAAGCATCGTCAGTTCAGGAAAATTTTTTCGGGCACAACTGACGGCTAACCGGTTATGGCACCAGCGTCTTGCGAAGCCGTACCGCGTCCATCCCGTCGTGGTCACGCTGTTGGCTTGCGTAAGCAGATATCGAAAGCGGCACCGGACGCGGAAACGCTGCTATCAGCGGTGGCCGCCGTGTTCGCACTGGGGACAGGAGTGGTGGCGGCTGCCGAAGCAAAGGCCAAGGAAAAGCAGCAGGGGTTGCTGGATGGCGCGATCGACTGGTTCAAGGGCTGGTTCTGAGCGCATGGCGGCAGCAATCATGAAAGGATTTATGGCAAATAAGAAATTTGAATCGTTCTCGCGCAGCCTTCGCGAAATGCTTTCCCATGACGCCGGCAAGCTGTTCGATTTCCAGTTGGCGTTGATGGAGCGTGAGATTGGCGAGGGATGGCGGGCATTTTATGCACAGGAAATTTTGTTCAAGGAGCAATTGCCGCCACCACTGATCAATGAATTGGGGAGGCAGTACGCAATAGAGCGCCTGCGAGTGGAGATCGGGGACAATTTGGGCCCGCAGGTCTCCAGTTATCGTTCTCCCTTGCTTACAGAATGGCGCAAACATCCGGAGACCCTGGCGGGATACCGCAATTTCCTGAATGTGGGCCAACTTGACACCGGCCCGGCACCAACGCCGGATCCGCTCGATCGCACCGCCAATGACGTGTTGCGGCAGCGTATCGAGAAGGACCATCAACACTGGTGGTATGAAAGCCGCGTCAATATGAGGGCTTGGTACTTGGAATTGTCCGCGCATGCAACACTGACACCGCCACTGCTCCTATGGGAACCGGAGGCCGAAACGCCGGTTCGCAATATGACCGTGGCGCTTGCGGACGACGGAGGGTATTGGAAAGCCGTGTATCAGGAACACCGGCGCATGGTCATGAATGCCAACGAGTTCAAGGCATTCACCAAGCCGGACGGAAATCGCCGCCTGATGGCGGCGCTAACCCCGGACTTCTCTTACGCCGCTCACCTGAGCACCGTCAAGCGGCTGGTTTTCGTCCAGCAGGGCGAGGGGCCCCTGGCCTGGGCGCTGATGATCGACAAGACCGACGGCAGCACGACCTACCGCTACCCGCCGAAGCTCATCCTGATCAGCCGCGAACAAACGAAAAAGCTCAAGGACAACGATATCCTTTTCCGGAATGTGATCGGTACCTGGTTCGTCAGTTACATCCACGGTGCGCGCTGCCTTGAAATCGAACTGCTGTTCCATTTACCACGCAGCAGGCGGCTGATCGAATTTTACGAGCCGTACGTGCAGCAGGCGCTCAGCCACGCGGGTTGATGGGAGGTGACGTGGAGACGAACCAACCCCTGAATGCTCTGGCGTTGGTGAAGACCCCTTCACTTGCGAGCGGATTCCGCAGCTATCAGGCCGTCCCGCTTGACGAACCGCAGGCTGAATCTGCCCGTCCACCAGCAGGGAGTCTCCCGTGCGACTGTAACGAGAAGAAATTCATGGTCAAGGTCTCTGAGTCATGACGCTTTTGCTCTGCGTCCGACCATGCGCGGTTTCGCCTCATTTTTGACAAAATTTTTACGCGGCGCTGCGTAGAATCGCGGCCACGATCAATTTGCACGACGAGACCCCATGACTATCCGACGAGACACCGCGAAGGGGCGAAACCCTGGCCACACCGTGTTCACGCGCCAGCGCGCACTGCAGGAGCCGCTCAGTGAATGAAGTGGCGGCGCGCATCAACTGCACGGTGTATCGCAAGGGCGTCAAGCTCGAAGAGATCCGGATTGAAGACATCAGCGTCGCGCTCGAAGACGACGACACCTTTGTCTGGCTCGGCTTGTTCGAGCCGGACAAGGAACTGATGGACATGGTGCAGGACGAATTCGACCTGCACGACCTGGCGGTGGAAGACGCGCGCAAGGCGCACCAGCGGCCCAAGATCGAAGAGTATGGCGAGAACCTGTTCGTCGTGCTGCACACGGTGTCGCTGGTGGAGCAGGCGCTCCACTTTGGCGAGACGCACGTGTTTGTCGGGCCGCGCTTCGTGATGACGATCCGGCATGGCACGTCCAACGGGTACCGCGCGGTACGCGAACGCGCCGAGAGCGTGCCGGCCAAACTCGCGACAGGCCCCGGGTACGTGCTCTACACGATCATCGATTTCATCGTCGACCATTACCAGCCATGCATGGATATGCTGCAGGACCGCTTCCGCCAGGTGGAGAAGGCGTTGTTTCTGCCCAATCCATCGTCGGACAACCTGGAAGAATTCTACAACCTGAAAAACGAGCTGCTGTCGGTGCATGGGGCGGCTGCGCCGTTGATCGACATCTGCAACGAACTGCTGCGTTTTCACGGCGACATCATCCCGGCCGGAAACCGCATCTATTACCGGGACATTCTCGACCATGTCGCGCGCGTGACGCAGACGGCAGACCGGATCGGCGAGATGATCAATGCCGCCATGCAGGTCTCGCTGGCGCAGGTGACGATTCGCCAGAATGACGTCGTCAAGCGCCTCGCCGGCTGGGGCGCGATCCTGGCGGTGCCGACGATGGTGTTCAGCCTGTATGGCATGAACTTCCAGCACATGCCGGAGCTGGCCTGGCGCTGGAGTTACCCAGCGGTGATGTTCGGAATCGTCGCCGGTTGCGCGCTGCTGCACCGGCGGCTGAAGCGTGTCGGCTGGCTGTAGGCACCGCCCGGAAAACTACCCCAGCGCGCCAGTGAATGTGATGGTCGCGCACACGCCGCGCCCATGCTCGCCATCCTCCAGCGAAATGGTCCCGCCGTTTCTCGCTGCGCCCCGTTCGGCAATCGCCAGCCCCAGCCCGGAACCCAGCTGCTCCTGCCCCGGCACCCGGTAGAAGCGCTCGAATACCTTGTCGCGCAGGTCCGGCGCAATACCCGGCCCGCCGTCGCAGATCGCCAGCCGGTAGCCCGAAGCAGCGCGGGTCAGGCGCACGGTGATGCGGCCATCCGTCGGTGAATACTTGATCGCATTGCTGATGAGGTTATCGACCGCCGACGCCATGCTTTCCAGGTGCAGCGGCAGCGCGCCGCCGGCGTCCGGCGCAGCGTCGAATTCGATCTCGATATTGCGCTGTACCGCCAGGTGCGCCGCCGTCGCCACGCGCTCGCGCACGAAGTCGGCCACGTCGGTCAGCGGGCACGCCTGCGCGACCTGCGGTTCGGCCCGGGCACGTTCGAGCGCCAGCAGCTGGTGCACCGTGTGCGTGGCACGCGCAACACCACTGCGCAGGCCGGCCGCCGGTTCGGCGCAGCGCTCGGCCATCTCGGCCCCGGCGCGGCTCATCAAGACGTGGGCATTGATCTGGATGGCGGCCAGTGGCGTCTTGAGCTCGTGCGCGGCGTCGGTCAGGAATTCGTGTTCGTGCTCGATGCGCTGAGAGAGGCGATGCATCAGGCCGTTGATCGCCACCACCAGCGGCGAGAGTTCCTTGTACTTCGAGTCGGGCAGCGGCGTCAGGTCGGCATCCGTGCGCTGGGCGATGCTCGACGCGATCGAGCGCAGCGGCCGCAGGCCAATGCCGACGATCAGCCACGCCGGGATCAACAGCAGCGGCAAGCTGAAAAAGGTCGACGACAGTAAAAAGCTCACGCCCCAGATGGTCAGCATCCACTCGTCGTCGACTTCGTGGCGGCGCTCGACGACGATGCGGTTGCTGGCATCATGCGCCGTCCAGCGCACCCACGCGTAGGCGCCGCGCGCGGCCACCTCGGGCAGCACGTCCGGCAGCTCCGGCATCGAGTTGTAGAGCAGGCGACCATCGAGCCAGACCCGCACGCGCACGCGCGAGTGGTAATCGAGCTCCCTGAACATGCGCTCGCGGTTCACCTCGATCGCGGCGAGCGCCGGCAGCATGCGCTCGGGCCGGGCGCCGGTGTCCACCAGGTGCGACAGGATGTTGAGCGTGTGCGCCTTGTTTTCACTGAAGGTGCGCGTGCGCTGCGTGACCTTGGCTTCGTAGAACATCCACAGCACGCCGATGATCGCGACGCTGACGATCACGCCGGCAAAGCTGAACATCAGGCGCCGGAACAGCGAGGACTGTCTAAACGTCACGCTGCACCATGTAGCCAACGCCGCGCACGGTGCGAATCACGCCTTCGCCCACTTTCTTGCGCAGGTTGAAGATGTGCACGTCGAGCGTCTGGCTCTGGCCTTCGCCGGAGGGCAGGGCGCGCCGTTCGAGTTCGACGCGCGTGAGCACGCGGTTGGCCTGCTTCATCAAGGTGAGCAGCAGCGCGAATTCGGTTTTTGACAGCGTGACGCTCTGGCCGGCGCGCGTGACGAGCATGCGGTTTTCGTCCAGTTCGATGTCGCCCGCCACCCACAGGTTTTCTTCCAGCGCGCCGTGGCTGCGGCGCACGATCGCGCGCAGGCGCACCAGCAGTTCGGGAATCTCGAAGGGCTTGATCAGGTAATCGTCGGCGCCCAGGTCGAATCCCTTCAGGCGGTCCTGCAGGCTGTCGCGCGCGCTGATGATCAAGACCGGCAGGCGCACGCCCTCATCG
>Ga0308160_10006156_pt1 | contig 12290 bp, 13 predicted proteins | sample PhyFR1_FD_201036 | JGI IMG/M metagenome (GOLD analysis project Ga0308160, IMG submission 201036) | Phyllosphere microbial communities from UC Gill Tract Community Farm, Albany, California, United States - DLSLF.R1 | ecosystem: Host-associated > Plants > Phyllosphere > Unclassified | place: USA... | reverse complement strand
TTGCGTTCTGCGCGCCACTGGAAGATTAAAAAACTATCTTCCAGTACACATCGCCTGAAAGACTAGCCAGGGTGATGGTGATTAGGGTGGTTGAACTGAACGCGTGTCATAATGTTTTCTCTGTATAGATCGCAATAAGCTGAATTGCTGAACAAACTAAACTATTCGCCAGCTATCATGCAACCCTTTTTTACCGGCATAAATTTAATTTATTGAAACCGGTTGGATTATTAGCTAAACATAATTTAGCCGAAAAGCCTATCCCAGTAGGTGCACATTGTTGCAGCCAATTTGAACCAGGACAGCGCGCAACAACCCGCGCGTACAGGGAGTATGAGAAGATAGTGAGCATTGCCCAGGTCAAAAATGGCAAATAAATAGCCTAATGGGATAGGTTCTAAGGGAGAGCGCGAATTGTGTCGCCATACCGCGTGGCATAGCCTTAACATGCGGCGATCACAAGAAAGGAAGACGATGAAAAAGGTAGCTATTATAGGTTTGGGTTGGTTAGGCATGCCGCTGGCCTTGTCGCTGATGAGCTGTGGGTATGAGGTGGTAGGCAGCAAAACCACGCCGGACGGCGTCGGGGCCGCGCGCATGAGTGGCATTGAATGTTATCAGTTGGTGCTGACACCGGAACTGCTCTGCGAGCCGGGCGATTTGGACTCGCTGCTGCGCGTTGATGCCCTGGTGGTGACGTTGCCCGCCCGGCGCAGCATTGCAGGCAGCGAGAACTACTGCAACGCGGTGCGTATACTGGTGGACAGCGCGATGGCCAGCGGTGTGCCGCGAGTGATTTTCATTAGTTCTACCTCGGTATATGGCGAAACCGTCGGCATACTACGCGAGGATTCGCCGCTACGACCGAACACGCCATCGGGGCGAGTATTGGCCGAACTGGAACGCTGGCTGCATGAACTGCCTCACACCTCGGTAGACATTCTGCGGTTAGCGGGATTGGTGGGAGCTGATCGTCATCCTGGCCGTTTCCTGGCGGGCAAAATTGATGTCAAGGGGGGATCGCAGGGGGTCAACTTGGTGCATCAAGATGATGTGATGGCAGCAATTCAACGGCTGCTGAAACTACCGAAGGGGGGGCATGTGTATAATCTGTGCGCGCCGAACCACCCCGCCAGGCAGGATTTCTACCCGGTGATGGCGCAACAGCTACATCTGGAACCGCCGCAGTTTGCCGACGAAGCGGAGCAGGGCGCACGGCTAGTGGATGGCAGCCGTATTTGCGACGAACTGGGGTTTGAGTACCAGCACCCCGATCCCGCGCGTATGCCGGTCAGTTAATGACTTAGAGCCTAATGGAATAGGAGCTTAGGCGGTGTCCCGTCATCGTCCGACACTGGTTCACAGGCAATTGCCGGACACAGCCTAACGTTTCTTGTCTGCTCAGCGTTGCCAGCGGCACACCTGCCAACCGTGCTCTGCCGCCAGCGCGCCCAGTTCTTTGCTGGGGTTGATCACCGTAGCGCTATCGACGTATTGCAGCATCGGCTGGTCGTTAATTGAATCACTATAGCCGTAGCTTTGTTCGAACTTCAGCGTTGGCTGCTGCGCCAGCCATTGCTGTAGGCGGATAACCTTGCCCTGCTGATAGGTCAGGGTGCCGTAGGTATTGCCAGTAAAGCAGTTATCGACCACCTCAACGCCGATCGCCAGCGCACCCTTTGTGCCGAGCTGTTCGGCGATCGGTGCCACCAAATGTTCGCCGTTAGCAGAAATCACCAAAATGTAGTCACCACGCTCGCGGTGCCACTGTAGGCGTTGGCGGGCGGCGGGGTAAACGCGCGGCAGGATATCGCTACGGATATAGCGTTGCACCCAACCGGCCACCGTCTGGGTGTTCAGGCCGATCAGCGGTGCCAGCGTGGCACGCATGTAATCTTCCATTGATAGCTTGCCCTGATAATAGAGCTGCATCAGTTGCTGTTCCTGCAATTCCAGCTCTGCCGGTGCGACCCCCTGAGCAACCAGCCAGCGGATCCACAGGCTGGCGCTGTCAGTGTCAATTAGGGTTTCATCCAGATCGAATAAGGCTAAATTCATCAGTGTTTCTCCGTCAGGTCAGTGAAGGGGGCCACATACAGACTAGCGTATATCGCACGTTGCTAACCCACGGCACCGGTGAAAGGATGAAATTAAGCAGGCGCTACAAGGTTGCAGGTATGCATCACCGAGTGCGTCACACCACTTACTGAGCGGCTGATTGACGCCACTAGCACTTGCTGCAAATCGGCGATCAGATCATTTGCATCCTCAATCTCTACTGATAGCCGCAGCAATTTTTTATCAAAAGTGATTAGCCGATCAGGCTGAACAAGATAGCGGAGATGGCGATTAACCCCATCACAACCACAAACAGATTGCTGATGTGGCCGCGGTACTTGCGCATGGCGGGCACTTTACGGATAGCGTACATCGGCATCAGGAACAGCAGCATGGCGATGATCGGGCCACCGAGGGTTTCGATCATGCCCAGGATGCTGGGGTTCAGGGTAGCGACCAGCCAGGTGGTCACCAACATGAAGATGCCGGTAATGCGGTTCAGCTTGGTGGTGCTGATGGTTTTGTTGTGGTTTTTTATCGATTTGGTTATCAGGCCGTTGAAGCCTTCACGTGCGCCCAGGTAGTGACCGAGGAAGGATTTGGTGATGGCGACGAAGGCGATAATCGGTGCAATGTACTCGATCATCGGGTTGTTAAAGTGGTTGGCCAGATACGACAGAATCGAAATGTTCTGTGTTTTGGCTTCCGCCAGGTTTTCCGGCGACAAGCTCAGCACGCAGCTAAACACGAAGAACATCACGGTCAGCACCATCATAATATGTGCGTAAGCCAGGATGCTTGAACATTTTTTCTCGGCGTTTGTACCGTATTCTTCACGCTTGGCGACCGCAAAGGCAGAGATGATCGGTGAGTGGTTGAAAGAGAATACCATGACCGGGATCGCCAGCCACAGGGTTATGAGCAGGCCATCGCCGATAGTGTTGATGGAGCCAGACAGTGAAACGTTCTCGAAGATAGCACCGCTCCAGTGAGGGATCAGGTACAGAGCCAGCAGCATTAGCACGGCAACAAACGGGAATACCAGGATGCTCATGGTTTTCACAATGGTTTGTTCACCGAAGCGCACGATGGTCATCAGAGCGACGATCAACATCAGCGACAGGAGGGCGCGAGGCGGTGAGGGCATACCCAACTGGTGGACGATGAAACTATCAACAGTGTTGGTGATTGCTACACTGTAAACCAGCAGGATCGGATAGATAGCGAAGAAGTACAGCAGGGTGATTAATTTGCCTGCGCTGATGCCGAAATGCTCTTCCACCACTTCAGTAATGTCTTCACCGGGGTTTTTACCGGACAAAACGAAACGGCACAGGCCACGGTGGGCAAAGAAGGTCATTGGGAAGGCGATGACAGCCATGATCAGCAGGGGAATCAAACCGCCGATACCTGCGTTGATTGGCAAGAACAGTACGCCGGCACCGATGGCGGTGCCATACAGGCCCAACATCCACATGGTGTCCGTTTTACGCCAGGCGCTGGTGGAGCGAGAAGCCGCAGAGGCAAGGGGGCTGGTCTGTGTAGTGTCCATAAATATCTCCGAAGTGAACACGTTAATTTAAGGGTAAGAGCGCCTATGGTGATACGCAATATCAGATGATGTTCGACGGTAAAATGTTGATTTACAGTAGAAACAACGGTGATACTGCATTTCAAATGCGCGATGTGGGCAGTTATCTACCTTTTTATCAGTTTTTCATGCCTGTGCTGTGGGTTGGTGCAATATGTTGTGCTGAAAGCACCTCTAGGCAACGGTAGGTTGATCCGATGTGGTCAATCAGTAACCTGGTAAAGCGTTGCTCGCCAAATCAGCCAAGCAATATATTTTAAGAGTGATTTATGATCTAGCTAAAAACCCAAATTAATTGGGTTTAGTGATGCAAGTCACGTTGAATTTTAGTTAAGGCTCTATGCATCTCATTGCTTTTGAATGGTTTTATAGGGGAGTGCATCATAGCGGATGATTTGGCGACAGGAGTAGCCGCGCCTAATTCAATTCACTACGGGTTGGGTGTGATAAACAGCGGACAGTAACCCCTTTTGTTACGTTGTACAGCTATGCTTTCACCCAACCTTTGCGGATGGCGAAGATAAACAGGAAACGGTACAGACGCGTCAGTTGGGCAGCGATAAAGTCGCCAAACAGGTTCCATACCCATTGGGCAAGCAGACAGCCGACCAGACCTAACAGGAAACCACCGACCATGTCTAATGGCCAGTGTACGCCGAGATAGACGCGTGACCAGGCGATGCCCATCGCGACGATCATCAGCAGCCCGCCGAGCCAGATCTGATACCAGAATAGGAATGCCAGCGCACAGGTAAAGATGGCAGTACCATGATTGCTGGGAAAGGAACTGTCTGGCGCGTGCGCCAGGAAGAGATAGCCGATGCCAGCGACGAACGGCCTTTCGTGCGGCAGCAGCCTGCCGATGGCAGCGGCGGCAAGCATAGCAAATAACAGCGCAATTGTCGTTTTGGCTACCACTTCACGTTGTGATATCAGTTGGCTTTGCGGCCCCCACAGCCATAAGCCGACGAGCAACAGTGGCACTAGGGCGATCGCATCGCGCGCCAGAAAGGTGGCGACGTCGAGAAGCCATTTGGAAGACGCTGGGCTGGCATTGATCCAGGCGAAAAGAAGATAATTCAACTGATCCAAAACCTTTACCGTCCCATTAATTGCCAATTGACCAGGCCAAACCCTCCGACCTGCCGATAACCCGTAGGATAAAAACTTTCAATTCTAAAAGGATACAATCAAGGAGTAAAGTCAGGTACTCTTATTTGGGCATGTTGTTAATACTTTATTTAAAGCTTATCCCAGTAGGCGTACATTGTTGCAGCCAGTTTGCACAGGGACAGCGTGCAACAACCGGCGGGTACAGGGAGCATGTGAGGAGGGTGAGCACTGCCCAGGGCCAAAATGGCAAATAAAATGGTCTATGGGATAGGTTCTTAATGAGTGGTATCGAACTTACGCACTGGCTCGATGACGGCGACTCACGAGGCAGACTTATGCCATATGATTCATTTCCTGGTGCCGACTGATCGACAATATCTGCCAATTTTTACTGACAATCACCCATTGTAAAAAGATGAAACCTGTGGCGGGGCTAGCGGTAGTGTATTAATTTATAGATGGGTTATCTGGTAAATCGTAGGAATAAAACTATGAACAAGACCTCTGTTATATTCTCCGGCTTGCTGATGGCTGTTTCCGTTAGCGCCCTTGCTGCAAAAGATATCGATATCAGCAAGCAGCCACTGGAAAAAATCGCGCCATACCCACAAGCTGAAAAAGGCATGAGCCGACAAGTAATTTTCCTGCCGAAGCAAGAAAATGAACAAAATTACCAGGTTGAACTGCTGATTGGTAAAACGTTGTCAGTGGATTGCAACCGTCGCCGGATGGGCGGTACGCTAGAAAGCAAAACCCTCCCCGGATGGGGCTATGACTATCTGGTGCTGGAGAAACTGTCCGCACCGGTTTCCACCTTAATGGCCTGCCCAGATCACACTAAGACGAAGAAATTCATCGCCGCAATGCTAGGCGATGACGCGATGCAGCGTTACAACAGCCGTCTGCCGATCGTGGTTTACGTGCCAAAAGACGTAGAAGTGAAATACCGCATCTGGAAAGCAGCAGACACCGTCAGCCAGGCGGAGCCTAAGTAATCAGCGCGGTATGTTGCCAATAGGACAACATGGGTAAAGTTGTTTGATGCTGAGACCGCTAGACGTGTCTGGAAATTGACCGTGGCGGCGACGCAGAGCCAAAAGCCGGAAATTAGGCGGAAGGTGCAGGGCCTATGTACAACCCCGACAACGCGGTGTATGGGCTTTTTGATCCACACCTTTAGGTGCTGGGTGGCGAGCCGCTTATTTGGTCACCAACCCTTACGGCCTGTGGCGTGCTGCGTGTTTAAATGGCCGTCAACAGCGCTTAACTCGTTGATGCCCTAGGAGAAACGTACTCACTTGATGTCACACCAGGGCTATTCGCCGGATCATGCGGCGTGCCAAGGGTTCTTCGGCTGACTGAAAAATGAAATGTATTACGGCCGTGAGTGGTCAGACGTGGCGCTGGAAAACTTCGTGCAGCGTGTGGATACTGACATCCGGTGGTATAACGAACGACGTATTAAACTGTCGTTAGGTGCAGTCAGTCTGGAAATGTATCGGCATCAGTTTGCGATCACACAATAAATCAGTCCAGGAAATCGTCCGTCCCCCTCCTGCCAAAGTAACGCTACGCAGTGGCTCACAAAATCAGGACACCCGCATAGCCTCTTTCCACTACTCTACGTATTTACAAAGCGATAACTCGCCATTGTGGCGGTGAGGGGGTTAGCTATCCTCGCTCACCCTAGTCACTGACGGGTACAAGTTCCTGGAGATTAATGAACCTCATTTTTGAGGTTCAGCCTGCAACCCAGCGCAATGTATTGTTCAAATCGGTTGCTGATTCTATTTGTCATGCTCTTGCTGCCAAATCCATTGGCGATCTATCGTCATACATAAAATATTATTCTGCTGCGTAAAGCAGAGCATTAAAATGCAAAAAAGCGCTCATTGGTAAATAAGAGGCGGAGATCGACGCGCTCGATGAGTAGAAATTATGCACCAAGGTAGCCGAAGGTGGCTTTTTATTACGCATGTTCCACCGGTTTCGTCTATTTGCGATACAGTTATAGTAGCCGAATGGCTAACGTTAACTGTTTGAACGGGTGAGGAGATAAGTATGGATTATTACGGGTACGTTTTGCTTAAGTTTGTCATTGGCTTTGCTATTGTCATCACTCACCTGAACCTATCAGGCAAAACCCAATTGTCGCAGATGAGCCCGGTCGATTTTATCGGCAACTTTGTGCTGGGGGGGATCATTGGCGGGGTGATTTACAGTGATAGCATACCGATTCATCAATATGTGATTGTGCTATTAATTGGGGTGGGGCTGATCTCATTGTTGAATGCCATCAGCAAGCATTACCATATCTTCCGTTCGGTCACCATCGGCAACCCGATTCCAATCATCAAGAATGGACGCTTCGTGATGGAAAATATTCTGACCAAGCAAAACAAAATTGATATTTTGAATCTTTCATCACAACTGCATGCCCAGGGTATTCATGCTTTTCAGGAGATTAACTACGCACAGATTGAACCGGACGGCCAGGTCACGGTGGTGTGTGAAGGGCATCGTCTGCCTTCGGTGATCGTGATGAAAGACGGTAAGCCCAGAACCTATGAGCTAAAGGAAATTGACAAGGATGAAGCGTGGTTGAAGCAGGAAATAGAGGCTCACCAGATCGCGCCGGAAGATATTTTTATTGCTGAGTTCTGGGATGGCCGGATAGTATTTATTCTGAATGATGGCAGGGTTATAAAATAGACAAGTAGGGGGGCTGAACGCCCCCCGAATAGCATTAGCTACGGATTTTGCGATAAACATACAGCACCACGATGGCACCGATAACCGCGACCATAAAGCTGCCGAAGTTGAAACCGTCAACTTTGCCGAAGCCGAAGATGGTGCTGATATAACCACCCACTACCGCACCGATGATCCCCAATACTATGGTTAGGATAAAGCCGCTGTTTTCTCTGCCCGGCATGATCCATTTAGCCAAAATACCGGCAATCAGGCCGAAAATAATCCAGGAAATAATCCCCATTTACCGCTCCTTTCATTGTTGCTGAATCATGATTACTGTTGGGTATCGGACGGCGCATGATGGTTATGTGCTGCGTCGATATTGCTCTTCAATTCTTCCGCTTTATTTTCAGCACTGTTTTTAAGAGACTCGGTTTTCGTCTTAGCTTGCTCGGCCAGATCGTTGGCACCACTGATCGCATCATGCTTGATCGCCTGAGCCTGGTCGACCAACTGCTGGCTGTGCTTGCTGACCTCGTCTTTGATGGAGCCAGCCTTGGCCTCGGCGTCATCGATGATAGCGCCAGCCTGTTTATCCGCCTCATCCTTAATGGCCGATGCTTTGTCTTTCAACTGATCAGCCTGAGTGGCGGCCTCTTTTTTGATTTCATCAGCGGTGGTTTGTGCTTTATCTGTCAGATTTTTCGCTTTTTGCTCTGCGGCATCCTTCATTTGTTCGGCGCTGTCCTTGGCTTTATCCAAGTTATCGTCAGCCTTGGACGAGTCATCACAGCCAGCAACCAGCAATGTAATAATGGAGGCTAAAAGCACTTTATTCCAAATTTTCATCGTCTGTATCCTCTAAGAAACTTTGTTGATGGTGATTGCGTTTTACCTTCTTAATATTAGGACAGATCTTGATTAAATGACAAATTTCGCCTGTTGTGGCAGAGAGTTAGTTGCCAATATAAGATTTTTTTTAATTAAATAGTGGTGAAGCATCATTTACCATTGTGATTGTGGCATTAAGAACTTATCCCACTAGGCTATTTTATTCGCCATTTTGGACTTGGGCAGTGCTCACCCTCCTCACGGACTCCATGTTTCCGCCGGTTGTTGCGTGCTGTCTGTATCCAAAGGGGCTGCAACACTGTACGCTTACTGGTATAGGCTCTAAATCCTGCCGGTTCAACAGCGCTGATTTTCTGTGTTAAACTGGCCGTGTTTTCCTGCCTGTTTTGGTTGAGGTACTTTTCTGAATACGCCGGCACAGCTTTCATTGCCACTTTATCTCCCCGATGATGAGACTTTCGACAGTTTTTATCCGGGAGAGAACCCATCCCTGCTTGCCGCCATCCGATCAGCCGTGTGCCAAGAGCATGGCAGCTATATCTATTTTTGGTCACGTGAGGGGGGGGGGCGCAGCCATCTGTTGCATGCGGCCTGCGCCGAACTTTCACAGCACGGTGAAGCCGTGGGTTACGTGCCACTGGATAAGCGCACCTATTTTATGCCTGAAGTGTTGGACGGCATGGAACAGTTGGCGTTGGTGTGCATCGATAATATTGAGTGTATCGCTGGCGATGAAGCGTGGGAAATGGCGATTTTCAACCTCTACAACCGCATTCTGGAAACCGGCCACACGCGGCTGTTTATTACCGGCGATCGGCCACCGCGTCAGTTGAATCTATACCTACCGGATCTCGCTTCGCGCCTAGACTGGGGACAGATTTATAAGTTGCAGCCGCTATCGGATGAAGAAAAGCTGCTGGCCTTACAGTTGCGTGGCAAACTGCGCGGCTTCGAGCTGCCAGAAGACGTGGGGCGTTTTCTGTTGAAGCGGCTGGATCGCGAGATGCGCACGTTGTTCATGACCCTGAATCAGCTCGATCATGCCTCAATCACCGCCCAGCGCAAGCTGACCATCCCGTTCGTCAAAGAAACCCTAGGGCTGTAGCAGCAGCGCAAGGCATGGGTCAATTGTTTGGCGTGCAGCTCGGGGGTTTTCAGCCTAGACCCGATGCTCATCATAGGCACGCGCTGAGCGCGCAAAGTGCCATTGATGCGGCCCATTGCTTGCACGAAATGCCCATCCAGGTGACATGGGGTAAGCGAAGTAGCCCTAATCAGGGGTATTATTATAATCGCAGGCAATCAGAACTGCTGAAATTACAAAATCTCCAGCACCTGCTCTGCTGGCCGGCCAATGCGTGCCTTGCTGCCTGCGACCACGATAGGGCGTTCGATGAGCTTTGGGTATTCCGTCATCGCGGTGAGCAACTGCTGTTCGCTCAAGCTGGTGTCTGCCAGCTTCAATTCCTGGTATAAATCTTCTTTTTTGCGCATCAGATCGCGTGCGGAGCGGAAGTCCAGTGCTTTCAGCAGGTTGTGCAATTCATCGCCAGATGGCGGCGTTTCCAGGTACAGTACCACGTTGGCATCAACGCCACGCTGCTTCAGCAGCGCCAAGCATTCGCGGCTCTTAGAACAGTGTGGGTTATGATAAATAGTCACGTGCTTCATGGCTTTTATTCCTGATGAAATCAGTGTCGTTGGTATTGGCGGAAGCGCTGTTGCAACTGGCGCAGTTGGTCGATACGCGCATCATAGCGCGCCTGTTTCAGGCTACCGAGCTTCTGTAGCGAGCTGGCGTTGCTGAGCAGGCCGATAGCTTGATCTAGCTTGCCGGTCAGCGCCAGGCTCTCGGCGCGAGCCGCCAACTCTTCATCGCGCAGCCCTTGGGCGGCGCTGGCCTGCGCCAGCAGTTCCCAGCCATTCGGATCGTTCGGATGATCAAAGGTGTAACGGTTAAGCATTTTCGACGCCATGGCGGGTTGGTTGCCTTCAACATAAGCGTTGGCCAGGTTAAGTTGCAGCACAACATTATTGCTTTGCGCGGTGTTGGCAGCTTCCAGACGGGCAATAGCTTGCGCTGCGCGTTTTTGACCGATATCGATATCGACCATCAGGTCGAGTAACCAGAGGTTTTTCGGGTTCTGCGCCAACATTGGCTGGAGGATATGGCGTGCTTCATCGTACTTTTTCGCTTCATATAACAGGATGGCATGGCCGTATTTGGCGGCCAGTTGCTCGCGCACGTTGCCTTGGCTGTAGGTATTAAGTTGTTCATCGGTCAAGGCCCCTTCAGTACTGTACATGCCAAGCGAACGCACCTTAGCCATCTGGTTAGCGCGGTTGCGTGCATCGGCGAGACGGTTGTCCGGCAAGGGGTGGGTCAACAGCATTTCCGGCGGTTTAGACGCATAGCGTGATTGATCCGACAGCTTCTGTAAGAAAGCGGGCATCGCCTGCGGATCGAAACCAGCGCGTTGCAACACCTGAATGCCAATGCGGTCGGCTTCTTGTTCATTTGATTGGGTAAAGCTGATCCTGCCTTGCTGGGTGCCGGCCAGGGTGCTGCTCAGTGCCGCCATCCCCATGGTAGGGCTGACCATCGCCAGCAGAATGGAGCCGAACGTACCGACCCAAGTCAGCGGAGCCTGCCGCTGCTGGTCTTCCATCGCGCGCGCCAAATGGCGTTGGGTAACGTGTGAAATTTCGTGTGCCAGCACCGAAGCCAGTTGGCTTTCGTTATCGCTGACGCGGAACAGCGCGGAGTGTAGCACGACGTTGCCGCCAAAGAAGGCGAAGGCATTGATCTCGTCATTGCGTACCAGATAAAAATGGAAGGGCATGCGTACCGAATAGGCGCTAGCCACCAGCCGATTACCCAGTTGGTTGATGTATTGCGTCAGCAGCGGATCATGGATTAAAGGCGCGCTGGCGCGTAGCTGGCGCACATAGAAGTCGCCCATCGCCCGCTCTTGACCGATGCTCAGCGTGCCGCCAGCGGAGGTGCCTATGTCAGGTAGCTGATCATGGCTCTTCGCCAGTGGAGGGGCGGAAAACGTAGCGAGCAACAGTACTGCTATCGCTGTTTTGGTTAACTGAATGGTCATCGCCAGGGACTTCCGTTAAATAAATATTTAATTTTTTCAATACGTTAGTATCGGACAAACGTTCTTCTTCGTATGCCGCACTCACCAGTACAATCCGCGCAAAAGTGTGTTGAAACGCAGCGAACTGCCACGCTTCGTGTGGATCACTGTTGTTGCAGGTAACTCAGCACGATATCGTGATGATTGGTGGTCTTGAAATTATTAAACACTTTCTCAACCTTGCCTGTTGCGTCGATCAGGAAGCTAGTACGGTGAATACCATCGTAGGTTTTGCCCATAAAGGTTTTTTCACCCCACACGCCAAACTGTTGCGCTACCTGATGATCTTCGTCAGACAGTAGCGTGAAGTTGAGTAACTCTTTTTCAGTAAAACGTGACAACTTTTCCGGTTTGTCGGTACTGATACCTAGCACCTCAACACCGGCCTTTTTCAACTCGTCCATGTTATCCCGCAGCCCGCAGGCTTGCACGGTGCAGCCTGGCGTCATCGCCTTGGGGTAAAAATAAATCAGTACACGTTGTCCTTGGTAATCGGACAAATTAATTTTCTCGCCGTCTTGGTCAGGCAAACTAAATTTTGGCGCTATATCGTTAACTTTTAATGGGTTCATGTCGGTACTCCCTCTTTACTCATCGTGCTGTCGATAGTTCATAACGCTAATATTGCCTTGTGCGTTTAATTCTGTATATAGACGATGACAGGCTTGCTCAATTCTTAACTCAATGGGTTTATCAAGGTAAACATAAAAAAAACCGCCTGCCAAGCGCTGACAAGACGGTTGTTTACTTGCTTTTGGATAGGCAGCAAAAGTACCATGAATGACTTGTTTGTGGAGAGGACGGTCAATGTTTACGGGAAGTATTGTTGCTCTGGT
>Ga0308160_10006155_pt1 | contig 12291 bp, 18 predicted proteins | sample PhyFR1_FD_201036 | JGI IMG/M metagenome (GOLD analysis project Ga0308160, IMG submission 201036) | Phyllosphere microbial communities from UC Gill Tract Community Farm, Albany, California, United States - DLSLF.R1 | ecosystem: Host-associated > Plants > Phyllosphere > Unclassified | place: USA... | reverse complement strand
GCCCGGAGAGATGGTCACTCGTGGAAGGGAACGACGCGAGGTGAGGCGTGCGGAGGAGGAGCAGACGAAGAAGCTGGCCGCTGAGGTGGCCGCTGCTACCGGAGTTGAAAAGAAGACGCAATGATCGTCTTTGGGGGAACGGTGGGCGAAGATTAGATGTCGAGGCATTCATCAAAGTCATATATGCATTTACATATCTCGAACTCGAGCATCAGGTGGCGCTGAGTTGCGTGATCGCCTTGTAGCCGATAGCAATCGATTGCGCGCCTGAAGGGTCAGCGGCCGGTCGATGTGCATGTACAACACCGACGCCCTTGGTAGCTTATGATTTCAATCGTTGCATGGATTCGTTAATACATAAACAATGCGCATCCCCTTCCCGTCACTTGTAGAGACGTCGTGGCGCCCTCTCCCGATATCAGATTACCGATCTCAATTCTTGATGTGTAGGCATCGAGAGGCCAGACCGACGCCGTGCAGCCTACGCTCCCACCTCGAGCGCCCCGCCTATCTCCTCCTCTCCAACTTCCACTTCCACACGTCTTTTCTGAACGTCTTCTTCTCGCCGTTCCTGTCTTCCTCCGCTTCCTCGTCTTCGACCCATCCTGCCTTCTGGACCTTTTGCGCGGCTCCCTTTCCGAGATGACCTAAATTGGTCCCCAGCTTGGCTTCGACGACGCGTAGTTCCCGTAGTCGGACGAGAAGAGCTGAGAGGTCGGCGTAGAGGGTGAGGCGGTGATTCTGCATAAGTGATTCATCCTAAGCTTTCTGAGAGAGCTGCGGTGGAGGGGGTAGGGATGCTGAAACTCACTTGCGCATCTTTCATGTCCGTCTCGCTGAGTTTTGAGCCCGTTTTGACCTCTTCTTCCTCTTCCGAGTCCTCCTGCGCGGCGGTCGGAGCATCGTCCCAACCCAGATCTTCCGTCGCAACCTTCTCTCTTTTCTCGGCAACCTTCGATGGCCCAGCGCCCATCGTCTCGACTTCGATTAGCAAGCTTTGAGGTGATAGCGAGCCGACTCACACTCGCTCCTATCTTCCGCGAAAACCAGGTGCTTCTCCCCCTTCGCCAACTTTGACCCCTTCTTCGCTCTCTGCTTGTACTCGTCTAAGCTGCTTCCCTGCGGTTCGACCTGAATCCCAAGGTCCGCCAATCGCTCCACCTCGGCGACTTCGAGTCGCGCGTCCCACTGCCCCGGCGCTGATGGCGGTAGAGTCGATTCGAGCTCCCGCTTGATAGTCGCGCATTTCTACCGTCAGCTGCGCGCCTTCACGAGCCGTATCGCGGAGCAAAGACTCACCCTTTGGTCTTTCGATATTTGGTGCCTGACATACCGCACGTCCTGCGTTTTCAACAGCTTGACCGTCTCGCTCGACAAGGCGACATTGCCCCGATCGCCGACAGCGACACCGTTCTGCGTCTTCCCCTTGACCATACCCCAGTAGAACTCATCCTTGTTCCTGAATGCCGCTTTCTCGCGCAGCTTCTTGATCCGGGCCTGCTTTGACGAGTAGTCGCGCGCACGATGAACGTAATCTTTGTGCTTTTCCAGCAGACCCAGCCGTTTACGCGAGTCGAGCTGCCCTCGCTCCTTGTGGTTTTTGCGAGCCATCGTGTCTGTTGTCAGCGACTGATCTTGGATTGAGCATTCGGCTCACTCTTCAAAGACGACACCATCTTGAGTCTGTTCTATATGTGTTGACAAGTGATGCAATGGGCAGGTGGCCATGTAAAGTGCAAGCAACTTTTGAGCCGGAGTAACGTAATGCCAGCGGGGATCGCCGCCGCTTGGACCCGGGATCAAATCTCAGTGGGGAATTGTTCGTTCGCCCCTCCGCGTTTATCCGCCAGACTTTTGGTCCACTCGATCACCACTGACACTATCCACATACAACCCAACCCGACTCACCCACATCCCCGACTCTGCGGCGGCGCGCACCTCGGAAACCAGCGAGCGAGCCTGTAGCGCCGCCATGGCAGCTCGCGAATTAGGTCTAGGGTTCGCAAGGTCCTGCCTGCGGCCTTGCGGATCGACTTTGACATTGTCGAGTAAATCGGCATCGGTAACAGCATCGCTCGTCCGGCGTAGCGTCCGGTCAATAAGGTCACTTTCCACTTCTTCCGCCAACGCGTCGTTGTCTAAACCATCCGCGGTCCCGAGTCTACGGATACCAGCGTCCTTTCCGGCTAGCCATGCATCACCGTCATCCGTCCTCCGCTCATTACGCTACAACTCGACCTCTTCAAAAACGGCCGACATCAAGTCGACACCGGAAATCCCGACTGCGAAGCCCGACAGCAATCTCGTCAATACCCCTCCTTCGCCTTCGACCCTCGTCACTGCCTTGCCGTCCGATGTAGCTTTGCCCACCTCTACTTCCGGGACGCCCGATCCGAAAGATGCAACTACAAAGAAGGACAAGAAGAAGGAAGAAACACCGGACGTTGCGTCAATCATGCGAATGCTGGAATTTGCAAAGCCGCAATGGAGGTTGATCTCCATCGGAGTCTTTTGTCTGTGTATATCCACCGGTGTCAATCTCGGTATTCCTTGGGTCATTGGTCGCATCATCGACTTCTTCGCCCCTGGATCAGAGCAGACATTGCTTTTTGGGCTCCCAGTGGAATACGCTACAGCTGCGCTTGCTGTGGTACTCTTAATCGGAGCTGCCGCGAATTCCGGACGCAGCGTAGCGTTGAGACTTTCCGGTCAAAGGACAGCTGCCCTCATCAGGAACAGGACTTACGGAAAGTACCTCTCGCTTCCGCCATCTCACATCGAGACGGCTGGCGTGGGAGATGCGCTTTCTCGTTTAGGACAAGATACGTCGATTGTCGGCCAGTCGCTCTCGGAGAACCTGGGAGAAGGACTCAAGGCCATTCTCGGCGCAGCAGCAGGAATTGGGGCCATGTGGCTGATCTCACCAACCCTCACCCTTGTCATGCTCTTTGTCATCCCGCCAATTTCTATCGGATCTTTCTTCTATGGTCGATTCATCCGAACGCTCTCGCTCAAAACGCAGGAAGCCATGGGAGGCATGTCCAAACTCGCAGAGGAACGATTATCCGCTCACCGGACCGTGACCGCTTCGAACACTCAGCCCGCCGAACGGGGTCTGTTTGCCGGGAAGGTGGACAGCGTGTACCAATTGCAGAAGAAGGAGACCTTCGCCAATGGTGTTTTCCAAGGTGGAAATGAGGTCGCCGGTGATTTCGCCATGATCGGGTTGTTGCTTTACGGCGGTGTGTTGGTGAAACGAGGAGAGATCTCCGTCGGTGACATGACTGCCTTGTTCATCTACGTCAACTGGATAGAATGGAGCTTGAACAGTGAGCTATAATCGAATACGCGTCTCGATTCTTCAACTAATCCCAGCTTTGGCAAGCTTCTTTACCGGCTTGATGAAAGGTGTCGGTGCTTCGCAACGTATCATTGGTCTGCACTCCCTCAAGTCGCCGGTACCGCTTTCAATCGGTGAACCGGTGCCGCGTGACAACAGCGGAACCATCGAGCTGCGGGGAGTCCAATTTGCGTACCCGTCTCGACCCGACGTCAAAGTCCTCGACGGCCTGAACTTGAAGATAGACAGGGGAGAACGGATCGCGCTTGTGTGAGCATGGTCCATCTCCGTTCGCGCATCGCTGACAATCAGCGGCGGAAGTGGAAGCGGAAAATCTTCCATTCAGCTGCTCCTCCTTCGGTTCTACGACCCGACCACGGGTGAAGTCATCTTCGACGGCAAGGACATCAAGTCGTTCGTGCCCGAATCATGGCGATCGCGTATTGGTGTCGTGCCCCAAGACCCCGTCTTGTTCGGCGGCACGATCCTCGAGAACATCGCGTACGGTCACCCTAACGCATCGCGACAGGACGTCATGCGCGCGGCCAAGGTTGCTCACTGTGACTTCATCGAGAATATGCCCGAGGGCTACGACACTGTCATCACCAAGGCATCCTTGTCAGGCGGTCAAAGGCAGCGTATTGCTATCGCACGAGCACTGGTCGGCAACCCCTCGGTCTTGCTCATGGATGAAGCGACTAGTGCGCTTGATTCCGAGTCGGAAAGGGCTGTCAACGCCGCGTTGGACAATTTGTTCGACACTTCAGACATGACCGTCATTCTGATTGCTCATCGCTTGTCCTCCATCGCTCAGGCTGATCGGGTTGTCCTTCTGGATGGCGGAGCCGTGGTCGAAGACGGGACCTACGATGAGCTGATCTCACGACGTGACGGAAAGTTTAGGAAGATGGTAGAGTCGCAGATGGCGAAGATTGGCGAGCCAGCATCGGTGGGGGAGGAGAAGGAAGAGACGAATGAGCAGAGCTCAGAGAACGCACCTGCGCTGGCGTCGTCGACCGTCAAGACTAGCGCGAACGCCGCGCCTGCTCAGATCCAAGCCTCTTCACCCTTCACGTCGGGGGGGCAGCGTCGTATGGCGCACACGCAAGCTATCGGCCGATCGACCGTGCCCCGGGATTTCTTCACTTCGAACCCTCGACCCGCTCGGGTCAACACTGTCTACGCTGCAGCTAAAGCGCAAGCTCCCCCATTCCCAAATCTCGACATACCCACTCCCGGCCCTCCGGCAGCTCCGCTCGACTCATATCGACCTCATCCGCCGATGACGCTGAAGCGCCTCATTGGCATGTATGCGCAGCTGTCGAAACGCAATCTGTCAATCCTCATGACATTGACTGCTACGACCGGTCTTGCGCTTTCGCCGCTTCCAACGGATATCCCCCTCTTACTGAGCTTGACGTTGGGAACATATCTCACGTCTGCAGCGGCGAATACTTTCAACCAGATCCTTGAAGTACCTCTCGATGCGCAAACACCCCGCACGAGAGTGCGACCTTTGGTCACCCGACGAATCTCGCCTTTCCACGCCACAGTCTTTGGCGTAGTGTGCACCATTCTCGGTGGATCCATCTTATGGTTCGGCTGCAACCCGACCACAGCCGCGCTCGGTCTTGGCAACCTCGTTCTCTACGCCGCGATATACACGCCGTCGAAACGGTTCACCGTCTTGAACACCTGGATCGGGGCTATCGTTGGCGGTATCACGCCGCTCATGGGCTGGACAGCCACAGGTGGATCGCTCTGGCCGACAACCGACCAGCCGTTGAAGTTCTTCCCATTCTCGTTCTCTCTCCCGGTCGACTCGACTCCGAACCCATTAACAGCTTACGTGCTGTTCCTTCTACTATTCTCGTGGCAGTTCCCCCACTTCAACGCGCTCTCGCACCTCATCCGTTCGTCATACGCTCTGTCTGGCTACCCCATGCTGTCTGTTTTGTCGCCCCGCCTAAACGCGCTGGTATCGCTCCGACATGCCGTGCTTCTGGTCCCATTCACCGCGGTCCTAGCACCAATGTCAGGCTCGGTCGACTGGAGCTTCGCATTAACCAGCGCAGTGCCGAACGCGGTATTTGTGCAATCTGCCATTGCCTTCTGGCGGAACACAACGGAAGCGACGGCGAAGAGAGTGTTTTTTGTCAGCTTGTGGTATTTGCCGGTGGTTTTGGGTTTGATGATGATACATAAGAACGCGGCGAGTTGGCTTGGTCTCCGGCCAGACGGCGAGAGCGAGACCAAGGGGGAGGAAGTGAGGGCGGTTTAGGGCAAGAGGGAATGTACCAAGGAAGAAATCAACAAGGATCACGAGGATCAGGAGGAGTAGACTAGCAGCGTGCGTGGCAGGAGTGAAGAGACCCAGGCGGGTCAGTATAGATTGGTTCACGTGTGGCTTGGCGGATCAGCAGATCGACTTGTACTACCATACATCAGCATATCAAAATGGCATTCATCATCGCTCTCTACATCAGTCGTTTGGAGGAGGCGGGGACATGGGGTTGGGCGGGACTAGCAGCTGTAATCCGTATGGTGGGAGACACACTTGATGTCTTTGTGGCGTCATTCTCCAGTCATGTTTGATGCGTTGCCCGGGTGTAGAGCGATCCTTTCTCCCGTGACGTGCTCGTCAATCGTTTGACTCCTTTCAGGCCGATCGGCTAACTGTCCCCTTTACGCCGGGGATGTTCTGTCGATCTCGACGACAAAGGACGGCAACCTGCTCAAATTCCTCGTCGCGCGGTGTCTGCCGGTGCGATATCGTCTAAACGTGCAACGATATGCCTCTCAACGACGCAGCAATGACCAGACAATGTCCTCCAGCTCTCCGCTGTTCCTCGCAAGCCGGAACGGCCATTCTGCTCCTGCTGTGCTTATTCACCACCCTGCTGATCCTCCTGACGCCGACGGCGGACTTTCCCCTATCTCTCTTCTCCGTCGTCCCGACGGGCAAGAACAAATTGACGGTCGCTGCGACGCCTGGAAGCTATACAACGACCTGGAAGGGGAAAGAAACGGGCTTGGCGGTTGTGTTGTTGAACAAGACGGAAGGCTATAGTCCGCTACCTGTTGTTGGGGGTGGTACTAGGGGCATGTGGCTTGGAGTCAATGGTCCAAGTGTCCACATAGGCCCTATGCGTAGGTTTTGGTCTCAAGGATCCAGAGGCTTAGTAGCTTCAGTCTGTCGGGCGATAGTGGCTGACAAGCAGAGATCTGTTCGAGAGTCGAAGCCGGAGCGAAACTGGGTTGTACATCGTCATCACAGGGAGCTTACCGTATGTGCCTTGCTCTCGTATCGTGCCCATACTTGGTGTACCATCCCCTCACCCACCTGGCGCGCCATTTGGTGGTCCGCAGAGCCACCACCCCATCAATCTGACGACTCACTACCTCACTACCTCGCCATCATCCCGACTTACCACCTCAATGCCTCCCCGCCACAACACCTCGCCACAACACCTCCACACAACACCTCACCACATCACCACCTCAATCATTGACCAGAATCCCAAGCACTTACCCCAGACGCGGCACTGCTACCTGCATCCCTCCATACCGCTCTCGTAAACCTCTCGAGCTCCCCGCCCGGGCCGATACTGCTCCTTGTCGGCGGGGTGGCGGCCATACTGGCTACTCTGGTTTACGTTCACCATATCCTTACTTCAAGCTTGCTGGGCCTTACCCAACGACTGCGCGCTCGACTAGACATATTCAGTCGTACGCCTGATCTCGGTAGACATACCCGTCGACCATCGCTGGGATCAATGCGGTCGATAAACTCTGAAGCCGGTTTGGTGTCGTATCCTTCTGGTGGCGGTGCTGCTGGCCCCCGACCTGCTGGTCTTGGAGAGATCCGTGCGCGGCAATCGATAGCTCCGCATTTCTCATTCTTGCTCTTTGGCTTGCTAGCTGAGGGGCTGATAATTGGCGCGGCGGTGTTGGAGCTTCTCATCGTCCGTCGCGCCAAGCAGCGTTGGTCAGAAGAAAGCGCGGCAGACCTCGGCTTGAGATTCGTCTTCGGCACACTGACTTATAGTGAGTACGGGGTCGTATCCTGGTATTCGGCATCGATCGTATCAGCGAGGAAATCCGAAGGGAAAGGCTGACAGATAGTCATGGTTGTTTTGCCGATCGTGATGCTCCTGTCGATTTTCACCGCGTACTTGCCTGCGCTGTACTCCCGTTTCGAACTCGCGAAGTACAGCGAAGAGCCGCATCACCATCCTGAAACCTTGTCCGTCGCTATGGACAAATCAGACACCACTGATTGTGTGCACAAGGTAGTTAGCACAATCTCGGTGCCGAAGCATCTCGAAACGATCGAGGTTATTTCTGGGGGATCGAACGAGGTTGGACTTGGCGGCCATAAGCCGTCAGCTGGAAACGATCAGATGGGTGATAATCCGCGGCGTGACTCGAAGCGGCAGTCGCGTAGCTCATGGCGGAGCTGGATGGGCGGAAACGTGGGTGTCGCTGTGTAAACCTCTCGCTTTCGCGATCCAAGGTTGACGGGCATCAGTGCTGAGAATCGATGAGATCACCGGTATGAGAGTGCTGGGATATGGTCAACATCGATGTAAGCCGACCTCTCGCTTCCAGTACAATAGCTGTATCATGCATGTAAGAGTCATATCAGGTCGGAAAAGGGTGACGATATCAGAAGGACAGTGGGCTAAGCCTCATGCCGCAGATCGGCTCTCTTCGGCTCTTTAAATCAGCAGGAGCGACTCGTGATGCTTCCCGATACCGTCGAAACGGGCAAGCTTCGCGGTGGACGTACGGATGAGGGGGTGTAATTGCGCCAGATAAGTCACAGCCCACCTGGGATCAGCATAGTCCGACATCGCCTGCTCCAGAACACGCTCACATGATGTAGCAGCAAGATAGAGCAAGAAGCGTCGATGTTCGGATCAGACTATCATAAGCTTTGCCCCAGACTATAACGACTTGACGCTCGAACTCGAACGCCCGGAGGCGATGGCGTAAGATGTACTCACGTTTGGCTTTTCCCTCGCGGTGTAACAAACCATCCGACAAGGCCGATAGCGGCGCATACCAATCCAACGACGACGACGTGAAAGAATGTCATGGCGAGTTTGTATCGATGTGATGAAAGAATGCTGGTGCGGTCAAGCGCATAGATGAGCTCGGTCGATGACGGGATCAGATGGATGGCTCTTCTCGGCGATCACCGCCTGACGTAGAGGTGAGTGGACCGGTTGTCTGGTATCGTTGTTCTTGACGCATCCGACGACATTGAAGCAAACATACGACCAGCTCTCGAGGACAGACGAACATGTCGGGAGAGACAGTCCAGAAGTTCGCGGCCGACTTCAAAAAGGCACCCGGGGTGATCACTCTCACGCCGACGCATATCGCTTGGGTGCCAAATGTGACAGGCGCGATGGACAGGCAGAACCAAGCTATGAACCGAGTGATCAGTGAGTAGGCCTCGCAGCTGCTAGAGGGCGAGTATCTGGTGCTTTGACTGACTCCAGATATGCTTGCATCCAAAGCTGGACATGCCAAAGTTTCACTCAAGCTGCTGTTCAAAGACGACCTTCCCGCCGGTGGTATCCATTTTACCTTCTCAAACTCCGACGCAGCCAAACGCGAAGCCGATCGGAAGGTTGTCCAAGATACTCTCATCCCATTTGTCTCTGCGAACAGAGCGGGTCCTTCCGCCCCGACCCCCGCAGCCGTTCCAGGCGAGGCGTCAAGCTCGACCCCGGGTACGCCATCCGCGGTACTGAGCGCCAAGCGCAAGATCAGGGACGAAGAGAGCGCAGCCGGGACAGTATCGAGCCCGGCTCCTTCTAATGGGTCTGGGCCGACTGGAGGAGTGGGAAAGAAGTCGGGCTTGATGGAGTTGAAATTGAAGGTATTGCGTAAGAATCCGAACCTGCGGGAACTGTTTAACGCGCTGGTAGCGAAGAAGGGAAGTACAGAGCCGGACAAAATCACCGAAGCAGAGTTCTGGCAAGGCAGAGAGGTATGTGTGGAAGATCTCGCTATGGCCCCTGCATCCGCACGGCAGAGCTAACTCCAGTCACTACTACGCGCGGAAGAGATCGCGCAAGCGCAAAAACCGGGACGACAACCACGACTGATAGACGACCGATTCGGTCTAGCAGATACGAAACGAGGGCAGGCGGGTGCGGGTGGAACGGGTGTTGGAGTCAAGACCAAGGCGGACTCTGGACCGACCACGTTCTCGCTCAGGCGGGAAGATATCGCTCAGATTTTTGAAGAGTTCCCGGTCGTACAGGACGCATATTCGCGATATGTCCCAGGCGTACGTCTTCTTCGATTCCCTCCCATTAGTGGATCGCCAAGACTATGACATCCGTTCCCTGCAGTGGGCTGACCCACAGATCAGCGAAGCAGACTTCTGGTTACGGTATTTCCAGTCCCAACTCTGGGAACGGCAGAGAGCCTCGGAACGACGAACAGTCAACGACGACACTGCACGGCGGAAAGATGACATCTTCGATCAGTACCTTGAGGACCCAGATTGGAGTGTGTTAGCCCCGAGCTGTCAAGCGCAAACTGACAATAGACGTACAGCCAAGAGAAAAGCAGCCTGAGAACATTGAAAGGTTCCTGGACCTGTCAGCGACAGAAGAGGACCACGGAGAGGTGAGCTAAAGTACTCGAACATCAGGCTAGAGCTGACTCGCAGACCACAACCCAGAGAGACCATACAATGCAGGCTGGGAGAGAGCGAGGCGCTTTACCTTTGATCAGGCGTTTCAACGCGAACGCTGCGAGACTTTCGAAAAGGTGGGTTTACGTGTTATCGCCAGTTCTGCACTAACATCAGACCTGAATCCCTAACAGGAGGATATCTCAATACTGCATTACCAGACGTGAGTTCATTTGGTTCGCAGCAGGCTGACGGAAGGATGTAAACATCTACGACGAGATCGACCTGGAAGATCTCCGAGGACCGGCGCAGGAGCAGACGATATCCCTGGAAGTACAAGAAGCGGACGAGGCGAAAGATGGTGAGAGGTCGATAAGACGGGGCATAATACCGGACACATCGGAGGACGTACGTTGCGTCACAGCACAGAACCCTAGTTCTGAACTGATGTGTAGGAGCTGGTAGACATGGCATCGCGCCACGCCGAGCACGTCACGAACTATTCCCCGTCTCTCGGCTCGGTCAGCCTCGCGCCTCCCGAAGGTGGGTGGGAGAAGAACCGACTCGAAGCGACAGATCCTGTGGCACAGGCAAAGTCGTACGAGCGGTATCAGGCGCAAAAGCTCGCGGGCGACGCCTCAACGCAAGTCGTCAAGGATATGCATGTGGCGTCCAATGCTGAGAACGCCATCAACAGTGAGTTTTGGCTTTCGCTGCGTTGCTGACTTTAGCTCCGTTTCCCGACGCGGTCTTTGATCAGATGCGGTCGTGTCATAATGCGGCCACGGAGTTCCTTCGTCAATACTGGTCGGCGCTTTTGCCTCTTCCCGCTGGATCGCTTGGCGGTTCGACTCCGAACACCGTGCCTAAAGGCAAAGAAGCAAGAGATCCAGTCAAAGCGGAGAAAATGGCTAATTATCTCCGGTCGACGGAAAAGAAGATCGAGGCGGTCGTGCGCACGGCCCAGCAGTCTGGTGTGGACCCCGCAAGGGTCAAAGCTGTAAGTGCATTGGTCGACGTCCTCTGCGACACTGATCATATAGGCACTAGCACCCACTCTGGGTGCGGTGAATGTGGCGCTGTCACGAGAATCTATCCGTCTCGGTGTGCCCTTGTGATGGGGTCGGACGTTGTACCTTTTAGCCATGCACACAGACCCTGTGTAGAAGGGCTCCAATGCGTCAGGCATAAGATCGCGTCTTGGCGATGTCGATCTGATCGAAAGGCACCCGTTAAGCTATATCCAGTCTATTTCTGGCAAGAAGCCACAGCAGGCGTGGGATGGAGGAGCAAGCGGATACAGCGATTGCTTGCCTGTGCAGAAGAGTCGATGGATTGGCAGAGCATGTGGCTATCGATGAATGTGCCGGAAGTGATCGTGTCTGAAACTCGCGGGGTCCTACAGTGGCATCCGGTCCAGACGCTGAAACTGATCAGTTCCGACACAGCCTTCAAAGGGTGGTCCCGCGGTCCACACACGATCAGGGCGAATCGTGAAGCCAACGTCGAAAGCGACCAGACTCTCCTACTTTTGCACGTCATCTCATCTCCATTTCCTACCACCCACTCTCCCACCGACCACTGCACAGGGTCAATAATCCAGCATGCGTATCTCGATCACTCTACTGATCCTCCTCCCAGTAATTGCCACTGTGAGTTCGGACCACGACTCACATTGGGCTCCTTTTGGCTTCGTGCCCACCGTCATCCCCGCCGCTTTTGCATGTAGCATGCCTGCTGATACATCGGCGCCTCTTTGAACCTAGCCACTCACCCAAGCTGACGCCAGGCCCAAAATTATCATCGCCTAGAAGCTCTCCCGACATGCGTCACGACCTGCCTCGCATCAGTCCGCAAGGCCTGCGCTGCGGGCGATACCGCATGTTACTGCTCCAACCAGCAAGTCCTTTACAACATCGGCGCCTGTATTACCACAGTCTGCGAGGTGTGTTGACCGTCTTTTGTGTTGTCCAGGCTGGTCACTCAATCCTCGAACAACAGCTGATTGAAGGGAGACGACCTGGGACCTGCCGTTGAAGCCGCTGCGTCTTTATGCGCGACCACCGGCGCGCCGACATCTTTCGAGGTTCTACCATCGGCCACTACGTCCGCCGCAGAGGCTAGCCTGTCTGAGATCATAGCGGAACTGTCCGAGACGTCGAGCACGTGAGTAGGCTCTGTTCCTCTGCCATCATGTGGTAGATCGAGCGCGGCGCGATGGCCAAGTATTGTATAGTGGGATTATCGCCGCTCCCCTGGATCGTCTGGACCAGGTGGCTTCCTATACCTCGAT